>Ga0209874_1000095_pt1 | contig 21891 bp, 19 predicted proteins | sample GWRWN1_20_30_FD_187216 | JGI IMG/M metagenome (GOLD analysis project Ga0209874, IMG submission 187216) | Riverbed sediment microbial communities from areas with no vegetation in Columbia River, Washington, USA - GW-RW N1_20_30 (SPAdes)... | ecosystem: Environmental > Aquatic > Freshwater > River... | reverse complement strand
TGAAGCGTCACGTGGCCGGTCTCAGGATCGACCTCCACCTCTGCTACCTGGGCAACGTAGGAGGTCGAGGAGCCTTTGCGCGGAACCTCGACTTCGACACTCGCCGTGATCGGGCCGCCGCTGGCTGCGACGACTTCGCGTAGCGTCAAAGATTTGCGCGGGTTGTCGCGATTCGAGAATCGCGCCGCTTTATAGACGACCTTATCTTCTGCGCACTGGAGCATTTGCGTGGCCTGCGCTATCAATTTAGTACGCAGCTCGCCGCATGCTTTGATCACCGCATGCCCACCGATATTGGTCGAACGGCTGCCGCCGAAGCCTATATCGACGCTATAGGGGACCTCGGACGTGTTGCCGTTGCGGCAGCGCACGTGATCGTAGGGCACATCCATCTCAGAAGCTAAGGTCTGACACATGATCGTCCGGAGCCCGGTTCCCTGGTCGCCGCTCACGGTGAAGATTGTGAAGGTTCCGTCGAGTTCTGCGGTCACGAGGATCCAACCTTTGCCGGCGCCGGTGGCCCGCTCATACATGGCGACTCCTCGGCCGAAGTTCGGCCCCGGTTTCGGTTTCTTCCAGCCGGCGGCGTCGAGCGCCGCCTTGAGCGTTTCGCGGGCTTTGACGCCGATCATTTTTCTGCCCAAGGCGTTTTCTTCGCCTTCGCTGATGAGGTTCTTCATGCGAAACTCCGCCGGATCCATGGCCAGCTCTCTAGCAATGAGATCCATATGCGATTCCACAGCGAACATCCCTTGGAGCGCGCCGGGCGCACGCCAGAATCCGCAGGGGACCGTGTTCGTGTAGACCTGGAGGGCTTCCATATAGGCATGGTCGATGCGATAGGGGCCGGCGGTGCCCGCGCCGCCGATGCTCGCCTGTCCGGGTTTCATTCCCGCATAGGCGCCGCTGCCATGAATGGCCCGGACGTATCGGGCCACGAGACGACCGTCGCGCTTGATTCCCGTGCGTACCGTGATCACCGAATAGTGATCTGGATTGGTAAACGTAAGCTCTTCAGAATTGGTCGCCACGATTCGGACCGGCCGCTTGGCTTGCTTGGCGAGGAAATAGGCGATGGGCAGATCTCCGGGACCGCCCTTGCCACCGAAGTCTCCACCGACGGTGACCGCGTGGACGCGCACATTGGCGGGAGGCAGCCCGATAGCTTTGGCCAGCTGGGTTCGGGTAGCGAAAGGGCTCTTGCTGGATGACCATGCCAGGACCTGGCCAGCCTCATCGATTTTGACGAGGAAGGCTTGGGGCTCGATGTAACCCTGATGGCGCAGCGGAATACGGAAAGTGTGTTCCAACACCAGGTCGGCCTCGCGGAATCCCTGATCGATGTCGCCCTTCTTCCAGATCACGCGGTTGCAGACATTGGGGATATCCTTAACCATGATGTCTTTGGGTGCGCCGTCATAGGCGGAGGCATCATCGTGCAATATCGGCGCGCCCGGCTTCATTGCTTCCAACGGATCGAAAACCGCCGGCAGCTCTTCGTATTCGACTTCGATAAGACCGATTGCTTCTTCCGCCGCTTCGAGAGTCTCGGCGGCAACCGCGGCGACTTTATCGCCGATATAGCGGACCTTGTCCCAGCAAAGGACGGGGATGTCGCGAATGCTCTTGCCCACGTAGTGGTCGGGTTCGTCCTTGCCGGTAACCACTGCCTTGACGCCCGCCACCTTCCAGGCTTTCGACGTGTCGATGTTGGCGATACGGGCGTGAGGGTGGGGGCTACGTAGAATTTTTCCCCAGAGAGCGTCTGGAACGTGAACGTCGGCAGCGTATACCGCTTGGCCACTAACCTTTTCCGCACCTTCCACTCGGCCCACTCCTGCGCCAATGATTGATTGTGCTTTCACCATGCAAATTTCTCCTTCTGATAATTCTTTAATCTCTTTGGGTCAATTCCCCGCAGCTTGCTGCGAAAAGCTATTCCCAGACCTCTAAAAGTCTGTCATTCCCGAAAGCTTTTATCGGGAATCCAGACGAAAACTCTGACTGGATCTCCGATCAAAACACTCGGGGGTGACAGCTTTGGGATAACTTCGCATAAAGGTTTTTTTCATGTGCCGGTTAGCTTGCTGGAATGGATCAAAGTCCGACTAAATCGGGCACGCCAAGCATAGAACCGAGAAAAGACGTAAGCCTGTGAAAATTTATCGGCAGTTCAAGCCCAGACAATCGATTATAGAAAAGCCAAAGCTCGAAAGCGTGTCGATTACTGGCGGCGAAGGATCGCGTGCCAGAAAAACAATCTCTCCAGAGAGCGTATTCCGTCAATGTAGGCAAAAAACTGGCGAGCTACTTGTCCTTGGTTGCTGCCGTGACTTTTCCGGCCGCGTCCTTGGCGACTTCCTCGACCTTTTTTGTAGCGTCCTTTGCTGCTTCTTTTACGGCGTCCGTGGCTTTGTCCATCGCCTGGCCAGCTTTTTCCATGGCTTTGTCGACTTCTTTTCCAGCCCGCTCAGCCGGACCCTCTCCCGCCTTTTTCTCGCACCCAGCCAGGCTGAACCCTAGCAAAATCGCGGTAACCATCAGACAGCTTTTTTTATAGAGAGACATTGTCGTTTCCCCCTTTATTTTATTTATCCTTCACTGTTAACGCTGATTCAAATTCGAAGCAAGTTGTTTTAAGCGTTGGGTGCAGGTATTACACGGCAATTTATGATACTGGCCGGCTGGAGAAGGTGTCACATTGCTTGAGGTCGCCGCCTGTGATCCCGCGGCGAAACCACTGCACGCGCTGTTGGGCGCTGCCGTGGGTAAAGCCCTCCGGAACCACGTAGCCACGCGCGCGCTTTTGCATCCGATCGTCGCCGATCTGCGCCGCCGCGTTTAATCCTTCTTCGATATCGCCCTCTTCCAAGATGTTACGCTCGCGGTGCGCGTAGTTGGCCCAGATGCCCGCCAGGCAATCCGCTTGCAACTCGAGCCGCACCGACAATGCGTTGGCTTCGCGCTCACCGGAGCGGCTCTGCAGCGCCTGAACTTTCTTCATGATGCCGAGAAGGTTTTGCACATGATGGCCGATTTCGTGGGCAATTACGTAGGCCTGGGCGAAGTCACCCGGTGCCTGGAAGCGCTGGCGCAGATCGCGGTAGAAGGAAAGGTCGATATAAACTTTCTGATCGGCGCCGCAGTAAAAAGGGCCTGCAGCCGCTTGGGCGAATCCGCAGGCCGACTCGACGGCATCCGAGAAAAGCACCAAGGTCGGTTTTTGATAAGTGCGTCCGGCCGCCTGGAAGATCTCGCTCCACGTCCGCTCGGTGCTGCCAAGCACCCGCGCAACGAACTGCCGCATCTCGTCCTCCCTACCGGGCTGTTGAGACTGTGGCGCCGGAGCCTGGGGAAAATTTGTTTCTTGCACGTTGCCCTGCAGCAGGAGACTCGGATCGAAGCCAAAAAAGAGCGCCAGCAGGATGATGACGATCGTGCCTATGCCACCCCCCGCGACAGTGCGTGAGACCCGACGACCACGGCGGTCTTCGATATTCCGGCTTTCGTCTTCTTGATCGAGACGCATAGAAGTTCTCCCTTTCTCTCAAAGATTCTATGGTCGCCCTGGGAGGGTTCTGCTGTGTGAATATATCCGAGCTTATCTCCAAACCTCCAAAAGAAGCAACCCCAGTGTATTGCTGTAAGGGAGCATTGTTAGTAAAGTCGAGTTTCGATCCGTCAGCACTATACCCATCCTAAAGGAGGGGGATAATCATGGGACTTTTAGATGGCCTAATCGGTGATGTGCTCGGTTCCACGTTGAGCGGCAACCAAAGGCAAGATCCACTTGGCTCGGTCTTAGGCGGCCTTGGCGGCGGGAGCCAGGGACGGGGCGGGAACTTGCTGCTTCAGGTTGTGCTATCACTGTTGCAGCAAAATGGCGGCTTGGAGGGAGTTCTCGGCAGGTTCCGTCAAGGCGGCCTGGGGCAACAAGCGGATTCGTGGGTCGGCACCGGTCAAAATATGAACATCTCACCGGATCAGCTCCAACAGATATTCGGTTCGTCAACAATCAGGGATCTCGCGTCCCAGCTTGGTATGCCGCAAGAGGAGGCAGGTTCGACGATGGCGCAGTTACTACCCGAGGTCATCAACCAGCTGACGCCTCAGGGCCAAGTGCCGGAGAATGGTGACGAAGAAATCGCAGAGGGGTTATCGATGCTGGCCAACGGCGAGCTGCTAAAATAGCGGCGGGCACTGCTTCGGTTCCCACTCCGGTGGCTCAATAGATTCTCACGGTTTAAATGTTCGACAGAATCACTTCAACAATGTTTATCGCGCCAAGACGCAAAGAACGCAAAGAAAAATATATTTTTATTTAGCCGAACTTGGCGCACTTCGCGTCTTAGCGCGAGTGATCTTTTTCCGACTCCGTCCTCCAAACCGAAAATTTCAAATATCTGTTAGAAACTAAAAAAATTTTGGTTACTCCTTGGCGAGTCGAGCAATTAGCCCGGCTTGGTCTTGCAAAATCCCCGATTTTCTCGTCTCGACAGTCAACATGGCTGCACCCACCCACAGATTCTAGCGCCCCACCGAAGACTTTTCTCTTCTCACTCGTACCAACGGGTGTAAGCCATAGATTAAATTTGACGAAGGTGCCTGAATAACGTCGGAATTTTGGCTCGGAAGCGGTATCGTTGTATGATTAAAAGAAACCACTATGAAGACGCAGCAGTATGGCGGCAGGCTGGCCTGACAAGGACGATCAAGAGCTGCTCGCCCTCATTCAGGACGGTGGCCACCAGGCTTTCGCTGAGCTTGTGCAACGGCATACCGAGCGCTTTTACCGGCTTGCCTATCGCTACGTACAAAATAGGGAAACGGCGGAAGACCTGGTCCAGGATGCCTTTGTTAGGTTATGGGAAAATCCGGCAAGTTGGCGGCCGGATCGGAACAGCAAGTTTACCACATGGTTTTATCGCATCGTGGTGAATTTATGCCTCGATTGGCAGAAGAAAAAACGACCCATGCCTCTGGACGAAGACATGCCGTTGGCGGATGAACGGGAGTCCGCGGATGAAGCCATGATACGAATTCAGGAACAGAGGCTCTTGGAAAAAGAGATCGCCGCTTTGCCCGAGCGGCAACGGACGGCTTTGAATCTTTGCTTCGATGAGGGATTGAGCAATCAGGAAGCGGCGGCGGCGATGGGGGTGAATCTCAAGGCGCTACAGTCGCTAATCATGCGCGCAAAGATCACACTGAAAGAACGCATGAAGGCGTATGTATGAGGACATTTTTATGAGCGATAGGCAAGACGAGAAACTCGATGCGATGCTCCGCGCTCGCAGGGTCGAGCCTGCCAGTCCGGATCTGGCCCAACGCATTGTTCTAAAGGCGCAGAGCCTGCCGCAAAATCAGACGCTACCTCTGATGCCGTGGCTGAGGCAGTTGTTCGCCGAGTTCCATCTACCCAAACCTGCCTACGTAGTCGTGAGCGCGCTGGTTTTGGGAATCATTGTCGGCTTTAGCACGCCGGACAGGACAGCTTCGAAGGATGAAGAGTCTGCCAGCGTTCAGAGCTTTTTAGACGCCGACGAGCTCCCTTTATGAGCAAGACAGTAAAATTGGTGTTTCTCGCCTCTCTGGTCTTGAACGTCCTGCTTGTTGGGGTGCTTCTCGGTCGCTTGCCGCGTGATGTCGGCTTTGGCCGGCAACAAAGGATGGAGCGGGCGCTCAAGGATCTGCCCGAACCCACGCAAACGCGTTTGAGAGAAAAATTTAAGCAGCTGCGCGCGGCTGGCGATCCGCTACGGGATCAAATACGCGTGGCGCGAGAGGAAACCCTGCGTATATTGGGCGCCGACCCTTTCGATGAAGCGGCTTATGACCGGCACGTCAGTCAAATCGATGACCTGCAGTTGCAGATGTTCAAAAAGATGGGGCAAGTTGTCAAGGAAATCGCCAAAGAGCTGCCTCCGGAGGAGCGGCGTCTGTTTGCCCAAATCCTCCGTCGCCCGCCACCACCCCCTGGGTGAGCCATGCGGCCCTGCTTAGAGTCACTGGACTTAAGCGCCGGTCATACCGGCGCTTTTTTTTGGTTTGGTTCCGGTGCGCGGAGACTTTCGCCCCGTCATTCGTATTAAACCGTAAGAACTAGGGGGAAAGGTAAACCACTATGAAATGGCACGTCAGCCTACCAAAAACACGACGGAATAAGGTAATTGCTCTCTTGGTTGTGGCGAGCATGGTCGCCGGGGGCTGTTTCTGGTACGCGGCGGCGCAAAAACCGCAGGGAGATTCCCTTCGCCCGATCGCCGTGACCAAAGGAACTATAGAGGAAGTTGTTACGGCACAAGGTAAGCTGGAGGCGAAGCAATACGTCGACGTCGGCACCCAAGTGTCGGGGCAGGTCAAGAAGATCCACGTCGATATCGGCGATGCGGTGACTAAAGGCGAATTGCTTGCCGAGATCGACCCGCGTGTCTACCAGGCACAGGTAGAGGCCAACGAAGCGCGCATCAACAGTCTCAAGGCGCAGCTCAATCAACAGAAGGCGGAGCTGACACTGGCCGAACAGAACCTGAAGCGCAACCAGAACCTGATCGCCATCAATGCGGTCAGTCAACAGGCATTGCAGGAAAGCGAATCGCAGGCGGCCGTGGCCAAAGCCCAGGTCGAATCCATCGCGGCGCAGATTCAAGAGACCGAGTCCAACCTCCAAGGCAACCGCACCAACCTCGGCTTCACCAAGATCTACGCGCCGATGGCCGGCACGGTTACGACGATGCCAGCCCGAGAAGGACAGACTCTGAACGCCAATCAGACGACGCCTACCGTTCTTCAAGTCGCCAATCTCGATATCATGACCGTGCGCGCCAATGTGGCCGAAGCAGACGTCAATCGTCTGAAAGAGGGTATGGCGGTTTATTTCACGACCCTGGGCAACACGGACCGCCGTTGGCAGGGCAAAGTGCGCCAGATCTTGCCTTCGCCGCAGATCGTCAACGACGTAGTGCTCTATGATGTCTTGATCGATGTGAAGAACGAGGGCCGCCAACTTATGACCGGGATGACCGCGCAGGTGTTTTTCATTTTCGGCAAAGCGGAAAACGCCACGATTATTCCAGCCGAGGCGCTCACTCGTCCGGTGCCGAAGGAGGACAATGAAGCGGGTAAGGCCTACCGCGTCTCGGTGATGACTGGGACCGGCCGCGAGCAGCGGATCATTCATGTCGGCCTGCAGACGCGCACCCAGGCGGAAGTGAAGGGCGGGCTTAAGGCCGGAGAGCGCGTGCTGGTCAATCGTCCAACGGGGTCTGCCACAGCGCAAGCCAACACGACCCGCGCCAACGCTCCACGCTTCAACCGGGGGCCGCAGCTATGAAGACACCGATCCTGGAACTGGGCAACATTCATAAGCACTATAACAACGGCGATAGCACGGTGCGCGCCCTGGACGGCGTGTCGCTGGCGGTTCATCGCGGCGAATTCGTCGCGATCATGGGACAGTCCGGCTCCGGCAAGTCGACCTTGATGAATATCATCGGTTGTCTCGATCGCCCGACCTCCGGCAGCTACCTGGTATTGGGCAAGGAGGCGGCGCACCTTTCTTCGGACGAGCTGGCGGCGCTCAGGCGAGAAACTTTCGGCTTCATCTTTCAGCGCTATAACCTTTTGGCCACGGCAACAGCGGGAGAGAATGTCGAGATTCCATCGGTCTATGCCGGACTGTCCAAACAGAAACGGGCGCAACGCGCCGGCGGGTTATTACAACGGCTTGGGCTGGGCGACCGCACCGATCATCGTCCCGCCGAACTTTCCGGCGGCCAGCAACAGCGGGTGGCGGTTGCGCGCGCATTGGTGAACGACCCGCCGGTGATTCTCGCCGACGAGCCCACCGGCGCTCTCGATAGCAAGAGCGGCGAGGAGGTGTTGGCGCTGCTCAAAGAGCTGCACGCCGAAGGCCGCACGATCATCCTTATTACTCACGCCGAAAACGTCGCGCAGCATGCGAGCCGCATCGTGCGCATTCAGGACGGCCGGATCTTCGAAGATACCGGCGTCGCCGAGAAGGCTACGACCGGGACGATGGCTGATGAGAATAGAAACTACGTGAGCGGCGTCAGCTTTACGGCCAGCCTGCAGGAGGCGCTGGTGACCGCCTGGCGATCGCTGCGGGTCAATCTTTTCCGCACGGTGCTGACCCTGCTGGGCATTATCATCGGCGTCGCCGCGGTAGTCGCCATGTTAGCGGTGGGCGAAGGGAGCCGGCAGAAGGTGATGGACCGGATCAGCGCCTTCGGCACCAATCTGATGCTGATACGGCCCGGAGCCGCCGGCATTCGTAATACCGGGGACATCGTGACCTTGGTGCCCGAAGATGCCGCGGCGATTAAGACGCTGCCCAACATCGAAACCGCCTTGCCGGAGCGGAGCAGCCGCATGACTGTGCGCTACGGCAACATCGACTATCAAACATCGGTACAGGGAACCGGTGAAGATTTTCCATCGGCCCGAGACTGGAAGGTCGCCGAGGGACAGTTTTTCCATGCGGACGACATAAAGGGCTATGCCCCTGTGGTTGTGCTCGGGCGCACCGTAGCACAAACACTCTTTCCCAACGGGGGCAGCCCGGTGGGCAAGTACGTACTGCTTAGGAACGTGCCGTTTCTCGTGATCGGCGTGATGACGGAAAAGGGCGCGTCGCCCAACGGGAGCGACCAGGACGATGTGATCTTCGTGCCCATCAACACCGGCTTGGTGCGTCTGTTCGGCAAGAGCTATCTGAGCAGCATCACGGTAAAAGTGATCGACGCTGCAAATATCGAGGCGACGCAGGAAAGGGTAGAGACCTTACTCAAAGAACGGCATCGAACCGAAGATTTCAGCGTCCGCAACATGGCCTCGATTCTCCAGGCGGCCATGGAAACGCAGGATACGTTCACGTTGCTCCTGGGCACCGTGGCGGCGATTTCTCTCTTGGTGGGCGGCATCGGCGTCATGAACATTATGCTAGTGAGCGTGGTGGAGCGCACCCGCGAGATCGGCATCCGCATGGCCACCGGCGCGCGCATGCGCGACATCCTGCTGCAATTTAATATCGAAGCGGCTGTTGTATGCGCCGCCGGCGGTGTCCTCGGCATTCTCGTCGGGCTCATTGCCGGAATGGTGCTGCGCTACAGCGGGATGACGGTGATCTTTTCGGTGACGCCGGCCGTGCTGGCTTTCGTGTGCGCCTCGGCTACGGGGCTGATCTTCGGCTATCTGCCGGCGCGCAAGGCGGCGCAGCTGGATCCGGTCGTGGCTTTGGCTTCGGAGTGAGGTGCTTATGGGCAAGTATCTTGTAAACGGCATGGTCCTGTTCTCGTTGGCATTGTCGGGCTGCAGCCTGGCGCCAGAATTCCAGCGGCCGCAAATGGTGATGCCCGGCGGTTGGAGCAACGTTTCCGGAGTCGGTCTCAAATCAGAGCAGAGCACCCTGGCGTTTTGGCAAGAACTAGGAAGCGAAGAGTTGAATCGCGTCATCGAAGCGGCGCTGGCGCAGAATCTCGACCTCGAAGCGGCGCTGCATCGCATCGAGCAGGCGCGGGCCCAGGCAAAAGTTGCCGGATCGGCTCTGTATCCATCAATCGACGCGAGCACCGGCGCATCGCGAACCTACCAGGATCCGAATAATAGCACGGCGGCACGGGGTCTCGGCAGCATCAGTTACGAAGTCGATCTGTGGGGCAAGAACCGCAATCAGTTGGCTGCGGCGAACCACCGCGCGGACGCGACCCAGTATGATAGAGATGCTTTGCAGCTCATCGTGGTCTCCGATACCGCTACTTTCTATACCCAGGTTCTCAGCCTCAACGAGCGCATTCGCATCGCCCAAAATAATTTAAGAAATGCCGAGGAAGTGCTGCGCATCACCGAGGCGCGATTTCGCGCGGGCAGCATCTCGGGTCTCGAAGTGTCACAGCAGCGAGTGGCGGTTAACAATTTCCGAGCCGCGTTGACATCGCTTACGGAACAGCGGAGCACGAACCTGAACGCCCTCGCCATCTTGATTGGACAGGCGCCGCAAAATATACCAGCGCCGAAGACGGATTTTTCTTCATTGAAGATACCGGAAGTCAATCTGACCCCTCCTGCCTCTCTGCTGACGGCCCGGCCCGACATTGAGAGTGCCGAAGCCAGCCTGCGCGCGGCCAATGCCGACATCGGAATTGCGCGCGCCGCTTTCTTTCCCTCGCTGACATTGGGGATCGACGCCAGCAGCGCGGCGGGGTTCGGCCACCCGGCGGCCGCGGCAACCTCCCTCGCGGCGAATATTTTGACGCCAATCTTTACCGGCGGCAGACTCACCGGGAATCTGGAAGACGTAACTGCGCGACAGAAGGAATTAGCAGCGCAGTATCAGAAAACTGTGCTGATCTCGTTTCAGGAAGTGGAGGACGCGCTCGCTGCGCTTAGAAGCAACAACGAGCAAGCGGTGCTGTCGGATGAGTCAGTACGGGAGTCGCAGAATGCCTACGACATCGCCAAAGCGCGCTTTGACGCCGGCGCTGTGGATTATTTGAACCTGCTGGAAACTCAGCGCAGCCTCTACGTTGCTCAAGACAATCAGGTCTCAATCACGCAAGGACAGCTCGCATCCTTCATCCAGCTGCGCAAAGCGCTGGGTACATGAACCGTCGGAGAAATCGCGCCCACTCTAAATTTTTTTCCCTAACAGGCGGTAAAAAAGCGTTGTCGTAACGATCAACGAAATTCCCGCGGTGAGCGCAATACCGAGGGAGGCGCCAAAGATCGTAGCGAAGACGCCCATAACGATGGAACCCAGGGAGCGCATTCCTTGATCCATGTTGAATACGCTCATCGCCCGCCCGAGAAGATCCCGCGGCGCCTCGATCTGAATGATCACGCGGCTGATGGTGCGGAAACTGACCTGTCCCGCCCCCACCAAAGCGAGCAGAACGACCGAAAGCCAAAAATCCGGCGACGCGCAAAAGAGTATGAGAAAAATCGGCGTAACAGTCGTCGTGATCCACAAGAGCTTGGCCCGGCTCCATCGTTCGCCCGCCGAGGCAAGGAAAGTCAGGGATGCGATGCCTCCGATTCCCGGCGCCGCCATCAGCAACCCCAGCCCCTCAGGACCGACGTCCAGAACCTCTTTGGCGAAAACCGGAAGAAATCCCTGATAGGTGACGATGCAAATGGCGAAGGTGTAAGCCGCCACGATGCTGCTCAAGATCACGGGTGAAGCCCAAACGTATTGGAAGCCTTCCTTGAATTCACGCAGAAAGTTCTGTTCCAAGTTTACGACTCTTTGGTCGTTTGACCGAATAAGCATCATTCCTACTCCCGAAACAATGAGGCTCGCCGCAAAGGCGGCATAACAACCACCGATGCCGATCCACAGAATCAAAACACCTCCCAGAGATGGACCCATGATGCGGGCGACGTTAAAGCCGACCGTGTATAGCGAAACGGCATTCAGCAAATCCTCACGCGGCACGAGCTCGGCGAGAATCGACTGAGCCGCGGAAGGGTTGATGGCGCGAATCGACCCGAAGAGTATCTCGAGAGCGAGAAGGTGCCAAAACTCGAGCGTTCCAAAGGCATAGAGGGCGAGGAAAATGAACACCGGAAGGGCGGAGAAAAATTGAATCAGGACCAACAGGCGCTTGCGGTCGTAACGGTCCACCAGCACGCCTCCGAGCGCGCCGAATATCAAACGGGGGAGCGCGCCGCACAGCCCGAGGATTCCCAATGCCATGGCCGATCCGGTGATTTCATAAGCGATCCAATAGAGCGCAACCTCCTGGACGAAATGTCCTATGGAACCCAGCAGATCCATGGACCAGAAAATCGCGTAATCTCGGTAGCGCAGGGAGTGAAAAATGCGAATGGGATAGTTGTCCTTCCGGTTAGCTCAAAGGGCGAGCGTTGAATATACATTGTCCGCTGCCGGCAGAAAAGGAATTAAGCAAAGCAACGGAGAACCTTTAAGCCCCGCAGGTCCGTCAGAGTCTGTCATTCCCGCATGTTTTTAGCGGGAATCCAGGCGAAACTCGGACTGGACCCCCGACCCATTCGACGTGGCTCAGGGTCGTGGTGAGCATAGTCGAACCACGATTGAAACACTCGGGGGTGACGAATTCGGGTATGTCATCATATGATCTGTCGCCGCAGCTTGCTACAGGGTAGTTCATCTAAAGGCTTTCAAACAGCAAGCGTTTGATTGAGAATCGATATTTGACCGTCGAGAACGCAAATATCGCAAAGAAGATGTTTGGCCCTATGCATTCTTTCGTGGTTAATTGAAGAAGTTGACAGCGCAGTTGTTTCAGTTTAGCGCTGGTTTCATTACAACTTTGAGAAAAGGAGACAAATGCAGTGAGTTACGATGATCGCAGTGTGAAACCGATGAGCGCCAGCTTGATGCGGGCGCGGATTGCAACGAAGATTCTGTCCGGACTCTATGAAGACGTGCCGACAATGCTGACCAGTGCAATTCGTCTCATGGTCGAGTTGCCGGGTGGATCAGCGCATTCCGGTCCACCTTATCCCTTCACCATCGGCGTAAGCCCAGCCTGGTGCAGCGGAGTGAACGGGGCAAAGCTCGTGGGAACAGGAAAGCTCGATCTGGTGTGGCTCAATCCGTCGATTATCCCAACGATGGCTTATAACGGGCAAGGGCCGTTCCGGCGAAAATATCCGCTGCGCGCGCTGGCGGTTTTCCCATCTTGGGATCGTTTGGTCATCGCGGTTTCACCGAAGCTCGGCGTTCGTACTATGGAAGAGCTGATCGAGAAACGCCCGAAGATGAACGTCTCTGTCGCGGTCAACGATTGTGTCGATTTCGCCATTAAATTCTTGCTCAAGGCGCACGGCATCTCGCAGAAGGATTTTATCGAGTGGGGCGGAACGGTGGATGAAGTTGTGCGGCCGAGCAATCCCAATCGGCGAGACGGAATCATTTCAGGCAACGTTCACATGGTCATCGACGAGGGAATGGATTCGTGGGGCGATGTGGCGGTGGAAAACGGAATGGTCTTTCTACCGTACTCTGAAAAAGTCTTGAAGAAGCTGGAGCGCTACGGTTTTCAGCGGGCGCGAGTGGATCATGGCAGGGTTGCCGGGATCAACGATCCGACAACTGTCGTCGATTTCAGCGGTTGGCCCATCGTGGTGCACGAAAAATTTCCCGATGATCTGGCTTACCACGTTGCCGGAGTGCTGGAGAAGATTCGCGAAGAGATTCCCTACGACGCATCGGAAGTCCCGTCGATGAAATCGCTCTGCACCAGCACCGAAGCAGGGCCACTCGATTTTCCCCTGCATCCGGGGGCGGAGCGATTTTATCGAGAAAAGGGATATTTGTGAGAGGAGATCGGTGCTATTTGTAATCGTGCGCTGGCAATTCGAAGGTTTAGAGCTTTAACTTCCTCTCCGTTAACCCGCCTTCCCTCTATCTCCCGCTGTTCAGCTGGCGCACGAAGCGATCATCAAAGAATTGCGCCGGCACGGCTTTCTTCGCTTCCGGGATGGTTTCCGACAGAAAATCCAGAATACCCTGAACCCCCGGTTCGGAAATCATTAGCTCGCGCCGGAATCCCGCTTTGCGATAAAACTCGTAGGTCCGTTCGATAAGATCGGGATCGGTTTCTCTGGTGTATTTAGCGATGACTTTCATCGTGAAAGCTTTGTCGCTGTAGTAGCGGTCGATGCCGGCGCGAACCGAGCGCAGCAGCGGAACCAGGCGGCCGGCCAATTCATCCATGCGACCGCGCCTGACGACGACGCCGACATTTTGATAGGGCTGGTCCAACGTAGTGGTCATCGAATGAAATCCTGCTCGCTCGAGCTGGAAACTCACCGGCGGAGCCGCAGCACCGGCGGAAATTTGGCCGGCTTGGAGCGCGGCGGCGGTCTGGACAGTGCCGCCCAAGGGTCGAAGCTGAACGTCTTTAGGGGTAAGTCCCAATTTGCGCAACGCAACCAGTGTGCCGTACGCAACCGGGCTGCCCGGCCGTTCCGTGCCGACGATTTTCCCTTTCAGTTGCTCGGCGCTCTTTATGTCCGGCCTGGCGTATAAATCCCAGATCATCGTGTTGAGCAGTCCGGCGACGAAAACCACATCGAAGCCCCGCAGCGACGCGTTGATCAGTGGCACCGCTGAGATTTGGATCACATCGACCTCGTTGGCGATCAGCGCCGGTAGAGCTAGAACCGACGACATGGAAATAACCTCGACATCTAATCCCTCTTTGGCGAAACCGCCGGTCTCCTTTGCCATCCAGAGCGACGCCATGGTGCCCGAGGTTAGCAGGTACGCGATCCGTAATGGGCGCGGAGCCGCCCCGTGTGTTTCGTTCGCCACCGCGATCGCAAGCATCAAGACGAAAAACGTCGATACGATACGTCGCAAGGGCGCGGCGGTAAAACGCCACGGAGAATTAATCTTGCTCTTCATCGACCAAACTTTGTGGATTTGAGAAAGAAAAGTGAACGCATGACGTGCCCGTGTCCGCGCAGGATTCTCGGATATCGCCTGGCTCGCCAGACAACCATTAGTTACATTGTGTTTTTAAGTCTGCGGTAACCGAAGAAATAGAGCGACCGTCACTTAATTTATAAGTCCGCACAAAGATATCTGGTTGAACACCTCGCATCTTGCCGCCTTGTTCAACAATCACGCCTCCGTCTTTGAACTCCTGTGGACTTGCAGCGGGTCCTTCAAATACAAACTCTCCTGGAATGTAGATAGCCTGATTCACATCGCGGTCATCCCTCTTTACGAATCCGTAAGCTTTAATTTCCTTCCCATTAACTTTGGGCACTTCCCCTGCGATCACCGGAGTCATTTTCTCTTGGACGAAAGAGCGGGAAGAATTATACATATCTACCAATCCAAGCTGCTCCTGTGCGAAAGAAAGTACTTGCTTCAGTTCATCCAAAGTCAAACTGTTCGGGTCTGGCTTGAGCTCTTGGACTTTTTGATAGAGCTTTTTGGCTTGTTCTTGAGTGACTTCATTGATGATAATAACTCCCTCACCATCGCCCTTAACTGCTTGCCAGGACTTATCCTTGCCATTGAAGAAGACCAACCCACGATCGCCCACTGGTTTTCCTGTGTAATCTAAGATCGGTTGCCCCGCCTTTTCGTAGCTTTGAGGGTAGACTAGAGGGTCTCCGCTCTGAAGAAACGCCGGAACTGGAATGATAAATTTCTGTGCATTAGATATCACGGGAGTACTGTAACCCGAACCAACCTTTAAATCAGCGGGCGTAATCCTCCGAATTCCTGTTTGATTCTGCTGAGCGGCTTTTAATGAGCAAGCGTGTGGCTTTTCACTTTGAGCATGAAGCGGTTTTTCTAAGTCACAGCTTGTTAGAAGGGACAGCGAAATAACTATCCAAAATATGCTCTTTCTCATAAACTGTCTGTGAGCCGCTTCAAGAGGAGATCGTCGTGACGCTGGTCAGCGACGTCGGAATTTGGAAGATCGTCGCTCATATCGCGTTTAAATTCTACTCGGTTGCGTCCGAGACTTTTTCTGCAGGCTCAACGTTAAGCGGGAGCGGCGTCTCCGCTCCGTGCGAGGGTTAAGCAATCTTCTCACATGACCCTAATTATAAGACCTGCCATCCGTAGACACTGGCCTGCTGATGGCATGGATGCACGAGCCCTGTCACGTTGACCTGCTCTCTTGAGCTGCAGCGGAAAAAAGGGAACATCTCTAAACTTTTCTCTGCCAGACGCGAGCAAGTCCCCGAACCGCGTTCATGCTTTCTTCAATCCGGCCAGCACCCGCTCCGGCGTGAACGGTGCCTCACGCAGGCGCACACCGACGGCGTCGAAGATGACAGGCGACGCCCCGGTCAATTAGGAATGTCACCCCTATTAAATAACGTGGGTAGTCAAAGTCAAGTTTCTTGTTCGGTGAATACGTGGATGAGATAAGCAGTCGTTCCGCGATTCAGTTGACAGAAAATAGCACGCGCCATAGGTTAGTAAAGACATTCGCTGAGAGGAGAAACACATGAAAACAACGACTACCGTCAAATTAACTCAAGAGGGCGCCATGACTATTTTGCGCGGAGCCTTGGACAAGGCGCACAAACTTGGGGTTCCAGCCAGCGTTGCCGTGGTCGATGACGGCGGGCACCTGCTCGCTTTCGGGCGATCAGAAGAGGCGGAACTATACTCCGTTGCGATTTCGCAGGCCAAAGCTCGCAGCGCTGCGCTTACGCGTTTCCCCTCGGGTAAAAAGAGTCCAAGCGGAAACGAGCGGGACGATCATCACGCCATCGCCATCACTTTGGCCGCAGGGCCGGGTTCTTTTGTGACCATTCCCGGTGGCTTTCCGATCATGGTCAACGGCCGTTGTGTTGGTGCGGTGGGAGCCAGTGGCGCCGCCAAAAATGATATCGATATTGCCCAGGCCGGCATCGCCGCCTTTGAGCAATCCTGAGAAAGCTTTCTCGAAGGTAACTGGAAAGCTCGGGCTTGTTCATTGCACGCCGACTGTAATAGAAGGAGGAGAATGTACGCTGGCCGGCCTGATCACGTGGTTTTGGATCTTTCTTAAGGTCCGTCATTCCCGCATGTTTTTAGCGGGAATCCAGGCGAACCTCGGATTGGACCCCCGACCCATTCGACGTGGCTCAGGGTCGTGGTGAGCATAGTCGAACCACGATAAGAACATTCGGGGGTGACAACTTTTAGGGAAATTATTATAAAGTTCTTTCGATACCCCGCTGCTTGCGGCGGGGTTCTTCATTACGGAGGGAATCTTGGCTAAACAGGCAGAAAGTGTTTCGGCGCAAGAAAGTGCGGGCTTCACCATCAAGTTTGTTCAAACCTGGCGTGCGGTTCTGCGCAGAGCCGTGGCATGGAAAACGGCGCGTTATACGAAAGGCGACATTGAGGCGACGGTGGTCGGAATTACCGACGCCGACGGCATAGTGGGATATGGCTATATGCCGTCGATGTCCATCGTCGGCGAATCGCCGCTTTCCTCGGAGTCGTTGATTCAAACTTTGCTGGTTCCCGTGATGAAGGGACGGAGTTTTGTTGGCATCCAACCCGTTCTGCGCGAGATCGAGCAAGTTCTCGGCGCCAATTTCCAGACCAAGTTCGCCATCGAAGAGGCGCTCTGGGACCTGCTGGCGAAAAAACTGCAAACCCCGCTGGTCAACCTCATCGGCGGCCCCTGCCGGTTGGAAGTGCCGGTGATGCGCATGCTGGGTTTGAAGTCTCCGCAAGAAACCGCTGCCGAAGCCAAAGCTCTGGTCGATCGGGGCTACCGTCACGTCAAGGTGAAAATCGGTCTTGACGAAAAACGGGATCTTGAAACCGTCCGGAGAGTGCGGGACACCATCGGCGACGAAGTCTTCCTTTCGGCGGATGCCAATCAAGCCTATGCGCCCATGCAGGCGGTGCGCGTCCTGCGGCAGTTGGAAAACGTAAGTCTGGGCCTGGTCGAACAACCCGTGCGCCGCGATGATGTTCGCGGCATGGCGTTTGTGCGGCAAAACGTATCGGTACCGATTATGGCCGACGAGGGAATTGAAACGGCGACGGATGCTTTGCGCCACATCGAGGCCGGTGCCATGGACGCGGTCAGCATCAAGCTCTGGAAGATGGGCGGGCTTTACCGGGGGCGCGATATCGCGTCGGTGTGCAACGCTGCTAACGTCCGCGTTCATGTGGGGAGCACGGCGGGGAGTCAGTTGCTGGAAGCGATTCAGCTTCATTTTTGCGCGTCGCTTCCGGATCTTTTCGGCGGCGCCGAGATCAGCGAGTTTGAGTCGCTGACCGACGATCCGGCTTCGGGTCTGGTCGTTGAGAACGGCGCGCTTCGAGTGCCAAACGCGCCTGGACTCGGAGTCACGATTGATCACGACAAGTTGAGGGAGACGACCGGTTTATGGGAGGGGAAATGAAAAACTTTTGGTCTTTAGGCTTTCCTCTGAAGCAGGATCGGAGATTGCACCGCGGAGGCGCGGAGGACGCGGAGTAAAGAGTTCTTGATTAACAAATTCTCCGATCTCTGCGAACTCTGTGCCTCTGCGGTGAATACTTCTTCACAGAAAACCCGGATTAACCAAAAATTTAGAGCAGGGCAACCATGATTCGAATAGCCTTCGTGATCGGGGGTTACCCTCCGGAAGAATACAAGCGGCGCGCCGATGTCGCGCGTTCGTATTCTACGTCGGAGATCGAAGTCGGCATCATCGACACCAAAGCGTCGCCGTATTTCTACGGCATCACGCCGGCTGAGATCCAGCTCGTAACGCCTGCCTATATCGAAAGTTTCAGGCAGGCCGAGAAGGAAGGTTACCACGCGGTCGTGCCGTTGGGCATGCTCGATCTAGGGGTGGACGGCGGCAAATCGGCGGTGGATATTCCCGTCGTCGGGCCAATGGAAGCGTCATTGCACATAGCGTCCCTGCTCGGCGACAGATTCGGGCTCATCATCTATCACGAAAAACTGCTCGCATTTAACCGCGCTATTGTTCGACGCTATGGCATGGAAGATCGGATCGTAGGTTTCGGCGTCAGTGGTTTTGATTTGCCAGACATTGCGGCTCACCGCGACAAGGTGGTGCAAAGTTTTGTCAGCGAGGCGAAAAAGCTGGTCGCCCAAGGGGCGGAAGTCATTATTCCGATGGGTGTCACGCAGTGTCCGGTGCACATCAAACCCGATTGGCTGCAGGAGCAGCTGGGCGTACCAGTAGTTGAAGGCATCGGCGCGCCGATTCGTCTCGCCGCGATGCTCGCTAGCCTTGGCCTGAAGCAAAGCCGTGTGCGCTGGCCCAAGTCGCGTAGCGGGAGTTAGCAGCATTAATTGAAGGTAAGCCCCCCCGGCTCTACTGGGAAACTTCGTAGAGTTCGAATTTTGCGGAGCGGTGATTGAGGGTGCTCGTTTGTGGAGGCAAAGGATTGCTTACATGGTTCTCTCTCCCCTTGCGGGAGAGAGTTAGAGTGAGGGGTATTAAAAATTTTTGCACCCTCACCTCAATCCTCTCCCGTCGAGGGTCGTCGAGGGAGAGGAGGTGAAATAAGGAAGAACAAATGAGCAGACATAAGATCTTAACTTTAGTGGCACTCACCAGTGTGGTAATTTTTTCCCAGCCAGGGTTCTCTCAGCCGCTAAAAACGGTGACGATGGCGCGCACCACTGGGAGCATCGGTATGCTTCCCCTCGAGTTCAGCGTGAATCGAGGTTACTTTAAGCGGCAGGGACTCGATGTCCAACTCATTACCGTTCGCCAAAGCGACGTGATCATCGCCGCGACTGTCGGGGGCGAGCTCAATTTCATGGACATCATTCCCACCGCGATCTTAGCCTCGGTGAGAGGACTGCCGATCCGGACGATCGCCGTGGTTCTAAAGCGCGCGCCTTATGTGCTGATCGGGCAACCCAACCTGCGGTCGCCCGCCGAGCTCAAGGGTAAAAAGATTGGCGTGAGCTCCGTCGGCGGCATGAGCGCCTACCTGGTTCGAGAAATCCTCGCGCGCAATGGGCTCAATCCCGACCGGGACGTTACCTTTCTTGCCATCGGGGGAACGTCGGCACGAAGCGCGGCGTTGTTCGGTGGCACCATCGATGCCGCTCTGGTGGTTGCGCCGGATAATTACCCGCTCGAGCGCAAGGGTTACCGCCGGCTGCTCTTGGCCTCGGACTACGTGAATTATCCCCTCTCAGGAGTTGCGGCGTCCGCCGATTTTCTCGCCAAGAACAAGCCAGTCGCCATTGCTTTTATAAAAGGGTTGTTAGAGGGAGCCAAATTCGTTCGGCAAAACAAAAGCGATAGCATCACATTTATCAAGAGCTATCTTAAAGTCCCTGATGACGAAGCGGAAAAAAGCTACGATTTCTTGATCAAGGAGATGCCGCCGGATTTGATCCCGGAGGATGCCGTCATCCGCGCCGGAATCGATTTCGCACAGAGCGCTCTTAAACTGTCACCTGAAGCGGTTCCAGATATCTCCAAAGTCCGCGACTGGTCATTCGCGGAAGCGGCGCGGTAGCCGGAAGTCTTTTGGCTGTGTAATGGAAAACTCTGCTTGCAGGCTGCTCAAAAGGATCTCAGATACGAGGCGCGCCAAGGTCGATGAGCGGAGGCGTACATAGTGAGTACGTTGGAGCGAGGCGATTGATGGTTCGACAAGCTCACCATGAACGGGTCAAACATAGTAAATTTAGTTCCTCAGCCGTTCGCCCTGCGCTTTGTCGAAGGGCTCCTATGAGAGTTTGACGGAGTTCAACGAAGTAGGTGAGTGCTTTTCAGCAGCCTGTTAGAACGGAAATTTTTCCGCGAGCCTCTTAAAATCCGGCTCGATTAGTTCAACTCCCAGTCCCGGCTTCTCGGCGAGAAGAGCGTAACCTTCCTTCACCACGATCGGTTCTTTTACCAGCCTTGCCTCTTCCGGGTAGATGAACCATGCCCCGGTGCTCTCGCACGCATGACGCATGTGCCGTGTGGAACCGTTAAGCGCGACTTCGGCGGCAAAGTTGATGTCGTTGTCACCGCCGGAGCCCGAGACGACCGACATATTTGCGGCTTCGGCGATGGCGAGAGATTTTTTGAGCTTGAGCAATCCTCCGCCACGAACGACTTTGATCTTGAAACAGTCTGCTGCGCCTATACGGATGTAGCGCAACAGGTCGAAGGGCGACCCGAGCTGCCCGGCCTCCAGCGGAACCCGAATCTTGCTCCGCAGGTAGGCGAAACCTTCAATGTCGCCGCCGGGAATGGGGTCTTCCACCCAGGCGAGATCGAAGGGCTCCAGCCTACTGATCAGGCCGACGGCCGATGCCGGGGTGTGATATTCGTTGGCGTCGATTCGTATTTCAACTGAGTTACCCACCGCCTGCCTGACTTCTTTGACCCGCTGGATGTCTTTCTCAACGTCCGCGCCGCCAACGCGAAGTTTCAGCGCTTTGAATCCTTCGCCGACCAGCCGCGCCGCCTCTTTCGCTTGCTCCACAGGTTCGCCGCGACTCACCTGCGGCGCTAACAACTGCACTTTGTCCCGCGCCCGCCCGCCGAGCAATTCGTAAACCGGCACATTCAATATCCTGCCCTTAAGATCATGGAGCGCGATGTCGATGGCGGCTTTCGATGCCAGATGCTCGGGCATGAAGGCGTCGAGCTTGGCTATGATCGACTCGATGTTTAGCGGGTTTTCCTTTAGAAGAAGCGGCGTGTAGTGCTTCTGGACAACCAGCGCGGCCTCCGCCGCGGTCTCACCGTAGCGCGATTCGTATTGGCAAGCGCCGACACCGCTGGCGCCGTCATTGGCGTGTATACGCACGAGCAAATTTTCTGCCGGCGCCATGCCGCGCTTGCGCGGGATGCTCAACAAAACCACTTCCACTTTATCGATAGCAGGTGCCATTGAGTCCTCCGACTTCATCGAGCGAAGCTCTGTGTAAATCAAAGCGTTCCTTAACAGGAGATGATTGGAATGTCCAGGAATCGTTACGATGGTTGCGCGCTATATTTTGAGTTGCGCGCACCAAAACCGCGGCATATACTCGCGCCGATTTGCCGATTCCTAATCACAAGCAACGTATTGTCGCGGAAGCCGAAACCAAAAATGAAACAAAATGAAAAACCGATTTTTATCAGTAAGGTCTCGGAACCCCCACCTCTTTCCTCCCCCGCGCCGCGCGGGGAGGATGAAGGAGGGGGAACCTTAAACCTTTAAAATACGAGGGGTGGAGGGCCTCGGTCAGTCTTAGTACGACTCCTCGATTCCGTCATTCCAGCATGGAGCGCTGGAATCCAGGCCGACATGGATGTCTCCGGACGCATCCTGCGCACCTGGATGCCGGCCATCCCTGCCGGCATGACGAAACTCTCCATTTTCATGTTCTGTGGGCGAGCGTAAGATCATGAATCATTTCGTGGCGAGAAAGTGTTTTGACAACTGAT
>Ga0209874_1000094_pt1 | contig 21930 bp, 18 predicted proteins | sample GWRWN1_20_30_FD_187216 | JGI IMG/M metagenome (GOLD analysis project Ga0209874, IMG submission 187216) | Riverbed sediment microbial communities from areas with no vegetation in Columbia River, Washington, USA - GW-RW N1_20_30 (SPAdes)... | ecosystem: Environmental > Aquatic > Freshwater > River... | reverse complement strand
CGAACTTCAGCGCCAGGTCCATCACCTTGCAGATCTTCTCCGCGAAGACCTCGCTCAACGAGCCGCCGAAGACGGTGAAGTCCTGAGAGAAGACGAAGACCTTGCGGCCGAAGATCGTCCCGTAGCCCGTGACGACCGCATCTCCGTACGGACGCCGCTCGAGCATCCCGAAGTTCGGCTCGCGATGGCGGACGAACCGATCGAGCTCGAAGAACGAGCCCGGGTCGAGCAGCTCGACCAGCCGCTCCCGAGCGAGCAGCTTGCCCTGCTGGCGCTGGCGCTCGACCGCCTTGTCGGCGCCGGCATGCTCGGCCTCCTCGCGCAAATGCTGGAGCTGGTCGAGCTTTGACTCGGTGGAGTCCGCGCGAGGCTCGTCGGTAGTGGCCATCGGGTAGAGCCTAACCAGGGACAGTCCCTCGGACGTGCACCGTGCGGCCCAGTCTGGTGCCAGGCACGCGGCAGGTCTCGAGCGGACACGTTCCAGCGACTGTCCCTAGGACCTGCCGCGGGGGGACCCGTTCGGCTGAGACCGGGCCGTATCATCGGACCGTGGAGATCCGGGTCGATCACGTGAAGCTGCCCGTGGCCGATCTCGAGCGGACTAGGGCGTTCTACGCCGCCGCGCTCGCGCCGCTCGGCTACGAGCTTGTCTTCGACGGGCCCGAGTCGATCGGGTTCGGCAACGCCGACCGCGAGCCGATCGCGTTCTTGCGCACCCTCAAGCCGAGCATTGGCACGCACATCGCCTTGACGGCAGCCAACCATGCTGACGTCGACGCCTTTCACGCCGCGGCTCTTGCCGCCGGCGGCCGCGACAACGGCGCTCCGGGCCCGCGCCCCTATGGTGGCGAGTACTACGCCGCATTCGTCCTTGACCCCGACGGGCACAACATCGAGGCGGTTCGCCACGGGGAGCGCGACGAGTGAGCGTCGACCGCTCGACGTATTGGCCGTACAAGGACGGTGAGCCGGGCGAGTTCATCTACCAGCGCTATGGCCATCCGTCGGGAGTTGAGGCGGAGCGTCAGCTTGGAGAACTGGACGGCGGTCACGCGCTGCTCTTCGCATCCGGAGCAGGTGCGACGACCGGGCTCGTGCTCACATTCCTCTCCTCCGGGGACACGATCGCGCTTGCTGAAGGTGCGTACTTCGGAACCGGTGTCTTGTTCCGCGAGCTCGAGCGCTGGGGACTGCGCGTCATCGAGTTCGACCAGACCGGCGCACCGCCAGTCGGGGTCCAACTCGTCTGGCTCGAGGCTCCGTCCAATCCGTTCCTGACGATGCCCGACCTCGAGGCCGCTGCGGCGCATCCCGCTCGTGTGGTCGTCGACGCCACTGCCGCGACGCCGATCCACCTCAGGCCGATCGAGCACGGTGCCGACTTCGTCCTGCACAGCGCCACCAAGTACCTCGGCGGGCACGACGACGTCCTGCTCGGCGCTGTCGTCAGCAAACGCGAAGAAGACGCCGCCCGCCTGAAGGAGTTCCGCACGCGCTCCGGAATCGTCGCCGCACCCGACCCCTGCGCCCTGCTGCTACGCGGACTGGACACATTGGAGGACCGGGTCTTGCGCCAGACGTCTTCAGCCGCGGAGCTCGCTAGGCGTCTCGAGGGCCACCCCGCCGTCAAGCAGGTGCGCTACCCAGGCATCGGCGGTCTCCTCTCCTTCGACGTCGCCGGCGCCGCCGAGGCCCGCCACGTGGAGACCTCCCTCCGCCTGATCACGAACGCAACCAGCCTCGGCGGCGTGAACTCCCTCCTCGAGGCTCGGGCCCGCTGGGAAGGCGATCGGGTCCCGCCGGGCCTCCTACGCCTCAGTGTGGGCCTGGAGCCCGTCGAGGACCTCTGGGCGGATCTGGCTCAAGCCTTGGAAATTCCAGGCAATTTGCTCGCGCGCGAGTAAGATTTTGGCCCCCGGGGGCGAAAGCCCTCCATAGCCGGCGGCGCGTCGCCCAAACGGTCCACCGGCGGACCCATCCCTCGCACAAAGGAGTCACCTGTGGCTGCACGAGAGACCCAGACCCGTAAGAGGAGGGCGGCCGGTCGCGCGCCCGCCTCGAGCGGCCGAGCTGCGAACGGCGGCACGGTCGAGATCAAGAAGAAGGATCTGCAGGAGCTGCTCGAGGCTCTCCGCTCGGCGAGGGACGGAGAGACGGGCGTGCGGCTGTCTGCAGGGAAGACGGGGGTCATGGGCGACGTGGCGAAGGCGTTCAACCAGCTGGCGGAGAGGCGCGAGGGCCTCACCGATGAGCTGAGCCGCGTGAGCAAGGTCATCGGTCGCGAGGGCCGGATGACGGAGCGCGCGAACCTGAAGAACGTCAAGGGCTCGTGGGCCGAGTCCGTCAAGTCGGTCAACTCGATGATCGACGATCTAGTGCGTCCGACGATCGAGGTGTCCCGCGTGCTCGACGCGGTCGCGGACGGCGACCTCTCGCAGAAGATGTCACTCAAGATCGAGGGCCAGCCGGTGCGCGGCGAGTTCCTCCGCATCGGCACGACCGTGAACACGATGGTCGATCAGCTGAGCTCGTTCGCAGCCGAGGTCACAAGGGTTGCACGCGAGGTCGGAACCGAGGGCATCCTCGGCGGCCAGGCGCGTGTCAAGGGCGTGTCCGGCATCTGGCGCGACCTGACCGACAACGTCAACTTCATGGCGTCGAATCTGACGTCGCAGGTGCGCAACATCGCCGAGGTGACGACTGCGGTCGCAAACGGCGACCTCAGCAAGAAGATCACCGTCGACGTCAAGGGCGAGGTGCTCGAGCTCAAGAACACGATCAACACAATGGTCGACCAGTTGCGCTCGTTCGCCGACGAGGTCACCCGCGTCGCGCGCGAGGTGGGCACCGAAGGAAAGCTCGGCGGTCAGGCGACGGTGAAGGGCGTGAGCGGCACCTGGAAGGACCTCACCGACAACGTGAACTTCATGGCGACGAACCTGACGACGCAGGTGCGTGGCATCGCCAAGGTCGTCACCGCCGTTGCGAACGGCAACCTGAACCAGAAATTCACGATCGAGGCGAAGGGCGAGGTCGCTGCGCTCGCCGACACGATCAACTCGATGATCGACACCCTGCGCGTCTTCGCGGAGCAGGTGACCACAGTCGCCCGCCAGGTCGGCACCGAGGGCAAGCTTGGCGGCCAGGCGGAGGTTCCCGGTGTCGCGGGCACGTGGAAGGCGCTCACCGACAGCGTGAACGGCATGGCTGCCAACCTCACCGATCAGGTGCGCAACATCGCAGACGTGACGACGGCGGTCGCGAAGGGCGACCTGTCGCGCAAGATCACGGTCGAGGTGAAGGGCGAGGTCCTGCGCCTCAAGAACACGATCAACACGATGGTCGACCAGCTCTCGTCCTTCGCAGACGAGGTCACGCGCGTCGCGAAGGAAGTGGGCACCGAGGGTCGACTCGGCGGCCAGGCAGAGGTCAAGGGCGTCAGCGGCACCTGGCGCGAGCTGACGAACAACGTGAACCAGCTCGCCGACAACCTGACGAGCCAGGTGCGCAACATCGCGGACGTGACCACGGCGGTCGCGAAGGGTGACCTGTCGCGCAAGATCACGGTCGACGCCCGCGGCGAGATCCTCGAACTCAAGAACACGATCAACACGATGGTCGACCAGCTCTCGTCCTTCGCGGACGAAGTCACCCGTGTCGCCCGCGAGGTCGGCACCGAGGGCATCCTCGGCGGCCAGGCACAGGTCAAAGGTGTCTCCGGCACCTGGAAGGCGCTCACCGACAACGTGAACACCCTCGCCGGCAACCTGACGAGCCAGGTGCGCAACATCGCAGAGGTCACCACCGCTGTCGCGACCGGCGACCTGAGCAAGAAGATCACCGTCGACGTCAAGGGCGAGGTGCTCGAAGTCAAAAACACGGTCAACACGATGGTCGACCAGCTCTCGTCCTTCGCCGACGAGGTCACGCGTGTTGCAACCGAGGTGGGCACGGAGGGCCGCCTTGGCGGGCAGGCCGAAGTCGAGGGTGTCTCCGGTACGTGGCGCCAGCTGACGCAGAGTGTGAACGGGATGGCGTCCAATCTGACCGACCAGGTGCGGAACATCGCGGAGGTGACCACCGCGGTCGCGACCGGCGATCTCTCGAAGAAGATCACCGTGGAGGCCCGGGGCGAGATCCTCGAGCTGAAGAACACGATCAACACGATGGTCGACCAGCTCTCGAGCTTCGCCGACGAGGTCACCCGCGTCGCGCGCGAGGTCGGCACCGAGGGCAAGCTCGGCGGCCAGGCACAGGTCAAGGGCGTATCCGGCACCTGGAAGGACCTGACGGACAACGTCAACACGCTTGCCGGCAACCTCACGAGCCAGGTGCGCAACATCGCCGAGGTCACGACCGCGGTGGCGACCGGCGATCTCTCCAAGAAGATCACCGTCGACGTGAAGGGCGAGATTCGAGAGCTGAAGAACACGATCAACACGATGGTCGACCAGCTCTCGAGCTTCGCCGACGAGGTCACGCGCGTGGCCCGAGAGGTGGGCACCGAGGGTCGCCTCGGTGGTCAGGCCAAAGTGAAGGGCGTGTCGGGCACGTGGAAGGACCTGACGGACAACGTCAACGCCATGGCGGACAACCTGACCGACCAGGTGCGAAACATTGCTGACGTCACGACGGCAGTCGCGAAAGGCGACCTCTCGAAGAAGATCACCGTAGACGCCCGCGGCGAGGTCTTGGAACTGAAGGAGACCGTCAACACGATGGTCGACCAGCTGCGCTCGTTCGCGGCGGAGGTGACGCGGGTCGCGAAGGAAGTGGGCATCGAGGGCCGCCTCGGCGGTCAGGCGAACGTCGAGGGCGTCAGCGGGACGTGGAAGGACCTGACGGACAACGTCAACACACTCGCCGACAACCTGACGACGCAGGTGCGCAACATCGCCGAGGTGACGACCGCAGTTGCGACCGGCGACCTCAGCAAGAAGATCACGGTCGCCGTGAAGGGTGAGATCCTGCAGCTGAAGAACACGATCAACACGATGGTCGACCAGCTCTCGTCGTTCGCCGACGAAGTGACCCGCGTGGCCCGCGAGGTGGGCACGGAGGGCAAGCTCGGCGGCCAGGCTCAGGTCAAGGGCGTCAGCGGCACCTGGAAGGACCTGACGGACAACGTCAACACCCTGGCCGACAACCTCACGAGCCAGGTACGGAACATCGCGGACGTCACAACCGCGGTCGCGAAGGGCGAGCTCTCGAAGAAGATCACCGTCGACGCGCGCGGCGAGATCCTCGAGCTCAAGAACACGATCAACACCATGGTCGACCAGCTCTCGACCTTCGCCGCCGAGGTCACCCGTGTCGCGAAGGAGGTCGGCACCGAAGGCAAGCTCGGCGTGCAGGCTCAGGTGGAGGGTGTCTCCGGTGTGTGGAAGGGGCTCACTGACAACGTGAACCAGCTGGCCGGCACGCTGACCACACAGCTGCGCGCGATCTCCGAGGTCTCTCAGGCCGTGACGAAGGGCGACCTGACCCGTTCCATCGCCGTCGAGGCAGAGGGCGAGGTCGCGGAGCTGAAGGACACGATCAACCAGATGATCACGAACCTCGCCGAGACCACACGCACGAACCAGGAGCAGGACTGGCTGAACTCGAACATGGCGCGGTTCACCGGCATGCTCCAGGGCGAGCGCGACCTGGAGACGGTGTCGCGGCTGATCATGTCGGAGCTGACCCCGCTCGTCGGTGCGCAGCACGGTGCGTTCTTCATGATGGAGTCGCCGGGCGGCGAAGGCGACGAGTTCGAGCTCCGCCTGATCGCAACGTACGGGTACAAGCAGCGCAAGAACGTCCCGAGCAGGTTCAAGATCGGCGAGGCGCTCGTCGGCCAGGCGGCGCTCGAGCTGAAGCCGATCCTGATCACCCAGGCGCCCGAGGACTATGTCCGCATTACTTCCGGGCTCGGCGAGGGCCTGCCGGTCAACGTGATCGTCCTCCCCGTCCTCTTCGAGGAGCAGGTGATGGCGGTCGTGGAGCTCGCCTCGTTCCAGCGCTTCACGGCTGTGCAGCAGGGTTTCCTCGAACAGCTGTCCGAGTCGATCGGCGTAGTGCTCAACACGATCCAGGCGAACATGCGAACGGAGGAGCTGCTCGTCCAGTCGCAGGATCTGACGCAAGAGCTCCAGAGCCAGTCGGAAGAGCTGCAGGCGCAGCAGGAGGAGCTCCAGCAGACGAACAAGGAGCTCGAGGAGCAGGCCGCCTCGCTCAAGGCGTCGGAAGAGCTGCTGCAGACGCAGCAGGAAGAGCTGCAGCAGACGAACGAGGAGCTGGAGGAGAAAGCGCAGCTGCTCGAGGAGCAGAACCGGCGCATCGAGATCAAGAACCGCGAGATCGAGCTCGCCCGTGCGGCCCTCGAGGAGAAGGCCGAGCAGCTGTCGCTCTCGTCACGTTACAAGTCGGAGTTCCTCGCGAACATGTCGCACGAGCTGCGGACGCCGCTCAACTCGCTGCTCATCCTGGCGAAACTGCTCGCGGAGAACCCAGACTCGAACCTCAACGAGAAGCAGATCGAGTTCGCGAACACGATCTACGGCGCCGGCTCGGATCTGCTCGGCCTCATCAACGACATCCTCGACCTCTCTAAGGTCGAGGCGGGCCGAATGGACGTCAATGTCGGCGACGTGAAGCTGTCCGATCTGCGCGACTTCGTCGAGCGATCATTCCGGCCTGTCGCTGAAGACAAGAGCCTCGGCTTCGAGATCGAGGTGCACGGCGCGAACGTGCCGCCGACGATTCAAACGGACGAGCAGCGACTCCAACAGATCGTGAAGAACCTGCTGTCGAATGCGTTCAAGTTCACGCAGGAGGGCAGTGTCAAGCTCCGCGTCGGAGTCGCGCAGGGCCGCCAGTTCGCCAGCGAGGTGCTGGCACGCGCGGACGCCGTGCTCGAGTTCACGGTCCTTGACACCGGCGTCGGCATTCCACACGACAAGCTGCGCCTGATCTTCGAGGCGTTCCAGCAGGCGGACGGGACGACGAGCCGGCGGTATGGCGGAACGGGTCTCGGGTTGTCGATCAGCCGCGAGATCGCGCGGCTCCTCGGCGGAGAGATCCACGTCGAGAGCGAGGTGGGCACGGGCAGCACGTTCACCCTGTTCCTCCCCGCGACGTTCGTGCCCATCGAGCACGCGCCGCGCGAAGACACGTTCGAGGACGCCGTCGTGTTCCCGCCCGACACGACGAACGCAAGCGGCGCGGCGCCGCTCCCGCCTGCTCCTCCGGCGCTGGAGAAGCCGGAGCTCGACCCGGTGCTGCTGCTTCCGAGTGACGTCCGCGACGACCGGGAGGACATCCAGGAGGGCGACCGCGTCGTGCTGATTATCGAAGACGACTCGGAGCTCGCACGCACGGAGCTCGAGGTCGCGCGCGAGCGCGGCTTCAAGGGAATCATCGCGGTGCGCGGCGACTCGGGGCTCGCCCTCGCCCACGAGTTCAAGCCGGACGCGATCATCCTCGACATGAAGCTGCCGGTGATGGACGGGTGGACCGTGCTCGATCACCTGAAGCACCATCCCGAGACGCGTCACATCCCGGTCCACATCGTCTCGGCGGGCGACGGCCGTCAGAACGCGCTCAAGGCGGGCGCGGTCGCGTTCGTCGAGAAGCCGATCTCGAAAGAGAGCCTGGACGACACGTTCGGCGAGATCCTCAGCTTCATCGACCGTGACGTCCGGCGACTCCTGCTCGTCGAGGACGACGAGGCGCAGCGGAAGGCCGTCGAGGAGCTGATCGGCGGCGGTGAGGACGTGGAGGTCACCGCTGTGGGCTCGAGCGAGGAGGCTCTGGAAGCACTCGACCGTCAGCGCTACGACTGCATGGTCCTCGACCTCAAGCTGCCGGAGCTGGGCGGCTTCGGCCTGCTCGAGAAACTGAAGGGGAACGAGCGACTCTCCTCCCTACCGGTGATCGTGTACACCGGCAAGCAGCTGACACGCAAGGAGGTGACGAGCCTGCGCAAGTTCTCCGACGCGATCGTCGTGAAGGACGCGAGCTCGCCCGAGCGGCTGCTCGACGAGACGTCACTCTTCCTGCACCGGGTCGAGCGGAAGCTGCCGCAGGAGAAGCGCCGGATGCTCGAACAGCTTCACTCCGCCGAGGACATCTTCAAGGACCGAAAGATCCTCATCGTTGACGACGACGTCCGGAACGTCTTCGCCCTGACGAGCGTCCTGGAGTCGCACGGAATGGAGGTGCTCTATGCGGAGAACGGCAACGACGGGATCGAGACGCTCCGGCGCAATCCGGACGTCGACCTCGTCCTGATGGACATCATGATGCCGGAGCTCGACGGCTACCAGGCCATGCGGGCCATCCGCGGCGACGACGCGTTCCAGCAACTGCCGATCATCTCGCTGACGGCTAAGGCGATGAAGGGCGACCGCGAGAAGTCGATCGCCTCGGGCGCCTCCGACTACATCACGAAGCCCGTGGATACCGACCAGCTCCTTTCGCTGATGCGAGTCTGGCTGTACAAGTAGAGAGTGCCCCCGGTCGACGCACCTCGCGAGCAGACGGGCTCGAGCGAGCACCCGCCGGCCCGCGACGAGCTCGAAGAGATCGAGCTCTCGCTCCTGCTGGAGGGCGTCTACCGCAAGTACGGCTTCGACTTCCGTGAGTACGCGCCAGCGTCGCTCCGCCGACGCATCTGGCGCAGGGTCTACGCCGAGGGTCTGTCGACGATCTCGGCCCTCCAGGAGCGGCTCCTGCACGACCCCGCGTCCATGGAGCGGCTGCTCCTCGACCTCTCGATCAACGTCACCGCCATGTTCCGCGACCCGAGCTTCTACGTCGCGTTCCGCAAGAAGGTCGTGCCGGCGCTCCGTACCTACCCCTTCACGCGCATCTGGATCGCGGGCTGCTCGACCGGCGAGGAGGTGTACTCGCTCGCCATCCTTCTGCACGAGGAGGAGGTGTACGACCGGACGCGCATCTACGCGACCGACATCAACGAGGCGGTTCTGGAGCGCGCCCGCGCCGGCGTCTTTCCGCTCGACAAGATGCGCGAGTACACGCAGAACTACATCAAGGCCGGCGGGACGCGCGCGTTCTCCGAGTACTACCTCGCGAAGTACGATGGAGCGCAGTTCCAGCGTGCACTGCACGAGCAGGTCGTCTTCGCCCAGCACAACCTCGTCTCGGACCGCTCGTTCAACGAGTTCAACGTGATCATCTGCCGGAACGTGATGATCTATTTCGATCGCACGCTCCAGGACCGTGTGCACCACCTCTTCTACGACAGCCTGATGACGTTCGGCGTGCTCGGGCTCGGCCACAAGGAGTCGATCCGCTTCAGCCCGCACGAGGACGCCTACGAGGAGCTCGACCCGAACGAGCGGCTCTACCGGAAGGTCGAATGAGCTACGACCTGATCGTCATCGGAGCGTCGTGGGGCGGCCTGCAGGCCGTCGGCCGGGTCCTCTCCGATCTACCCGCCGACGTGGAGGTGCCGATCGTGGTCGCGCAGCACAGGCACCCCGACTCGCTCGAGGGAACGCTCGCGCAACTCCTGCAGGCGCAGATCGGCCGGCCCGTGCTCGACGTCGAGGACAAGCTGCGCATCGAGCCCCGGCACGTCTACGTTGCGCCGCCGGACTACCACGTGCTCATCGAGCCGACGTCGTTCGCCCTCTCGGTGGACGAACGCGTCCGGTTCGCCCGTCCTTCGATCGACGTGCTGTTCGAGTCGGCAGCCGATGCGTACGGCGCGGGCGTGATCGGCATCATCCTCACGGGCGCGAACGACGACGGCGCGCGAGGGCTGGCCCGCATCAAGCGGCAGGGCGGCGTCGCGCTGGTGCAGGACCCGGCCGAGGCAGCGCGCCGCGCGATGCCGGATGCAGCCATCGCCGCGACGGTCGCGGACGCCATCCTCCCGCTCGACGAGATCGGCAAGTTCGTGTACGGGCTCTGCGTCGAGCCCTCGCGTGTCAGAGAAACCACCGGGCACTCATGACCAACATCCTCCTCGTCGACGATCGCCCGGAGAACCTGCTCGCGCTCGAGGGCATCCTGGGGCCGCTCGACCAGAATCTCCTCTACGCCCACTCCGGCGAGGACGCCCTGCGCGAGTTGCTGCTGCACGACGTGGCCGTGATCCTCCTCGACGTCCAGATGCCGGGGCTCGACGGCTTCGAGACGGCGGCGCTGATCAAGCAGCGCGAGCGTACGAGGCACATCCCGATCATCTTCGTCACCGCGATCTCGAAAGACGAGCAGCACGTCTTTCGCGGCTACTCCGCCGGCGCCGTCGACTACGTCTTCAAGCCGTTCAACCCCGAGGTGATGCGCTCGAAGGTCGCCGTCTTCATCGAGCTGCACGAGAAGACCGAGCAGCTCCGCCAACAGGCCGAGCTCATCAAGGAGCAGGAGCTGGCCGAGCTGCGCCGCGAGAGCGAGGAGCGCTATCGCTTCCTCGCGGAGGCCCAGCCCGATCAGATCTGGACGGCGATGCCGAACGGGCAGCTCGACTACGTCAACCAGCGTGCTCTGGACTATTTCGCCGCCTCGTTCGCCGAGCTGGTCGAGACCGGCTGGACGCAGGTCCTCCATCCCGACGACCTCCCGCGCACGATCGAGCGCTGGCAGCAAGCAATCGACACGGGACAGCCGTACGAGAACGAGGCGCGCCTCCATCGCGCAGCCGACGACTCGTATCGCTGGCATCTGACGCGCGCCGTCCCGATGCGGAACCGCCAAGGCGAGCTTGTCAAGTGGTTTGGATCGAACACGGACATGCACGACCAGAAACGCGCGGAGGAGTCGCAGAGGTTCCTCCTCGAGGCCGGCGCCACGCTTGGCAGCTCGCTGGACTACCGCACCACGCTTGCGGCCGTCGCCAAGATGATGGTTCCGCGCATCGCCGACTGGGCGCGTGTCGACATCCTCGAGGACGGCAAGCTGAGGACGCTCGCGGTCGAGCATGTCGACCAGGGGAAGGTCGAGCTGGCGCTCGACCTCAGCCGCCGCTATCCGGAAGACCCGGACGCCGCGCAGGGGCCGCCTCACGTTCTGCGAACAGGCGAGAGCGAGCTGGCGACCGAGATCGACGAAGAGCGGCTCGCGCAGCTCGCGGTCGACGATCTTCACCTCGGGCTCGTACGCGAGCTGGGCTTCCAGAGCTACATGTGCGTTCCGCTCGTCGCGCGCGGGCGCGTCCTCGGAGTCATCTCCCTCGTTTCCGCAGAGTCCGGTCGACGCTACGGCCCAGACGACCTCGCCCTGGCCGAGGAGGTAGCGCGGCGGGCAGGCACCGCGATCGAGAACGCGCAGCTCTACCGCGAGGTCGAAGAGCGGGCGCAGGCGGCACAAGTCCTCGCGACGGTTGCGGACGGTGTCTTTCTGGTCGACCGAGAGGGGGTCGTCCGGCTCTGGAACGAGGCGGCCGAAGCAATCACCGGCTTGCGCAGCGACGACGTCGTCGGGCGAAACGCGGAGGAAGCGTTACCCGGCTGGGATCACCTCGCCGCACGCGTCCCGGTCGCAGGCGCGCCCGGCCCTGCGGCGTCCGAGACGATGCCATTCGAGCTGGCGAGCGGCGAGCGATGGCTGTCGATCTCGGGCGTCGGGTTCGACGAGGGGACGGTCTACGCGTTCCGCGACCTGACCGAGGAGCGCGGGCTCGAAGAGCTCCGTCAAGACCTCGTTGCGACCGTGTCGCACGAGCTGCGCACACCGCTGGCCGCGATCTACGGCTCGGCGCTCACGCTCGCCCGCGACGACCTCGAGCTGGAAGAGGCGATGCACAGGAGGCTGCTTCAGGTGATCGTCGAGGAGTCTGCCCGCCTGGCCGAGATCGTCAATGACCTTCTGCTCGCAAGCCAGCTCGACTCGGGCAGGCTCGACGTGCATGTCGAGCGCTGCGACGCACGCGAGCTGACCGAACGCGTGGTCGAGGCGGCACGGACACACCTTCCGGACAACGTGACCGTGGAGCTGGAAGCGGCATCCGACGATCTCCTTGCAGTCGCCGCCGACGAGGGCCAGCTGCGCCAGGTCCTCGGCAACCTGATCGACAATGCGATCAAGTACTCACCCGACGGCGGCGACATCCGAGTCCGGCTGGAGCCCGGCGAGCAGTACGTCCGCTTCGCCATCTTCGACGAGGGCCTCGGGGTCCCTAAGGGCGAGCAGTCGAGGATCTTCGAGAAGTTCTACCGCCTCGATCCGGACATGACCCGCGGGATCGGCGGGACCGGCCTCGGCCTCTACATCTCCCGGGAGCTCGTCCGGCGGGTCGAAGGGCGGATCTGGGTCGAGCCGAACGGCGGGCGCGGCTCCGTCTTCTACGTGGAGATCCCGGCAGCTTCCGAACCGCTCCGGGTCCGCAAACCGCGCAACAAAGCTCGAGCCTCCGTCTAGAAAAGAGTGTGGCTAACCGTATGCCGCAGGCGGCCCCGACGGACGACGATAGAGGCATGACAGTGCTCATCGTCGATGACCATCCCAGCTTCAGGGCCAGCGCCAGAACGCTGCTCGAAGCCGAGGGTTACGAGGTCGTCGGCGAGGCTGAGAACGGGGTTGCGGCCGTCGAGGCCGCCGCGAAGCTTCATCCCGACCTCGTTCTGCTTGACGTCCAGCTGCCCGACCTCGACGGCTTCCAGGTCGCCGGCCGGCTGCGGAAGCTCGCCGACCCACCGGTGATCGTGCTGACGTCGAGTCGTGATGGGGCCGACTACGGACGCTGCATCGGAGAGTGCGGCGCCCACGGCTTCGTCCCGAAGGCTGAGCTGTCCGGAGCCGCGATCGCGGCTTTTTTCGTGGCGTGACTCATTCGCTCCGCCCGTGGGCTCTGTTCGGACCGGCCGCGCTCGTGGCGGGCGGGCTCGCCGTTGCGCTCATCGCGGCGAGCGACCATCTGGAGCATCCGGCGCTCGCCACCGCGCTGGTGCTGTTCGTCAGCTGGTCGTTCATCCTGGCCGGCCTGATCGGCTGGTCGCGCCGGCCGCACAACCAGACCGGGATGTTGATGGTCGCTGTCGGCTTCGGCGTCCTCGTGGGCAGCCTGACCGAGGCGAACCACCCCATTCCGTACACGCTCGGCGCGCTCCTCGGGAGCATCTTCATTGCGATCTTCGTCCATCTCCTGCTCGCCTATCCGAGCGGCAAGCTGATCAGCCGCAGGGCGGTCGCGCTCGTGGCTGCCGGTTACGCAACCGCCTTGCTGGCGCCGCTGCTCGAGTCGATGTTCCCCGGCGACCTCGACGCGTGCAAGCCGAAGGCCTGCCCGGACAACCTCGTCGAGATCTCGCGGGATCACGGAGCAAGCATCGCCGTGACCGTGGTGTGGACCGTCGTGGCGGTCCTGCTCTTTGCTGCCGCGCTCTTCCTGCTTGTCGGCCGGTGGCGCCGTGCCACGCCCGGACTGCGCCGAATCCTGCGCCCCGTCTATCTCGCGGGTGCGCTGAGCCTGCTCCTGCTGGCCGTCGGGTTCATCGTCACACCGTTCTCGGGTGTCGGCGGAACGCTCGTGAGCATCGCGCTGATCGCGACCTTCACGGCCGTTCCCTTCCTCTTCCTCGCCGGCCTGCTGGGCACGACGATCGCGCGCAGTACCGGCGTCGGCCGGATCTTCCGCGAAATCCCGGAGCGCGCGACACCTAGCGAGGTCCAGGACGGCCTCAGGATTGCGTTGCGTGACCAGACTGCAGAGATCGCGTACTGGTACGACGAGGGCGGCCACTACGTCGACATCGACGGCAACCGCTTCGAGTTGCCGGAGGACACTCCGCGGCGGGTCGTCAAGCGGCTCGAGTACGCAGACCGTCCGGTTGCCGCGATCGTCCACGACGCCGCACTGCTCTCGGAGCCGGAGCTGCTCGAGGCGATCACGGGCGCGGCGCGCATCGCTCTGGAGCGGGACAAGCTGCTCGTCGAGGTGCGTGCACGGGCCGAGCGTTATCGCGGCTTGCTGCAGGCCATGCCCGACCTCATGTTCCGGATCTCTCGAGACGGCACGTACCTCTCCTACAACGCGCCCACGGACCGTGACCTCCTCGTCAAGGAGGTCGTCGGCCTGACCCTCTCGGATCGTCTCCCGCAGGAGCTCGCGGATCGCATCATCGAGGCAGGCCTCGCGTGCATCGAGCGCGGCGAGGCTCGCGTGATCGAGTACGCGCTCGACTTCGACGGCGAGACGCGGCACTACGAAGGGCGCTTCGCCCCCAGCGGCGAGGACGAGTTCCTGATGATCGTGCGGGACATCACCGAACGGAGGCAGCAGCAGCGAGAGCTCGAGGCGTCGCGCCAGCGAATCGTCGCTGCGAGCGACGACGCCCGGCAGAAGCTGGAGCGAAATCTGCACGACGGCGCGCAGCAGCGTCTCGTCTCGCTCTCGCTCTCGCTTCGCCTGGCGCAGTCGCAGCTCCGGAAGAACCCGGCGGAGGCGGAGCGGCTACTGGAGGCATCGCGCGAGGAGCTCGCGCAGGCCCTCGAGGAACTGCGCGAGCTTGCCCGCGGCATCCACCCCGCCGTCCTGACCGATCGCGGGCTCGAGGCGGCGCTCGAGGCACTGGCAGCCCGCGCACCGCTGCCTGTCGAGATCGAAGGGCCGGTCGGCGAGCTGCCGGCGCCGGTGGAGGCGGCCGCCTACTACGTCGTGTCGGAGGCTCTGACGAACGTCACGAAGTACGCACAGGCTTCCTCGGTCAAGGTGACGGTGGCGCGAAGCAACGGTTACGCGCTGGTCGAGGTCGCCGACGACGGTGTCGGCGGCGCTGATCCGTCACGTGGCTCGGGTCTGAGCGGATTGGCCGACCGGGTCGCCTCACTCAGTGGCAGTCTTGCCGTGGACAGTCCGCCCGGCGCGGGCACCTGCATCCGTGCTGAGATCCCACTGGAGTAGGCTGATATGCCCGAGCTACCACATGGCACCGTCACTCTCTTCTTCACGGATGTCGAAGGCTCGACGCAGCTGCTCCAGCGTCTCGGAGACAGCTATGCGCAAGTCCTCGGCGACCACCGCCGGCTCTTTCGCGAGGCCGTCGAGGCCGAGGGCGGGCACGTGGTCGACCACCGAGGGGATGAATTCTTCGTGGTGTTCGAGGACGCGAAGTGCGCAGCCGACGCCGCCGCGGCGGCTCAACGGGCGTTCGCCGAGCACGCGTGGCCCGAAGGCGTCGATCTGCGGGTGCGTATGGGCATGCACACGGGAGAGCCGGTCGTCCGTGACGACGCGTACTTCGGACTGGACGTCCATCGCGCGGCGCGCATCGCGCAGGCGGGTAGCGGCGGACAGGTCCTGGTCTCGGAGCGAACACGCGACGCGATCGACTCCTCTCACGAGCTCGAGGACCTGGGCGACCACGAGCTGCCCGGGCTCGAAAAGCCTGAGCGCCTCTTCCAGCTGCAAGTTTCAGGGCTCCCATCGAACTTTCCACCGCTCAGCACGGCCCGCAGGGGTTTCCGCGGCATGCGCATAGTCCTCGCCGACGACTCGGTCCTGCTCCGCGAAGGGATCGCGCGGCTCCTCGAGGACGCCGGCTTCGAAGTGGTCGCTCAGAGTGGGACCCCAGACGACCTACTCCGCCACGTCGGCATGCACAAGCCCGACGTCGCGCTCGTGGACATCCGCATGCCGCCGACGCAGACCGACGAGGGCCTGCGTGCCGCGAAAGAGATCCGCGAGCGCTGGCCGGACACCGGCGTGCTCGTGCTCTCGCAGTACGTGGAGCCCGCGTACGCAATGGAGCTGCTCGGCGAGAACGCGGAGGGCGTCGGGTACCTGCTGAAGGACCGCGTGTCTGATGTGGACGAGTTCGCGGCGGCGGTGCGGCGCGTCGGCGAGGGGGGATCCGCGCTCGATCCCGCCGTCGTCTCGCAGCTCGTCGGGCGCCGGCGGCGCGACGACCCGCTCGCGGATCTGACTCCGCGCGAGCGGGAGGTGCTCGAGCTGATGGCCGAAGGACGCTCGAACCAGGCGATCGCGGAGCGTCTCGTCGTCACGCTCCGCGCAGTCGAGAAGCACGTGACCAGCATCTTCAGCAAGCTCCGGCTCTCGGCGACGTCGGAGGATCACCGCCGCGTGCTCGCCGTCCTGACGTACCTGCGCTCCTAGCTCCTCAATTAGGGCTAACCGCACCACCAAACGCCAGCCAGCCCCCTGGCCGCGCAGTGCCGGATACGCGAGTCTCTCCGTATGACCGTTGGGCAGCTGAACCAGAAGCTTCGATGGCTCGTGCTGGAGCGCCAGGCGCTCCGCGAGCGCGGAGCAGCCATGGACGAGCTCGAGCGAAACCGCCTCGACCTGGTTCGCGTGCAGTGGAAGCTGTCACACGCGCTCATAGAGCTCAACCGCCCACGCGGGCTTGATCACGCCGCTTAGGCGAGAGCACTCCTCCCTCCCTGAAAGCCGCCCACCCCTCGGGCGGCTTTCGCCCGTTCCTCGGGCGTGACCCCGCCTTCGACTTAGAACCTCTAACGAAACGAAGCACGGGCCGCTGGGCCGCGCTGGCCGGCACGAGGCGGCGTCCTCAGTCGCGCCAATAGCGCTGCTATTGCCGCTCCCTGCGTCCTTGCCTCGCACTCGGCCATCGCACCCCAGCAGCGCGTGGTCATTCCGTTAGGGTTCTTAGCGGCTCTGAGCCACTAAGTCAGGCCAGAGATTCGATCCGCGCGTGCGCGCGGCGGCCGCGCGGCGTCAGATCGAAGTGCACGTCGATCAGTCCGTCGGCCAGGAGCTCGGAGGCGTATTCCCAGGGAGGTGCGGCGCCTTCGGTCTGGAGGTAGTCGTCCAGCGCGCGTAGTGCCTCGCCCGACGCACCGAACGTCTCCTCGATCTCCTTGCCGTCCCAGCGGAAGTGGAACACCGGCTTGTCGACGGAGAGGTCCTTCTCCGCGGCGATCCGTTCCTGCAGACTGCCGTCCACCCAGACGCCGAACTCGTCTTTCGATCCTCTGACCTCGACGATCGAGCCGGCGTCGGTTCGGCCCTGGAACACCAGTGGCTCGATCGGCGGCGGCCCATCGGGCTCGGGCACGCGGGTGTGCAAGTAGTCACGCCACTCCTGCTTCAGTTCTTCGTCGGAGACCCACTCTTCGAGCAGCCGGTCGAACCGCTCCCGTACCTCCGAGAGCCGGTCCTGAAGCTTGCGCCGCGTCGACGATTCCGGATCACTGCCCTCCACCTCGTTGTGAAGATGGTGGTAGTGCCGCGCAAGTGCGTCGAGCTCTTCGTGCAACGGGAGCTGCGGGGACTCGGCTCGTCGCCTACGGCTCAGGGGAGATCTCCGCCTTCCGCACGCGGTCGAATCCCGCGGCGCCTAGTGCGCTCGCATCGAGGAGCCTGCACATCCATCCGTGACCCTTGAGCCGATCGGCCTCGTCCTCCTCACGTCCAACCGACGTGAACACGCGTCCGTCGGGGTACTCCCACTCCTCGATCTCGTCGTGGTCGCCCTCGATGTCCGCGCGGAAGCTCTGCCGGTCTGCGTGCAGCCGTTCCTTCACCGTCGGGAGCCATGTCTCCCGCGCGTCGTTGTCGGGATCCACACCGCACAGCTCGAACAGGTCGTCCTCGACCTCCTCGAAGATCAGCGCGTCGATGTAGCGCTCGGCAGCTTCCCAGTCGGGAGCCTCCCCGGCCTCGAGCGCAACGAGCTCGACGGAGTCCCCGCTCTGCTCGGCGTCTCGCAGCAGGGAGATCGCGCCTTCCGGGAAGCCTGCCTGCTGCCAGGCGAGGAGGTGCTCCAGCTCGTGATCCGGTAGCTCTTGGTCCGCTTCCGCGAAGTCGCGCTCGGCGACCAGGTCGAGGTACGGCTCGTTGGCGTCGTCGAAGGCAAGCCGCTCGTCGGTCACGTTCCAGCTGATCGGCTGGTCGTCCTCGAGCGTCGTGAACGCGTGACCGAGCCGCGGGCCGTCGGGACGGTAGCGCCGGAAGGCGCCGACCTCCTCCCGCCCGTCCGGGTGGACGAGCCGGAGCCGATAGCGGGCCGGCTTGCCGAACGCTCGCAGCGACTCACCGTCCTCGATGCGCTCGAGGAGCCAGTCGCGGCCCTTGAAGCGGACGACGTCCCCGAGCTGAAGTTCCTCTGGGGACGCGTACGTGGCGACGCGCTGCTTCCCGTCGCGGGAGACCGTTACGAGCTCATAGCTGATCGTCACTCTCTCCACGGCTTTGGTGGGATCCTGCCCGAAGGCTGCAGCATCTCAATCGCCGGCGGTTACCGCGAAGGAACCAAAGCCGGAGGTGGGACTCGAACCCACGGCCCACGCATTACAAATGCGTTGCTCTGCCAGCTGAGCTACTCCGGCGCGCTTCCATGGTAGGCGAAGCATCTGTTGTCCGTTTTGGACACGGCCCAGCCGACGCCTGAGCCAATGTGGACTTTGTGGATCACCCGAAGGACATCGGCGACAAGACAACCCTCGCGATCATGCTGGCTCTTCGCGAGATGGGTCTTGCCGTCCTCGTGCCGTTCGGCGAGAACACGCGATACGACCTCGCGATCGATGACGGCACGCACCTTCGGAAAGTCCAGTGTAAGACGGGTCGGCTACGGCGCGGGGCGATCCTTTGGAACATGTGCAGTCACTACGGCCATCACTCAAACCCGCGCGTTGTGAGACGCGACTACCAGGGTGAGGTCGACTATTTCGCCGTCTACTGCCCGGAGACCAGCGGGATCTACCTCATTCCGATGACAGATCTTCAGGTTCGGCGCCAGGGAGCGCTTCGCGTCGACCCGCCACGAAATGGTCAGCGGAAATTCATCCGGTATGCGGATCAGTACGAAATCGCGCGAGTGGATCTTGGGCGGGCAGACGCCCGCCCAAGACTAAGCAGCGTGAACGAGCTCGTCGCCGTCGATCGAGACGACTCCGGCCAGCTCGTCTTCGAGCCGCCGTAGCGCATCGCGCTCGACCTGGCGGACGCGCTCCCGGCTCATGCCGAGCTCGCGGCCGATGGTCTCCAGCGACGTGGACTCGCCGTCGAAACCGAAGCGAAGCTCCAGCACGCGGCGCTCACGCTCCGGCAGATTTCCGACGGCGTTCCGGACGGACTGCCGACGGTAGGCGTCGGCCGCCTCCTCCATCGGGTCGGCGGCGCTGTCGTCGGCGAACAGGTCGCCGAACTCGCCGTCACCCTCGGAGCCGATCGTCTGGTTCAGCGAGACGTTGGCCTCGACCGCACCAAGTGCCTCCTCGACGTAGTGCAGCTCGAGCCCGGTTGCCTGGGCCAACTCCTCCACCGTCGGGTCCTCTCCACCACTCGCGGCCTGTAGCCGCTGGCGCGCACGCGCGAGCTTGACGCGCCGCTCGTGCACGTGGGTGGGAACGCGGATGGTCGCCGACTGGTTGGACACGGCGCGCTGACATGCCTGACGGATCCACCAGGTGGCATAGGTCGAGAACTTGAACCCGCGACGCCAGTCGAACTTCTCGACGGCGCGGTTCAGACCGATGACGCCCTCCTGGATGAGGTCGCCCAGTTGCATGCCGCTGCCCTGGTAGCGCTTCGCGATCGAGACGACGAGGCGCAGGTTGGAGTTGATCATGCGCTCCTTCGCCGTCCGGTCGCCGCGCTCGACGCGCTTGGCCAGCGCCACTTCCTCCGCCGCCGTCAGCAGCGGGTAGCGGCCGGCATCGTTCATGAACAGCGTCAGGCTGTCCGTGGTGCCGGTGATCTCTGCCGCCGCCCTCACGCGGGGTGCCGGCGTCTCGTCCTCGATCTCAACGGGGACGATCTGGACGCCGTTCTCCTCCAGCTCGTGGCGGAAGGCGGCAAGCTCTTCCTCTTCGATCTCGTTGTGGACGGCAAAGGCCTCCAGGGTCGCCTCGTCGACGGCGCCCAGCGCCTCGGCCTCGTCCGCGAACGAGCGAGGATCAAGTTCAGCCAGATTTATCAGTTTCGGTACTTCCTCTCGATTCGTCGTGGTTGGGGCGCCTTAGCTCGGGAAACCCAAGCCGAACGGCCCCGCGTCAATAAGAACGACCCCGGTGGGCCCTACATTCCCATTCTGACGGCTTTCTATGACGGCTTTTTAAGGATTGGCGCCCAGCGCCGCCTCTGCTACAGCAAGACCTGGCGCGACTTCTGGTGGGTGAGGATCTTCCTCTTTACCCGCTGGAGCGCATTATCGATCGTCTTGGTGTCGCAAGCCAGTTCCTCGGCCATTTCCTCGTAGGACGAGCCCTCCAGATAGAGCTTGAGGGCGTCCGCCTCGAGCTGGGAGAGACCGGTCCCGAGGGTGAAGACCAGGCTCTGGAGCTCCTCGGTCGAGATCACACAAACGGAGGGGTCGTTGACGCTAGGCCCGGGCAGGGCGTCCCCGAGGGTGCATTCGCTGTCCGATTCCTGGCCCGCCGGCGTGTGGCTGAAAGAGATGTAGGTGTTCAGGGGGGCGTGCTTGAACCTGGTCGCGGTCTTGATCGCCGTGATGATCTGACGGGTCACGCAGAGCTCCGCAAAGCTCCGGAACGACGTCTCCTTGTCGGCCCTGAAGTCCCGAACCGCCTTGTAGAGCCCGATCAGGCCTTCCTGGACGAGATCCTCGGAGTCGCCGCCGGCCAGGAAGTACGAGCTGGCCTTGAGCCGCACGAAGCCTGTGTAGCGCCGGATCAGGACGTCGAGCGCCCCGCTGTCGCCGTTGGTCGCGCGCAGCACGAGCTGGAGATCTTCGAGCTCTCTCTGAGCCTTCTGCGCAGCGGTTGCGGGCCGTGCGGCCATCTGGCCTCCCGAGGGGTCAGGGGCAAGACATCAAGTCTCACCCTAAGGTTGAGGGAGAAGATAGCAAGGTCCGCTTCTCTTTACAAGCTGTTTGCAGTGGACCCAGGATGTTACGAACGTGTGTTCGGCTACGCGGCTACGAGTGCCGCGGGCGTTTCCGCGAGGAGAGCCTCGATCGTCTCCACGAGCTGCTCCCGGATCGCTTCGTCGAGGAGCCGGCCCTGCTCGTCGAACCGCGTCGGAGCGTGGCCGACCGCGACCTCCGCGTCCACGACCCGTGCGCCGATCGTCGCAAGAACTTTCCGCAGCTCGCCCTGAGACCAGACCGCCCCGAAGGCTCCGGTGCTCGCCCCGACGACGGCAACCGGCTTGTTGCGAAGCGCGTTCGTCGCCGGCGGTCGCGAGACCCAGTCGAGCGCGTTCTTCAGCTGGCCGGGGACCGAAGCGTTGTACTCCGGCGTGGCGATCAGCACGGCGTCCGCAGCTGCGATCGCCTCGCGGAGCGCCGCGACCGCCGGCGGCGCCGGCTGGACGTCGTCCTCCTCGTCGTAGGGCGGGACCGCCTTCAGTCCGTCGAAGAGCTCGAACTCCACCACTGTCGGGAGAAGCTCCTCCGCGACGCGGAGGAGCTTCGTGTTGTACGAGTCCCGGCGGAGGCTGCCCGAGATCGCAAGGACCTTCATCGTCCTACGCCTCCCGCACGAAGTAGAGGTCGGCTGCGAGGCTGACCTCGTTCGCAAGAGCCGGCTCGCCGCTCGGCAGCGGGGCGTTCCAGTCGACCCCGAAGTCCGTGCGGTCGAGGACGGTCTCGAGCCGAAGCCCGATCCGCTCGCGCCCGGCGTAGTCGGTGATCGGCGCGGCGATCGTCCCGGTGAGCTCGATCGGCTTCGTCACACCCTTGATAGTGAGCTCGCCGCCGACGCTGGCGCTCCCCGGCGAGAGGTCGATCCCGGTCGCCTCGAAGCGGAGCTCCGGATGGCGCTCGGCGTCGAAGAAGTCCGGGGACTGGAGATGGGCGGACAGGTTCTCGTCCTTGACGTCCACGCTCGCGACCTTGGCCGAGCCGGCCAGGCGCGTGGGCTCGTCGGCGACCAGCTTGGCCTCCACCTCACGAAAGTGCCCCCGGAACGATCCGGAGAGGTAGTCGATCTCGAACCCGATCGTGGAATGAATCGGATCCAGCGTCCACGTTCCCGTGGAGACGCGGTTTTCTGTCTTGGTGGTCATTTACACTCCTCCTTGAGTACGCTATAGTT
>Ga0209874_1000093_pt1 | contig 21946 bp, 24 predicted proteins | sample GWRWN1_20_30_FD_187216 | JGI IMG/M metagenome (GOLD analysis project Ga0209874, IMG submission 187216) | Riverbed sediment microbial communities from areas with no vegetation in Columbia River, Washington, USA - GW-RW N1_20_30 (SPAdes)... | ecosystem: Environmental > Aquatic > Freshwater > River... | reverse complement strand
TAGGTTCTGAGTCAGGCGCATCTGTTGCGCCGTGGTGGCAAAAAGCGCCAGGGAAAAAAGCAGGCGGTAATCGCGATATCCCAGCGAAGCCCACGGAGATCGCGACTTAGGCAAATCGGTGCTGTCCAATTGATCGTCGGCCATTTGGAGCGGGTGGGAAGGTCTTACTTCTTGCTGCTCCTGGCGAGCTCGTCGTAAAGAAGCTTGAGAGGGATTTTCTTGGCGGCGGCAATTCGTTTCAGATCGTCGTATTCGGGGGCGACTCGTTTTGTACCGTCTGGCTCTTCAACAACTTTAACCCTGATGGTTCCGTAACGTGTCTTAAGCTTTTCCGATATGCGCTTGAGGATGATCCGACCGACAGGGTAGTGGCGGACGCCGATGGTCGAGGTCTCGCTCAAAATAATTCGCGCCAGTGTGTCCCGATCCTTCGGCTCAGCAATGACGCGGAGCAATGTTCCCGGGCGATTCTTTTTCATTTGGACCGGTGACAGGAACACGTCGCGAGCGCCGGCGGCTAAGAGACGATCGAAAACATAATCGTAAAACTCCGGATTCATGTCGTCGATGTTAGTTTCGATGACCAGCATCTCTTCTTGGCTCCATGGGGTAGCGTCTGTGCCAATGACCAGACGGAACACGTTGGGCCGATTTGGAAAATCTCTTTGTCCCGCCCCGTAGCCGATCTTTTCCATCGTCATGCTCGGCTGAGCACCAAAACTTTTTCCCAGGGTACTCAAAATTGCAGCTCCTGTGGGCGTCACAGTTTCGCCATCGAGATCGATTCCTTGAACGGGAAGGCCTTTCAAGAGTTCCAGTGTCGCCGGCCCTGGAATCGGCAAAGGCCCGTGCAGAGCTCGGGTCAGGCCTCGACCTAAGGGAATGCGGGAAAAATGAAAGGCGTCGATGCCGAGTTCATGGGTGCCGGTGGCCGCGGCCATGATGTCGACGATTGAATCCGTGGCGCCGATTTCGTGGAAGTGGACTTTTTCGGGGGCAATCCTGTGAATTTTTCCTTCGGCTTCCGCAAGTCGGGCAAAAATTTTGATGCCCGTTTCTTTCACCGCGGGGGGAAGACTGCTGCGGTTGATTAAAGTTTGAATCTGCTTCCAGGAACGCCCCGCCTCTTGATCGGGACAAATCACATGAAACCGAGTTGCGCCAATGCTGTGAATCGTCTTCTTGACGACCTCGAGCCTGTAATTGAGGGTGGGGATTTTCTTGAGTTCTGACTTGAGCCTGTTCAAAGATAGACCGAGATCCAGCATAGCGCCGACAAACATATCGCCGCTAATGCCGCCGATCAGGTCTCCATAGGCAATCCTCATCCTCCGACCCCTCCTTGAGGATTGAAGATCGAGGATTGAGGATCGGCAATCGCCATCTTCGATCCTCTATCTTCCATCCTCGTTTTTACCACGACATGTGGAGTTCCTTGCCGCTCATCTCGACGTAAATCTTTTCCGATTTGAACGGCGTGCCGGCTAACCGATCGGCGAGCCAGTCGACGAGCAACGTTCGGGCGCGGGGGTTGCGAATGGAGTGCTTTTCTCCTTCATAGACCACCAGCACTCGGGGACCGGGGATCGCATTCATGAACTGATAAACAAACTCGATGGGACACAGGTCGTCGTCTTCGCCGGCCACGATGAGATAAGGACAGCGGATCTTGGGGGCCACGTCCTTGAGGGTCAACGTCTTTGCGAACTCATCGAAAGTCGCCTCGTCGTCATACCCGGCCATGTACATGTAATTGAGCTTGAAAGTGGGCGAGGCCGAATTGAAAATCGTGTTTTGGCCTGGTTCGACATTAACCCCGCTCACCGCGCAGGCCTTGAAGCGGGGCTCGACGGCGGCGACGCGCGGACCCCAATAGGAGCCCATACTAGAGCCCATGATGGCGAGGCGGTCAGGATCGATTTCCGGGCACTTCACCAAATAATCACAGGCAAGCTTTCCTGCGTCTTCGTAGTTGGAGGCAGTGCATTTGATGCCGCGCTCTCTTGTTTCACCCTGGCCGGGCCCGTCGATGGCAAGAACAGCGATGCCCCGTTCCAATAGCGGATCGTTGTGCATCGGATTGTCCTCTTTGACGCCGTCCATACCGGGAATGTAGAGAACGCAAGGAACTCGCTCGCCGGATTTCCTGTTGGGAGGCAGGTGCAGCAGAGCAGCGATGGATTTGCCTTGGTACGGAAGCTCGACCCGTTCAATGGGCCGGCCGGCATATTGAATGAATTTATCGTAGCAAGCCCGTTTTCGTTCGCCCCAGGCGATGCGCTTCTCGTTGTCGTCTTCGTACACTCCCCACATGGCGTTGGTGTAAAACGTCGCGGCGATGTAGTAGTGCTCGCGGGCATCCACGAAGTGGCCAGCCTTCTCCGCTTCGCGAGCCAATTCTTCACGCCGTACAGCGCCTCGCGCGAACTCACGCGGGATATCGACAAACTTTTGTACCCGGCGGCTAATCTCCTGAACGTCCCCTTGCACGCCGGGACCGCAGTTGCGCAAAATCTTCCCGGTGCGCCCCTGATCCCAGTCCAGTCCACGAGTTTGGATGACTTGATCCAATAACCAGCGCTGCTCGCGCCAGCGACGCATTTTGCGCTCAGTTTCGATTCGCATGAGACCTCCGATCGACCCAGCCTTGCGGCTCGATGGTTCAAAGTTCAATGTTCAAAGTTCAATAGGAGATCGATGTTGCCGATATTATTTGGCCTTCACAAATCGGTCGTCGATGAACTTTCTCAGATCCACTTGCTTGAGCTGCGGCGTCGAGTCCACAAGGCTATCTCGCAAAGCCTCCAAACCCTTGAGCGATGGATAGGGCGGGCTGGAAATAGCGGCATCGTACTCTTTATAACCGCTCTGGAGAATCCGATCTTCGGCGCGCATGTATTTTTTTAAGACCCTAACGGCCGCCCCGGCCGTCTTCTTTGTAGATTTTCGCACCATCAGTGAGGGCGACCATGAAAGCCTTGGTCATTTCAGGTTGATTTTGTACAAAGGAACGTTTCGCCGCGATGCCAATCCCCCATCTCTGCTTCAATTGCATCTCTTTTTAGTCCATCTGTTTGCCGCAGTGGCTTGTCTCATGCGCGCCAAATTTTCACGGCCGACCGCGCTGACTCTAGTCAAAAAAGGCAGGGATGGCAAATACACTGGCGGGTATTCGAACAATCGTTCTGGTTGATTATTAAGAACTTTTATGGTTATAAGAAAGCATAGTCTCTGTGTAGGTTAATTACGGAAAATCAACATGTTATTTGATTTCGCCAACGTCCTGGTGTTCACCGCACTAGGGCTCGGATTCGTCGGTGTCAACCTCCTGATTGGCAAACTGCTACGGCCTTCGAACCCGCAGGAGCGTAAACTCTCGACTTATGAGTGCGGGGAGCCGGCAAGCGGTAGTGCCTGGGTCAATTTTAATATACGATTTTATCTCGTCGCATTGATCTTTATCATATTCGAAGTGGAAATTGCCTTTATCTTTCCAGTAGCGGCGGTGTTCCGGCGCTGGATCGAGAACGGACAAGGGCTGTTTGCCTTTGTCGAGATTATGATTTTCGTTGGAATTCTTTTTCTTGGCCTGATCTACGCCTGGGCCAAGGGCGACTTGGAGTGGGTGAAGAAAGTCAGGGTTTGAGTCCTTGCAGTGAGGGTATTGCATGAAGCCATTACTTAACTCATTACCGGAAACGGTGTTTACCACCAAAGTGGATGACTTGCTCAATTGGGGGCGGGCCTCCTCACAGTGGTACATGCTATTCGGTTTGGCTTGCTGCGCCATAGAACTTATGCAGACAGGCGGGCCGCGGGCTGACCTGGACCGCTTCGGGGCGGTTCCACGCGCGACGCCGCGTCAGTCGGATCTGATGATCGTGGCCGGGACGTTGACCTATAAGATGGCCAAGCGGACCAAGCTTCTCTACGACCAGATGCCTGATCCAAAATACGTTATTTCCATGGGCAGCTGCTCAAACTGCGGCGGCCTTTTCCAGCTAGCTTACTCCGTATGTAAGGGCGTGGACAAAATTGTCCCCGTGGATGTTTATGTACCGGGATGCCCGCCGCGACCTGAGGCGCTCACGGAGGGGCTCCTGCGGATTCAGGACAAAATGATGCGGGAACGCTGGCTGGTTAAGCCCTCGCGTCCGTCGGGGAATGGGGCTGAGGCTTAGGGGATGGAGGTCCAAGAGATCTATCAACAGCTCGAGAAGCAGTTTCCCGGAAAGGTTGGTGAGTTTAAAGGGGATGTGCCGGAACCTTATTGCACAGTGAGTCCAGAGGCGATTGTGGAAATCAGTCGCTTCTTGCGCGACGACCCCAACTTAAAGTTCGAAGTTCTCTCCGATCTCACCGCGCTTGATTGGCCGAAAGAGGAAAAAATCCAGGTCGTCTATCATCTCTATTCCTACTCGAATAAATCACAGATCGTTTTAAAGGTGGATTTGCCGCGAGACAACTCTAAAATTCCAACCTTGGAAGGGGTCTGGAAGGTGGCTAATTGGTTCGAGCGCGAGGTCTTCGACCTCTTCGGGGTGATCTTTGAAGGTCACAGTGATCTTCGACGGATCATGTTACCCGAAGATTGGGTCGGGCATCCGCTGCGTAAGGACTACGTCGAGGAGGAGGAGTACGACGGCATCAGCACCCAGCGCGCTCCATTGGTAGAAAAACTACTCCGCTAGAAAAAAATATATGAACGAGACTGCGCCGGTTCAGAACCAAGGTTTTTACGCGGAAGAGATGACCATCAGCGTCGGGCCGCAACACCCCAGCACCCACGGCGTGTTGCGCTTCGTGGTCAAGACCGATGGCGAAGTGATCAACGAGGCGATTCCCGATGTCGGTTACCTGCATCGCTCCATCGAGAAGATCGGCGAGAAAGTCACCTGGCATGGATACGTGCCATACACGGATCGGGCCGACTATCTTGCCGCCATGTTCGCCAACCAAGTTTTCTGCATGGCGGCGGAAAAGCTCGCTGGAACAGAAGTTACACGCCGGGGGGAATTCTGTCGGGTGATCGCATGCGAGCTTAATCGGATCGCCAGCCACTTGATCTCCGTCGGCACCTTCGGCCAGGACATCGGCGCCATGACGCCGTTCGTCCACGCGCTGCGGGAGCGGGAGACCATCAATAACCTGATGGAAGAGATTTGCGGCGCGCGGCTAACTTACAATTACATTCGAATCGGCGGTGTCGGCTACGACATCCTCCCGGAGACCTGCACTCGCATCACCGAGTTCTTGGATCATTTCGAACCGATTGTCGATGAATTCAATCGCCTGCTATCGAATAACAAGATATTTATCGAGCGGCTTGCCGGCGTCGCGGTGATCAGCAAGGAAGATGCTTTTTCGTACAATCTTGTGGGCCCGAACTTGCGCGGTTGCGGAATAAAGTGGGATATCCGGCGCGATATTCCCTATTCCGTGTATCCCGAACTTGAGTTCGAGGTTCCGGTTGGAACCGGTCAAGTAGGCACCCTGGGCGATAGTTATGACCGTTATTGGGTGCGTATCCGCGAGTTACAGGAAAGCTGCAAGATCCTGCGTCAATGTTTAAAGATGTTTCCCAAGGGGCCAGCCATTGCCAAAGTGCCGCGCAAATTCAAACCGCCGGTGGGAGAATGTTACGCCCGGGTTGAGGCGCCACGCGGCGATATGGGTTTTTACGTCGTGAGTGACGGCAGCGAATATCCCTATCGAGTGCGAATCCGCACCGGTTCGTTCACGGCCATGAGCATCATTGACAAGCTCAGCAAAGGAATCATGGTCGCCGATCTTATCGCTCTCATCGGCAGCCTCGACGTGGACGCTCCGGAAATCGATCGGTAAATTAGAATTTCGAGTCCATCATGCAAGCTTATATCGACCAGCTGATACGAGATGGCTATTTTGCGGGAATGCCTAAAGAGGTTGTTTATGCCGTTGCCATGGTACTGGCCGCGTTTATCGTACTCTCCGTTTTCGTTGCTCCACTAGCGGGAGTGACAAGCTGGCTTGAGCGGCGTGTGTGGGCCAGAATGCAGTCCCGCGTGGGGCCGAACCGGGTGGGGCCGCAAGGAATTCTTCAATGGTTGGCGGACGGCATCAAGAATTTGCTCAAAGAAGATCTGATACCTTCTGCGGCGGACGCAAAGCTTTTTTCGCTGGCACCGTATGTCGTCTTCGTGGGATTTCTTTGCGCCTTCGTGGTCATTCCTTTCGGAAGCCAGCTCATCGTAGCGGATCTTAACATCGGCATCCTTTATATTTTGGCTGTGACTTCTTTGGTCGTCGTCGGAATCCTGATGGCCGGATGGTCCTCCAACAACAAATGGTCCCTGCTGGGCGGTATGCGCTCAGCGGCGCAGATCGTGAGCTACGAAATTCCCGCCGGTTTATCGATTCTCACCATCGTTTTCCTCGCGGGCACGATGAGCATGCAGGGAATTATAAAAGCCCAAGGTTGGGCGCCGTGGGATTGGTTCCTATTTAACAATCCTTTCACCTTCGCAGCATTTTTCCTCTACTTCACGGCGGCATTGGCCGAAGGTAACCGAACACCGTTCGACATCCCGGAGGCTGAGTCGGAACTCGTCGCCGGTTACGTCACCGAATATAGCGGCATGCGTTTCTTGTTTTTCTTCTTTGCCGAATGGGGAAACCTTTACGTGATTGGCGCAGTGGCCACCACACTCTTTTTAGGGGGTTGGCAGGTTCCGCCGGTCACCAGTGATCCAATCCTTCTCGGCGTACTTCAGTTTGTGGTGTTTTTCCTCAAGGCTTATCTCTGGGTGTTCATTGCGATGTGGGTGCGGGCGACGTTGCCGCGAGTTCGAGTCGATCAGCTCATGGCGCTCTGCTGGAAGTACATGGTGCCGCTATCGTTTCTCTGCTTGCTGGGAACCATCTGCTGGATGCTCGTATTCCCGAAAGGCAATCAGATTTTTAGCGTCGCGATGTTTGTTTTGGGGCTGCTGATCGTGGCTTATTTTTTCAAGCGCGTGGTCTTTCAAATCCGTCACGCGCGACCGGAGCTTTACTTTAAACCGCATATTTAATTTTTGTTCGAGGACTTATGAGTGTTGCGAGTTACGTTAAAAATATCAAGGACACGGTAACCTCGGTTTTCGAGGGAATGTCCATTACCTTTTCACACCTGGTTCGCCGTCCGATGACGATCCAGTACCCGGACAAGATTCCAGTGCCGATACAGGAAACTCTGCCGCGGCGCTACCGGGGGATTCTCGAAGTCGATATGGATATCTGCACCGGCTGCCTGGCTTGCGAGAGAGACTGTCCGATTACTTGCATCACGATCGGCATCGAAATGGACAAGGAGACTAAGCAACGGAATTTTACTCATTTCGATATTGATATTTGTAAGTGCATGTACTGCGGGCTCTGTGCGGAGGCTTGTCCCACCGGTTCGATTCGTCACTCTCAAGAATTTGAGGGGGCGAGTTACAACCCGGCCGGGTTAGTTCGCCATTTCGTGACGCAGCCAGCACCGCTTTACAAACCAAAGAAAGGCGGGGAGACAGATCCGAAGCTGGCGGAGCAAGTCGACACCGGGCTGAAGTATTTGGATGAATTCGCCACGCCGGACGGAGGGGCAGCCGCCGAGAAGGGGTAGGCAGCAACAAAAAGCGGGGCGAGATCTGTAACACTCTCGGCACCTCTTGATCCCAGACCGATCTTCCGGTATTTGAGCCAAAAGTCTTTGGCTTCCTAAGACCCTAAAAATTAAACGAGCTATGGATCTCTCGACGGCAGTTTTTTATCTGGTCGCTCTCATCACGGTGGGTTCAGCGCTGATGGTAGCGTTTTCGCGCAACATCATCTATTCCGCGTTTTCGCTGCTTGGGACGTTCTCGGGTATCGCCGGGATCTATGTGTTTCTCGGCGCCGACTTTGTGGCTGCGGTGCAGCTGCTAATTTATGTGGGCGGTATTTTGATCCTGATCCTCTTTGCAGTTATGCTGACTCATCGCATCACGGATGTCGAAATCACCAACCGTGCGGCTGGGCGCATCCCGGCGCTCATCGTCACCGGCGTGTTTATTTATCTTCTCGTTCAGACAGTTCGTGAGACACCGTGGGTAAAGGCGAAAGAAATCGTCTACCAGCCGACGACGGCGATAATCGGCGATCTATTCCTCGACAGTTACCTGCTCCCGTTCGAGCTGGCCTCTTTGGTTTTGTTAGCCGCTCTGATCGGCGCCGTGGTTATCTCCCGCAAGGAGATCAAAGAGTAGCCATGCCAGGATTTTCACCCAACGAGCTGTCGTCCTATCTCATCATCGGGGCCATCCTTTTCACTCTCGGCCTCTTTACCGTTCTTACCCGGCGCAATGCGATCAGCGTTTTGATGGGAGTCGAACTGATATTAAACAGCGCCAACATCAATTATGTCGCGTTTTCGCATTTCGGCAGCGGCAACGCCGATGGCCAGATCTATGCGATTTTTGTCATCATGCTCGCTGCGGCCGAAGCCGCTATTGGATTGGCGATCGTCCTTGCGATCTTCCAGATCTTCCACACCATCGATGTTGAAGCCGTGGAGACGCTTAGAGAATAGATTAATTTTGGATTTTGGATTGCCGATTTTGGATTGAATCGGAAATCGAAAATCCAAAATCGAAAACGGGGCGGGGCAAAGGATAAGGGGTTAAGTGGATCATCCGATACCGACAGACACTCTTCGCTGGATTATCTTCCTGCCGTTGATCGGGGCTATCATCAACGGTCTTTTGGGCGCGATCATACAGAAAAAAATGGGCAAGGGGGCGATCAGTTTCATTGCCTGTACGCCGGTGGTTATCGCTTTCGGCATTTCGCTGAGCGTCTTTTTTCAACTCAAGGGACTGAACCCGGAGCAGCGATTTCTCATCGATCACCTCTATTCCTGGATCACCCTAGGATCGCTGAAAGTCGATATGGCCTTTTTGGCGGATCCACTTTCCACGGTGATGATCCTGGTGGTAACGGGCATCGGCGGTCTGATCCATATTTATGCTATAGGCTACATGCATGATGACAAAGCCTACTGGCGCTTCTTCGCCTACCTCAATCTTTTTACCGCCGCCATGCTCACCTTGGTCTTGGGCGATAGCTTGTTGCTGATGTTCGTGGGTTGGGAGGGGGTAGGACTGTGTTCCTATGCCCTGATCGGATTTTGGTACCAGGACCACAACAATGCGCGGGCCGGGAACAAAGCTTTTATCGTCAATCGAGTCGGCGATTTTGGTTTTGTCTTGGGCATGTTTTTGGTGTTCTGGTCCCTCGACGCACAGGGCCACGGCACCTTGACCTTCCGCGAGATTGCGAAGTGGGCTTCGACCCTTCAGGGCCAGATGATCTGGGGAGTGCCGGTGGTAACCCTGGCGACTCTATTTCTCTTTGTCGGCGCGACCGGTAAGTCGGCGCAGATCCCCCTCCATGTCTGGTTGCCTGACGCTATGGCAGGACCGACGCCCGTGAGCGCGCTGATTCATGCTGCGACAATGGTAACCGCCGGCGTCTACATGATCGCGCGATTGGGGTTCCTTTTCGCTATGGCGCCCGCGACACTGCACGTGGTGGCCGTTATCGCGGCAGCCACCGCCCTGTTCGCTGCGACTATCGCCGTTACCCAGAACGACATCAAAAAAGTGCTTGCCTATTCCACGGTGAGCCAGCTCGGCTACATGTTCATAGCGATGGGCGTGGGCGCCTACGCGCAAGGCGTTTTTCACCTGGTGACTCACGCGTTCTTCAAAGCCTGTCTGTTCCTTGGCGCCGGTAGCGTCATCCACTCGATGGGTGGCGAGCAGGATATGACGAAGATGGGTGGCCTGAGGAAATATATGCCGCGCACGTTCATTACCTATCTGCTGGCAACCCTCGCCATAACCGGCTTTCCGGGCACTGCGGGATTTTTCTCGAAGGATGGCATTCTCGAGGAGGCGTATGCCCGCGGCGGAATGGGACTCTGGCTCGCGGGACTATGCGGCGCCGGCTTTACTGCCTTCTACATGTGGCGCCAGGTCTTTATGACGTTTTTCGGCGAAAGCCGTGCCGACGAGCACACCAAGCATCATCTGCACGAGTCGCCAGGCGTTATGACTTGGCCGCTGGTGATCCTCGCCTTGGGGGCGTTTCCGGTGGGTGTGTTCGGATTGCCGGCGTTCCTCGGTCACCATCGCTTCGTGGAATGGCTGGAGCCGGTCTTCGGCCATGGCCACGGGGAAGCGGCGCATCTTTCGCACGAAACGGCCATACTGCTTACGGTGATCTCCGTCGTGGTGGCGCTGGCGGGATTTGGGTTGGCTTACCTGATGTACTACCGTCAGAGGCTGGCTCCGGAGCGCTTCTCTTCTCTCGCCGGTGGGCTGTTCTATCGGCTGTCCTATAACAAGTATTACGTCGATGAGATCTATCAGGCGATCTTTGTTAACGGAACCTTGCTGCTGGCGCGCATCGGCTCTCTGTTCGATCAATACGTCATTGACAGCATCGTCGACGGCTCCGCCAGCCTGACCAGATTTATCTCGTGGCTTAACGGTTTGTTCGATAACTACATCATCGACGGTATGGTGAATGCGGTCGCGAACATCACTTTCTGGGTTGGCAACCGCTTCCGCAGACTGCAGACGGGCAACATCAATAGCTACCTTTACGGGATTTTGATCGCGGTGGTCGTCGCCATCATCGTCAAGTTGCGTTACTGGAGCTGATTCTGACGGGAGAATGTAGAAGATGGAACACGTGCTCACGTACATGACCTTTATCCCCGTTGCCGGCATGGTTGTGGTGCTGCTGCTGCCGAGCAAGAGCCCCAACCTGATCCGCTGGATCTCTGCCGCTTTTACCGTTCCCCCGCTGCTGATGGCGTGCTGGCTGTACGCCAACTTCGACACGGCTAAACCCGGTCTGCAATTTGTCGAAAGAGCTCCATGGATTCCCGCTTACAACATTCAGTATTTAGTTGGCGTCGATGGCCTCAGCATCTCCATGGTGCTGCTTACCGCTCTGTTGTGCTTTCTCTGCATTTTTGCTTCCTGGGGCATCGACAAAGGAGTCAAGGGATACTTCGCGCTTTTCTTGCTGTTGGATGCGGGCATGATGGGTGTCTTCGTGGCCCTGGACTTTTTTCTCTTTTTCATCTTTTGGGAAGTCATGCTTCTGCCGATGTACTTTCTTATCGGCGTCTGGGGCGGGCCGCGACGGGAGTATGCCGCCATCAAGTTTTTTCTCTACACCCTTTTTGGCAGCGGTTTGATGTTGCTCGCCATTCTGGCGCTGTACTTTACCAGCGAGCCCCACACTTTCGATATGACGGTGTTGATTTCTCAAGCCAACAAATTCGGTACTCAAACCTTGCCTATTTGGCCTTTCAATCAGTGGGGTTGGGGCTTCCAGCACGTGGTTTGGATGGCGCTCTTCATCGGGTTTGCGATCAAAATTCCGGCCTTTCCGTTTCACACTTGGTTGCCGGACGCCCACGTCGAAGCGCCTACGGCGATCTCCGTCATCCTGGCCGGCATATTGCTCAAGATGGGCACCTACGGGATCCTGCGGATCAATTTTCCCATGCTGCCGGCGGCGACAGCCGATCTCGCTTTCTGGTTCCTGGGCGCATTAGGCGCCTGGAACATCATCTACGGTGCCTTGGTTGCCATGGCACAAAAGGATCTTAAAAAGCTGGTGGCCTATTCCAGCGTCAGCCATATGGGTTACGTCATGCTCGGTATGGCGACCTTCACGACACAGGGGATCAACGGTGCCGTGCTACAGATGTTTAATCACGGAACCATCACCGGCATGCTCTTTCTTTTGGTGGGTGTCATCTATGACCGTGCTCATCATCGTGACATCGAAGGGTTCGGGGGGTTGGCCGCGATCATGCCCGTCTATACGGGCGTCACGGCGCTCGCCTTCTTCGCCTCCATGGGCTTACCCGGTCTCTCCGGATTCATCTCCGAAGTTCTGGTTTTACTCGGGAGTTGGCAGAAATTTCCAGTGCTCGCCATTATAGGCGCGGGCGGTGTCGTCCTGACCGCGGGTTACCTCCTGTGGACGATTCAGCGCGTTTACCTGGGTCCGCTCAACGAGAAGTACAAGTCACTTCCCGAGATTAACGGCCGGGAGATGTTCACTCTGGTACCGTTGGGAGCCATCGTGATTCTGGTCGGTGTCTATCCGAATGTTGTGCTTGACCTCCTGCGGGCATCCTTAGACCAGATTAACCAGATCGTCTTGCCCCATCTTCACAGTTAACCATGGATCTCAAGAACCTCGAAAGCCTGAGCTTCTTTTACCCGGAGATGATTCTTTCCGGCACGATCCTTTTGTTGATCGTGGTGGATCTGCTCGTCCGGAGCCAGCGGACCCTCGCGACGATTGCCGTGATCGGTTGCGTGGGATCTCTTTTGGCGACTTTTGATCTTTATAGCGCGCAGCAGGGCTGGCTCTTTCACCGGATGATCGTCCTGGATAACTTCAGTCTATTTTTCAAAGTCTTCGCCCTGGTGGCGGCGATCTTAACCGTCTGGATGTCATTGGGCAGCAACGAGATTCGCCAGGTCCATCAAGGGGAGTATTACACGCTCCTTTTGACGTGCACTTTGGGCATATTTTTCATGGCATCGGCGAGCAATCTGCTGACTGCCTATCTTTCCCTGGAGCTGGTCAGCCTGACGTCTTATGTTTTGACCGGTTTCTTGCCGCACAACCGACGTTCCAGCGAGGCGGCCCTAAAATATCTTATCTACGGCGGCGTTGCGTCCGGTACGATGATCTACGGCATGAGCTGGATTTACGGTATGACTGGAAGCCTTGACTACGCCGCGATCCAGTCGGCTCTGGCGCAACAGCAAGTGAGCAAAGTCGCCCTGTTCATGGCCTTTGTCTTTATTCTCGCCGGATTTGGCTACAAGATGGTCTTTGTTCCTTTTCACATGTGGTCGCCTGACGTCTATGAAGGAGCGCCGACGCCTTTCACAGCGTTTCTTTCGGTCGCTTCCAATGCAGCTGGCGCCGCGATCATGATTCGGTTTTTCTTCCCCGGCGTCTCGCGCATGGTGGCGGGCGGCGATTGGGCTTTTGTCTCGGGGGTTGAATGGCCTCAAGTGCTGTTGTTCGTGAGCATGATTACCATGACCCTCGGTAATCTCTGCGCCTTGAATCAGAGAAATCTCAAACGGATGCTCGCCTATTCGGGCATCGCTCACGCCGGCTACATGCTGATGGGGCTTGCGGTCCTAAACAATGACGGTCTGCAGGCAATCCTCTTCTACGTCGTGGTTTATCTGATCATGAATCTGGGCGCCTTTCTCGTGGTGGTGATGATTGCTAACGCCACCGGCAACGAAGAGATCGAGAGCTATCGAGGACTGGCTTGGCGTGGTGCGGTCCTTCCAGCAGCCTGCCTGGCGGTTTTCCTTTTCTCTTTGACGGGACTCCCGCCTTTCGCTGGCTTCATCGGTAAATTCTTACTCTTCGCGGTGGTGCTCAATGAAGGAGGCGTTTTCGTCATCCTTGCCGTTGTGGCGATCTTGAACAGTGTCATATCGCTCTACTATTACGCCAAAATCGTCAAGACCATGTTTCTCGACACTCCCGACCCCGGCGACAAATCGTTAGCCATCGCAGCGAACAATTTCACGCTCCTCATACCTCTAACAGCCCTCACGATTGTTCTCGGGCTCTATTTTTCGCCTCTGGTTTACTACACACGCCAGTCTCTGCGTTTTTTCATGAAATAGTCTTTGGCGCGCCGCGATTAATATACCCCACGACGGGGCCTATTCCATCGTTTTCGTTCGGTTTGACCCTCTCAACAAGTCGGTGTTAGCTTAAGTGCCGGTCTGGAGGCCGTATTGCTCCGATGAAGGTAGCGGCAAAAATCAACTCTTTCTTATTCCAGCAAGCCAGCCTTACAACTCGTTTTGCCGTCCATAGTCTTATCTGTATCGGCATTATGACGGTTGCCCTGTGGTTCCTGGTTTCCAACTATCTGATCAATGGGATCTTGCGGCGGGAGTGGGAGACGACTGCTCAGTTCGTCAGAACGGAAGTGAGAGAATTTCTAACGGCGGAAGATTTCACGACCAAAGATCGAAAGCCGGTGGGACCTAAATTCGCTGCCCTTTTGCGTCACATCACGCTCATGCCCGATATCCTGCGCTTCAACGTGTACAACCCTCAGGGAGTTGCGATCTGGGCGGCGGTCGACAAGAAACTGGTCGGGCGCTCTTTTGCCGATAACGATAAGCTGCAGGAGGCTATTCAGGGAAAGGTGGTCGCGAATATGAGCTTTCTGAGCCAGAAGGAGAATGTTTCTGAGCGCGACTCTTCTAAGAAGGTGGTGGAAGTCTTTATTCCGATTTACTCCGAGGTAACCCGAGAGCTGTTGGGCGTGATGGAAATCCATAAACGCGCCGATTCCATCGACCGGGATATTCGAGAAGCAAGAATCGTCGTGTTGTTGGGAGCCCTATGTGGCGGCTTGCTCTTGTATCTCTCGTTGTTCGCTATCGTTCGGCAGGCGGCGCGGAAGATTAAGGAGCAAGAGGAGAATCTTCTCAAGGTACAATCGGACCTGGTAGCTTCGCAGCGCATGGCGGCGGTGGGGGAAATAGCGGCGGCGGTAGCCCACGGTATCGGTAACCCGCTGTCTTCCATCCGGGCGGCGGCCCAGGTGGCAAAGCTCGACTTTGACGAGTGTGAGGGGCCGGATCTGCAGCAGAAGACATTAACCACGCTCGATGAAATTATCCAACAAGTCGATCGGGTGCAGAAACGGATGCGAGGATTATTGAACTTCGCCAAGCCCATGGAACCGCGTCAGACGCCTGTGGAGATCAACGCACTTTTGAGTGACATTGTTGATGTCTTGCGGCCACGATTCGCCGAAGCGGGCGTAAGTCTACAGTTGGATTTAGAAAAAAGTCTTCCCAAAGCGCAATTGGATGCCAATCATGTGGAACAGATTTTTATGGGTCTTATTACCAACGCCCTCGAAGCCACGCCCAAAGGAGGGCGTGTAACCATCCGGACCCATACTCTTACGGGCAACGGATCCGCCACCAACGTTCATATTTGCATCGAAGATACGGGAGAAGGCATCCCGGTTGATAGCAGGGAACGAGTTTTCGACCCCTTTTTTACTACCAAGCCTGACGGAACCGGCATCGGCTTGCCATTGGCCAAAAAATTTGTCGAACGGAATGGGGGAAAGATCATTGTCTCCGACGGAATCTCCGGCGGCGCAAAGTTCGATGTGGTGTTTCCCGTTGGCCGGTCCAACTGAGCACCGGGGGGATTCCCGCCCCAGGGATTTTACGCGCGACGATAGCTGTGGCTACGTCAGCGGTATCATGATGTGTTTCTGGTAAGCTGGCCGCTCGCAAAGACGCTTATACCATGCGTCAAAATTCGCGAATTTCGGTCGTTCGATGGGTAAGTTGAACCAGCGGTAGGCCCACACTCCCAAAGGGATATCGCCGAGAGTCAAATCGTTGCCGGCGACATAGGGCCTATTAGCGAGTTGACGATCGACGATCGTCCAAGCACCGCTGGTTTTTTCTAATGCACTGTTAACTACCTTTGGGTCGCGTTTGTCGGCCGGCGTGCGGATTAGAGACCAAAATAGAGGGACAATGGAAGGCCCCAGAGTTGTGAGTTGCCAGTCCATCCATCGATTAGCATCGGCTCGGCCCTCGGCTGTGGACGGAAGTAGCTTTCCCTGGCCGTATTTGTCGACCAGATACCGCATGACGCTATTCGATTCCCATAGGATAAAATCTCCGTCTTGAATCGTCGGAACCAGACCGTTCGGATTAATGTCGAGATAAGGCTTTTCCTTATTCCCGCCAAACTTACCACCAAAATCGACCCGGTCGAAATCGAGCGCGAGTTCGCCACAGCACCAAAGAACTTTTTGCACGTTGGATGAATCCGTTCTGCCCCATATCTTGATCATGTTTCCCTCCGTAAAGTTTCAATGCTTTCCTGAGCGGTTCTTATCATCCTTTCCGTCTCATGGACAGTGGTAAATTCGTCCGGGTCCGGGAAGCAAAGCGGGTGCCCTACCATCTCGTCCGTTTATTTGCTAAGAAGAGCATAATCGTAGCGAAAGTGTTGCTCATTATGAGAAAAAAGTCATTTTGGATATTCGCCTTTTCTGCTCTATTACTAGCTGGAACAGACCCCACATGGGCACAAAATCAATCCGAGGGGAAAAAACTCTACCTTACCTATTGTTCCAGCTGCCATGGAGATAACGGCAAGGGAGACGGGCCCGCTGCTCAGTCTCTACCGGTGAAGCCGGTTAATCATACGGCTGGGGCTGTAATGAACCAGCTTACCGATAAATTCCTGATGGAGATCATCTCAAAGGGTGGAAGTGCGGTTGGGAAGTCTCCCATGATGCCCGGCTGGGGAGGTCAACTTAAAGAAAATCAACTCCGGGACATCGTGGCTTACGTGCGCAGCATCGCGGATCCCCCTTATAAACCGTCGGGGAAATAAAAAATTTGTAATTTTTATCGTTTCCCCCCTTGACGATTGGATAAGCGAAATTATATTGGCTGCATCCAACCTGTAGTTTGGACCAGGTAAATTCACGTTTTATTTCAGGAGGGTTTTTATGGCAACAAAAATTCGTCCCCTGCACGATAGGGTGATAGTAAAACGAATTGAAGAGGAGGAGAAAACCAAGGGCGGGATCATTATCCCGGACACTGCTAAAGAGAAACCGCAAGAAGGTCGCGTGGTTGCTGTGGGTCCTGGGAAACAGGATGACGGGAAGGTTATCCCGTTGGGTGTCAAAGCTGGGGACAAGATCCTGTTCGGAAAATATTCTGGCACCGAAATCAAACTTGACGGTGAGGAGCATCTCATCATGAAAGAAGATGACATCCTCGGAGTAATTGAATAGAGGGAGGTAAAGGAAACATGGCCGCGAAAGAGATTCGCTTTAGTGAAGAGGCGCGCAGCAGGGTTCTGCGCGGTGTGAACTTATTGGCTGATGCGGTAACCGTGACACTCGGCCCTAGAGGCCGTAATGTCCTTCTTGACAAGTCTTGGGGGGCCCCGACGGTGACCAAGGATGGAGTTTCCGTTGCCAAGGAAATCCAGCTCGAGGACAAATTCGAGAATATGGGCGCTCAGATGGTGAAGGAGGTTGCGAGTAAGACCTCGGACGTGGCCGGTGACGGTACCACGACGGCGACGGTTCTTTCCCGCGCGATCTTCGCCGAGGGGCTAAAGTTGGTTGCCGCCGGGCACGATCCGATGAGTATCAAGCGCGGTATCGATAAGGCGGTCGAGAAAGTAGTGGACGAGCTCAAATCGATGTCCAAACCCACCCGCGACAGAGATGAGATCGCCCAGGTCGGGACGATCTCGGCCAACAATGACAAGACCATCGGCGCTATTCTTGCCGAAGCTATGGACAAGGTGGGAAAAGAGGGTGTCATCACGGTTGAGGAAGCTAAAGGACTGGAAACAACCCTCGATCTCGTTGAAGGTATGCGGTTTGATCGGGGCTACCTCTCTCCTTACTTTGTAACCGATCCGGAACGGATGGAGTGCGTCTACGAAGACATCTACCTGCTCATCAATGAGAAGAAGATCTCCAACATGAAGGATCTTCTGCCCGTTCTTGAAAACGTCGCGAAAACCGGCAAGCCCTTGCTCATCATCGCCGAGGAACTGGAAGGGGAGGCGCTGGCAACCCTGGTGGTTAACAAGCTCCGTGGCACGCTGAAAGTCGTGGCCGTTAAAGCTCCGGGCTTTGGTGATCGGCGCAAGGCGATGTTGGAAGATATCGCCATTTTGGCTGATGGAAAAATGATCGCCGAGGAGTTGGGCATCAAGTTGGAGAACGTTACCTTAAAGGATCTCGGCCGCGCGAAGCGGGTGATCATTGACAAGGACAACACCACGGTGGTCGAGGGTGCCGGCAAGAAGTCGGCGATCGAAGGCCGTATCGCGCAAATTCGCGCTCAAATCGAAGACACGACGTCTGATTACGACCGCGAAAAACTGCAAGAGCGGTTAGCAAAACTTGCCGGCGGTGTTGCGGTGGTCAAGGTCGGCGCAGCCACTGAAGTCGAAATGAAAGAGAAAAAGGCCCGTGTAGAAGATGCGCTGCATGCTACTCGCGCGGCGGTGGAAGAGGGAATCGTGCCGGGCGGTGGCGTCGCTTTGATCCGCGCGTCTGCGGGTCTCGGCAATCTCAGAGTGTCGGAGGATGAGAAGGTCGGCGTCCGGATCGTTCAGAAGGCTCTCGAAGAGCCAGCCCGCTGGATCGCCAACAACGCTGGGGCGGATGGCGCTGTTGTTCTCGACAAGATCAAGAACGGAAAAGGCGCTTTCGGCTTTAATGCTGCCGCCGAGGATTATGAAGATCTCGTCAAAGCAGGAATCGTTGACCCCACCAAAGTCGTTCGTATCGCGCTGCAGAATGCGGCGTCGGTTGCCGGCTTGATGATCACGACTGAGGCGATGATCGCCGATAAGCCGGAGAAGAAGAAGGATGCTCCGGCAATGCCGCACGACCACGAAGACTATTGAGCCATTTGACAGATTGCGTGAATCGGAAAGGGCGCCTGCGAAATCAGGCGCCCTTTTTTTGCGTATTTTTCCTTGCTGAAAAACAATTCGGAACTCGCGGGCTCACCAAACTAAAAAGGGGGGAAGCCGATCGCTTCCCCCTTTATTTACGTCGGGTGCTTTGGCGTAGAATTTAGTTCACGCTGATTGCGATCTGTCTTGGTTTCGCTTCCTCGCCTTTAGGAACGTGAATTTCGAGAATGCCGTCCCGATAGGTGGCCTTGATGCCATCGCGCTGGACGGTTTGCGGCAGGTAGAAAGAACGAGAGAATTTACCCGCAACACGCTCGGCTCGATGATACTCCACTCCGTCGGCCGGCTCCTCAAACTTTCTCTCACCACTGAGTGTCAGTGAACCATCGTGGACTTCGAGGTTGAAGTCTTCCCGCTTCATGCCCGGAAGCTCGGCGCGAATTAGATAAGAATCCTTGCTTTCGAGAATGTCCACGGGAGGAAACCAAACTCCGGTGGTGGAAGTTGGATATGCCCGAGACCGACCAAAAGTCTCATCGAACAAATCGTTGATGCGGCTCTGAATTCTATTCAGGCCGTCAAACGGATCCCATCTTACTAACTCCATAAGTGGCCCTCCTTTTTTTGGTTTTTGCTGCTGTGCTGAAAAACTAAGTACGGCTTCAAAGGTTGTCAAGCTAGGGGAACGCCACTGCTTTCCGGTCTTGACAACTGTTCAACCGTGGCTAACTTCACCGCAAAGATTCGGCCGCTTACTAACAAACAGGAGGTACGGTTATGGCAGAGTGGAATCCGGTTGACGAGATGGAAGCCCTTCGGCGAGAAATTGATCGAGCTTTTGAAGGTTTCGGCTTTGGCCAACAACCCTCGCAGCAAGTTGCGTTTCTTCCTGGCCGAGGGCCGAGGCGCTATCCCTTGATCAATCTTCTGGAGGACAAAGACCATGTTTATATCGAAGCTCTCACCCCGGGCGTGGACCCGCAATCGCTGGACGTGAGCCTTATGCAAAATCGTCTGACGCTGTCCGGAGAAAAAAGCCGCATCTCCGGTGAAATCAAGCCGGAGGCGTTTCATAGGAGCGAGAGAGCAAGCGGCAAATTTGTCCGGACCATCGATTTGCCTGCGGAGGTGAATGAACAGGCGATCCAGGCAGAATATAAGAACGGCTTGTTGCTGGTAACTCTCCCGAAGGCAGAGAAAGCCAAGCCTAAACAGATCAGTGTGAAACTTACCTAGGGGCAAAAATCAAAAAAAGGAGGAGAGACATGGCAGAGAAAACCGTAGCGACTCGCTCTCAACCAAGAACGCCGCCGAGCAGAGAAGAAACCCGCAGCCAGGAGCAATACGTCACACCGCCCGTCGATATTTATGAGACCGCAGAAGGGTTGGTCGTGAAAGCCGATTTGCCCGGAGTCGCCAAAGAAAATTTGGACGTCCGGGTGGAAAACAACTTGCTCACGATACGAGGAAAATCGGCCCATGTAGCGCCAGGGGAGCCCATCTATCGGGAATACGAGTTGGTGAATTTCTTTCGGCAATTTGAATTAAACGAAAGGGTGGATCAAGCCAAAATTTCCGCGGACCTCAAGCATGGAGTCTTGACCCTGCAGCTGCCTAAGGCGGAAGAGGCCAAGCCGAGAAAGATTGATATAAAAGTCGCGTAGTTTTGATTGGAATTTTTGGAAATTGGTTCCGGAAGTGATATAAAATTGCGAGGACTCGTCGGAGTTGAATGCGCAGGCGCCTCTGAGTGATGGCGGGAGTTCGAATCGGTCTGAGAAAAATCAACCATCGCGCTGTTTCGCCTGGCTTCTCCGTCGGTTTTGCACATTGCAGCGATCTCGGTCCAGCGCGATCTTTTCACTCTCAATCTTTATCAGATACCCGAAGGCACGGGTTCCGGCTTCGTCTGGGATTACAACGGAAATATCATTACCAATTTTCACGTAATTCAAAATGCTGACGTCGCCCAAAGTGACGCTGGGGGATCAGACCATATGGAAGGCGCGCCGCGTCGGCGTGGCACCGGATAAGGATCTCGCCGTCTTGCGCATCGATGCACCGGCGAATCGGCTTCAGCCCATTCCTATCGGTACGTCGAAAGATCTGCAGGTGGGACAAAGCGTCTTCGCTATCGGCAATCCCTTTGGGCTCGACCAATCGCTCACCACAGGCGTCATCAGCGCGTTGGGCCGAGAAATTGAATCTGTGACGCGCCGGCCCATTCAAGGCGTTATTCAGACCGACGCTGCCATCAATCCGGGAAACTCCGGGGGGCCCTTGCTCGATAGCGCGGGCCGCCTGATTGGCGTGAACACGGCAATCTATAGCCCCTCCGGCGTTTCTGCGGGAATCGGTTTTGCGATTCCGGTGGATACCGTCAACCGCATCGTTGCAGAACTGATTCGTTATGGAAAAGTCACACGGCCGGGAATCGGAGTACAGATAGCTGAAGAGCAGATCGCCGACAGACTCGGAGTGAAAGGGATCCTAGTTGTCGATGTGGTGCCGGGGAGCGCGGCGGCCAGAGCCGGCATTCGGCCGACCCGCCGAGAAGGTTCAGGGCGCGTGCGCTTAGGTGATGTGATCACCGCCGTCGATGGTAAGAAGGTAGAATCACCTAACGAGCTTTTTATCTTGCTTGAGAACTACAAAGTCGGGGACGTCGTCAATATTTCCTTGCTGCGCGACGGGAAAAACTTTCAGACAAAGGTCACCCTGGAGGTGGTCCAATAGTTGGCCTGCGGACAGAGTTTTTTAGCAACCTGTTGGATTAAGGCTTCAACCGGTCGCGCTGCCATTGACGGTTCAGGTTTTTTCCAGAATATCTTTTGGGTTCGACTGATTGTCGTCACGCTCATAGGCGGCAATGATCTCCTGTACCAGGTGGTGACGGGCGACATCCTTTTCGGTGAAGGTAACGAATCGAATCCCGTGGACGCCTCTAAGAATCCGCGAGGCTTCCTTCAGGCCTGAGGGTTTACCGGCTGGCAGATCGATCTGAGTCGCATCACCAGTGATAACGGCTTTTGAGCCGTATCCCAGCCGCGTAAGAAACATTTTCATCTGCTCCGGGGTTGTATTCTGGGCTTCATCGAGAATCACGAAGGAGTCATTCAAAGTTCGACCGCGCATAAAGGCGAGGGGGGCGACTTCGATGGTTCCGCGCTCGACCAGCTTCCGAGCCCGGTCGAAATCCACCATATCGTGTAGGGCATCGTACAAAGGGCGAAGATAAGGATTGACCTTTTCGGCGAGATCGCCCGGTAAAAAACCGAGTTTCTCCCCGGCTTCTACCGCAGGCCGGGTGAGAATGATGCGAACATAGTTATTCTTCATTAGCTCGGCTACGGCCATCGCCATGGCGAGATAGGTTTTA
>Ga0209874_1000092_pt1 | contig 21997 bp, 24 predicted proteins | sample GWRWN1_20_30_FD_187216 | JGI IMG/M metagenome (GOLD analysis project Ga0209874, IMG submission 187216) | Riverbed sediment microbial communities from areas with no vegetation in Columbia River, Washington, USA - GW-RW N1_20_30 (SPAdes)... | ecosystem: Environmental > Aquatic > Freshwater > River... | reverse complement strand
GCGAGCGTGGGGGAGCCTCCGCTCAGAGGCCTGTACTCGCCGATCGGAAAGGCGAGGAAGTAGATCGTCTCGAGGTACTCATCGACCGAGTGTCCCTGCGCCACGCTCTGGATCGTACCCCTGACAATTTCTGTAAGGTCACCCTTACATGAGCACCGCCCAGACCCTGCTCCTCGGGGGAATCGCCGGGATCACGATCTTCCTCGGCCTCCCGCTCGGACGCTACCGGGACGCGGACATCCGGCTGAAGGCCGTCTTCATGGCTCTCGCGGCCGGGATCCTGGTGTTCCTCTTCTTCGATGTCGTTGCCCACGGGTGGACCCCCGTCGAGCACGCCGCGGAGGACCATCACTGGGGTGATCTCGTCGGCTTCGGCCTCCTGTTCTCAGGAGGGATCACGGCCGGGCTCGCGAGCCTCGTGTACTACGACCGCTGGATGGCGAAGCAGCGCGGCAAGGCGTTGCTTGGCCCGGGTGCCGCTTCCGCAGCCGAGTTCGACGGTTCGTGGATGGCGCGGCTGACCGCCGGGCAGTGGCTCGCGCTTCTGATCGCGACCGGCATCGGAGTGCACAACTTCGCGGAGGGGCTGGCGATCGGCCAGTCCTCCGCCGCGGGCGAATACAGCCTCGCGGTCGCCCTGGTGATCGGCTTCGCAGCCCACAACGCCACCGAGGGCTTCGGCATCGTCGGCCCCATGGCCGGCGACGCGGAAAAGCCGAGCTGGGGGTTCCTGGCCCTGCTCGGCGTCATCGGCGGAGCGCCGACCTTCATCGGGACGGCGATCGGCCAGACCTGGACGAACGAGTGGATCGAGGTCGCGTTCCTCTCGGTCGCCGCCGGCTCGATCCTCTACGTCGTGATCGAGCTCCTGGCCGTCCTGCGCCGCGTCGACGCGAAGATCCTCGTCACCTGGGCGCTGCTCGCCGGCCTCTTCCTCGGGTTCGGCACCGAGCTGATCATCGAAGCGGCCCGGAGCTAGCACTCACGTCGCGCGCCGGCTCTACGCTGGCGCTGTGCGCTACGCCTCCGTCTACCCGCTCGTGACCGCCCGCGCGCTCGCGCGCGAGTTCACCTACGAGGTGCCCGACGAGGTGGAGCCCGGCGCGGTCGTCGAGGTCCGCTTCGGCAACTCCAGGCGCCGCGGCGTCGTCACCGAGGTGGACGTTGCGCCGCCAGAGGGAATCGACACGTCGCCGGTCGAGCGCGTCGTGGAAGAGCTGCCGCGTCCGCTCGTCGAGCTCGCGCTCTGGGTGGCCGACTACTACGGTTCGACACCCGGACGTGCACTCGCGCTCGTGGCGCCGGTGCAGCGCAAAGCGCGGGGCGAGCGGCCCCAGCCCGCCGAGCGGGACTCTCTCCCGGGCGAGGCCGAGCCCGAAACGCTCAGCGTCTCGCAACGCGCTGCTCTCGACCGTGTCGTCGGCGCGCTCGACGCCGGCGAGGGCGCGAACTTCCTCCTCTACGGAGCGACGGGAAGCGGGAAGACGGAGGTCTACCTGCAGGCGTGCGCGGCGGCGCTCGAACGGGGCCGGAGCGCGATCGTGCTCGTGCCCGAGATCGCGCTCACGCCGCAGACGCTTGGCCGCTTCCGGGCGCGGTTCGGCGAGCGCATCGCCGTCCTGCACTCCTCGCTGACGGAAGCCGAGCGACGCGACGAGCGCGCGCGGATCGCACGCGGCGACGCAGCGATCGTAGTCGGGGCGCGCTCCGCGGTGTTCGCGCCCGTTCCGCGGCTCGGCGTCATCTGCATCGACGAGGAGCACGACGCCTCGTACAAGCAGGAGTCCGATCCTCGCTACGACGCGCGCACGGTCGCCGCCAAGCGTGCTGCGCTGGAAGGAGCGGTTGCGATCTTCGGCAGCGCGACGCCACGACCCGAGAGCTGGGGCCGGCTCGAGCGGCTCGAGCTCGGCGGACGGCTGTCCGGCCCGCTGCCGCCGGTGCGCGTCGTCGACCTGCGCCGCGAGGCGGGCTATCCGCTGTCGGCGCCGCTGCTCGCCGAGCTTGGCGCAATCGAAGAGGGAGGCGGCAAGGCCATCCTGCTGCTCAACCGCCGTGGCATCGCGCCCGCACTTCACTGCCGCGCGTGCGGCACGACGCTTCGCTGCGACAACTGCGACGTCGCCCTCGTGCTGCACGGGGATCACAACCTGCGCTGCCATCACTGCGGTGCGGCCGAGCCCGAGCCCGAGACCTGCCCGGCCTGCGGGTCCACCGAGCTCGCACGGCTGGGCGCGGGCACGCAACGTCTCGAGCGTGAGCTCGAGGCGAGGCTGCCCGAGCTCGAGCGCATCCGACTCGATGCCGACACCGCCGAGCGTCCGGGCGCGATGGCCGCGGCACTGACGCGCTTTGCGGCCGCCGACCGTGTCGTGCTCGTCGGCACGCAGATGGTCGCGAAGGGGCACCACTTTCCAGGGGTCGCGCTCGCCGCCGTCGTCGACGCCGACACCGGGTTGGGGTTGCCGGACTTCCGTGCCGAGGAGCGCACGTTCCAGCTACTGACGCAGCTCGCGGGCCGTAGCGGCCGCGACGCTCCCGGACGCGTGCTCGTGCAGACGTTCCAGCCCGACTCACGCGCGATCGAGCTCGCCGCGCGACACGACGTCGCGCGGTTCCTCGCGGGAGAGCTGGCGCGGCGCCGCGACCTCGGCTATCCGCCGTTCCGTCACCTCGTCCGCATCGTCGTCGCCGGGCCTGAACCGGACGCACCATTGCAGGCACTCACCGAGCTGAAAGCCGGCTTGCAGACCGATGACATCCTCGGCCCGGCACCGCTGCTGCGGCTGCGCGGCAAGTTCCGTGCGCAGCTCGTTGCGAAGACGGACCAGCCACGTAGGATCGCCGCGCACGCGAGCCGGCTGCTCAGCGCCGCCGCGCCCGCGATGCGCCGCGCCGGCCTCACGGCTGTCGTCGACGTCGATCCGCAGAGCGTTTAGTTCAACGAGGGATCGGCGGGCATGCGCGCGACGAGCTCGTACTGACCGCCCTTGCGATGGAGCAGCGCGCTCCAGAGGCCGTTGGGGTCGTCCGTGAAGATGTCGTTTGACTTGGCCGGCTCGACGATCCAGTCTTCACGCTGGAACTCGTCGTCGAGCTGTTCCGGGCCCCAGCCGGCGACACCCGCGAAGACACGCGTGCGCTGGACGGGCGGCGGCTCCTCCTCGAGCGCCTCGTCGAGCGCCATGAAGCCGACGTCGTCCAGGACGACGACACCCGCATCGTCCGGATCGTCGAACTCAGCGAGCACCGCGACTCCCTCGGGATTCACCGGCCCGCCGACGAAGACCGGGTCGTCGAGGTCGGTCACGGGCGCGAGCTGGGGCACCGCCTCACGGACGGTCGCGTCGGAGCAGCGATTGACGATCAGCCCGACCGCGCCTTGGTCCGTGTGCGCGGTGATGAACACGACGGTGCGCCAGAAGCTCGGATCGAGGATCGAGGGCGACGCGATCAGGAAGTTGCCGGCGAGGGACTCCATCAGCCGTCAGTGTGCCCGGTCGCCGGAAAACGAGACAGGACCCAGGCTGCGTCCAGTGGCTCCCGGCTGTACGGCCTGCCGTTGACGAGGACGAAGTCGCCTGTTCGAGGATTCATCGGCAGCCTCGACTCCGCTGGGTAATGGCGGTTGTGACGTTCGATCAGGTCGTTGACGTCGTCGAAGTTCCAGCGCTCCGCGCACTGCCGCCACTCGCGCTCGAAGCGCTTGACGTCTCCGCCGCATTCCGCGCGCAACGACTCGCGAGCCTCGGCCAGCTGGGTCCCGTGGAGCTTGATCGCGTCCTCGATTGCCCGCAGCCGGCGCATCCACGCAAGCGGCCCGCCAAGTGCAGCAAGTTGCGCGGTGGCCTCGGGACGGAAGTTCCGCAGCCGCCGTCGCAGCGGCGCCCCTGCCAGCGGGTTTCCCGCGAGATCCTCCTCGAGCGCCGCGCGCTCGGCCCGGTCGCGGGGTGTCTCCGGACGGTGGACGCCCTGCTTCATGATCGCCTCGCGCTCGCGACGTTTCACGCCGCTAGTGTGCCGGTCGTGATCGTTCCGTGAGGAGCTCAATTGGGTCGACCGGTCGGTTCAGACGGACGAGCGAGCAAACTCGACGGACATGCCGGCGAAGCCGGCATGTCCTCCAGGCCGGCATCGCAAGCGATGCCTCAGCGCCCGTCCTGATGACGGCACCGCAAGCGGTGCCTTAGGTGAACGAAGTCGAGGGAGAGGTCCGCACCGCGGCCGAAGTCGAGGGAGAGGTTCGCACCGGAGAGCTCGACCCCGAGCGCGAAGCTCGGCGGCAGCTCGCGCTCGCGCAGATCCGACAGTTTCCCGATCCCGTGCTGCGGATGGAGGCCCGGCCCGTCGAGGAGTTCGACGACGACCTGCGCCGGCTCGCCGGGCGCATGGGTCAACTGATGAAAGAGGCGAACGGGGTCGGTCTTGCGGCGACTCAGGTCGGAGCTCTGCGGCGTCTCTTCGTGTGCTCGCTCGAGGACGACGAGGTCCTGACGCTAGTGAATCCCGAGCTCGTCCACAGGAGCGAGGAGGTGGACACGGACGACGAAGGCTGCCTGTCGATCCAGGGGGTAACCGTCCCGGTCGTGCGTTCCGTCTCAGTCCGCATCGAGGCCCGCGACGAGCGCGGGGACGAGGTCGGCTACGACCTCGAAGGGATGGCGGCCCGCATCGTCCAGCACGAGCTCGATCACCTCGACGGCAAGCTGATGCTCGACCGGACGACGCCGGAGGCCCGCCGCCAGGCGATGGGCGCCCTGCGTCCCCGGCTCGTCCTCCGCTAGTGAAGCTCGCCGTCGCCGCGACGGCGCCGTTCGGAGCGGACGTGCTCGAGCGCCTCGCCGCGCGCCACGAAGTGACCGACTTGCTGACGCGACCGGATGCGCCGCGCGGTCGGGGTCAGAAGACCGGAGCGCCGCCGGCCAAGGAGACAGCGGAGCGGCTCGGCATTCGCGTCCTGCAGCCGGCGCGCCCCGAGCCTGGGCTCGACCTCGGTGCCGACATCGTAGTCGTCGCCGCCTACGGGCTCCTCATTCCGGAGGAGGTGCTCGAGGAACGCCTCTGGCTCAACGTGCATCCGTCCCTGCTGCCGCGCTGGCGCGGCGCGGCGCCGGTCGAGCGTGGGGTCATGGCGGGCGACACCGAGACAGGCGTGACGATCCACCGGACCGCCAAGGAGCTCGACGCCGGGCCCGTCGCGGCGCAGCGCGCGTTCGCGATCGAGCCGGACGATGACGCCGGCGCGGTCTACGCGAAAGCGGCCGTGCTGGCGGTCGAGCTGCTCGACGAGGTGCTGCCGGAGCCGGCTTTCACGCCGCAGGCTGAGGACGGTGTCACGTATGCCGAGAAGATCACCGCCGCCGATCGTCGGCTGGACCTGACCCGGCCGCCTGAAGAGCTGCTGAACCAGATCCGCGCGCTCTCCCCGCACATCGGCGCGCGCGGCGAGCTGCACGGCCGCCCGGTCACGATCTGGCAGGCGCGCATCGAGGGAGACGAGCTCGTGCCGGTCGAGGTGCAGCCGGACGGCAAGCGTCGCATGACGTACGACGAGTTCCTGCGCGGCCTCCGATGACAACGGCTCGGAGCGCTGCGCACCAGGTCGTCCAGCGCGTTTTCGAGGACGATGCATACGCGGATCGCGTCCTCCGCACGGCAGCCGCGGGTCTCGACGCGCGCGACCGCGCGCTCGCACAGCGACTTGCGTACGGAACCGTTCAACGGGTGCGAACGCTCGACCACGCGATCGACAAGCTGGGGAAGCGCCCGGTTCGCAAGCTCGATCCACCCGTGCGCGCAGCGCTGCGAGTTGGTGCGTATCAGCTCGGCTTCACAGATGTTCCCGTTCACGCGGCGGTGAACGAGACGGTCGAGCTCGTGCGCAACGCCGGCCTCGAACGCGCGGTGGCTTTCACCAACGCGGTCATGCGCCGGCTCTCTGAAGGGATCGATGCGCTGCTCGCCGCACTGCCGGAAGACACGGCCGCCGCGGCCGCGCTGAAGCACTCCTACCCTGACTGGGTCGCGGAGCTGTGGTGGAAAGAGCTCGGCCCGGAGGAAGCGCTCGCGCTGATGCGTGCGCAGAACGAGCCGCCGGAGCGGGTCGTCCGGCGCAATCGGCGCAAGGACGGCGAGGTCGAGGGCACGCCGGACCCGGACCTGCCGGATGCGCTGCACGTCGAGCGAGTCGACGAGGACGCGCTGGCCGCCGGGCTGATCTGGCCGCAGAGCCGCGGCTCCCAGCTCGCCGGCCTGGTCGTCGGCTCGCAACCGGGCGAGCGCACGCTCGACGTCTGCGCGGCCCCCGGCGGCAAGGCGACGCAGCTCGAGGGCGAGGTCGTCGCGGTGGAGCTCCACCTGGGGCGCGCTCGCGAGCTCGAGGAGAACTGCCGGCTCCTCGGCGCAGACAACGTCACCGTCGTGAACGCGGACGCGACGAAGCTGCCCCCGGAGCTGACGGGCTTCGATCGCGTGCTCGTCGATGCACCCTGCTCCGGGCTAGGCGTGCTCGCGGCCAGGCCCGACCTCCGCTGGCGCGGGCGTCCGCTCCCCGAGCTGCAGCGGGAGTTGCTGCGCGTCGCCGCGGAGCGCGTCAAGCCCGACGGCACGATCGTCTACTCCGTCTGCACGTTCAACCCGGAGGAGAATGAGGCCGTGATCTCCGCCTCCGGTCTCAGTGTCGAGCCACTCGGCGAGGAGTGGCCGCAGTTCCGGCACCCGACGCGGCCGGAGTTCCTGCTCACGCAGCCGCACGTTCACGGCACGTCGGGCTTCTTCATCGCCCGTTTGAGAACCTAGGCTCGAAGTGGACTGGAACGACTGGATCAGAACCGTCGAGGTGGAACCGTCCCTGTACGCGGCCGACTTCTCGCGGCTCGGCGAACAGATCGAGGAGTTGTTGCGCACGGGGGTGCGGATCTTCCACTTCGACATCGGCGACGGGCACTTCGTCGAGCCGATCACGATGGGCCCGATCGTACTGCATTCGATCTCGAAGTTCATTCATGACGGCGGCGCATACGTCGACTGCCACCTGATGACGGAGTTCCCCGAGAAGCACTTCGCCGCGCTCGCAGAAGCCGGCGGCGACAGCGTGACCGTGCACTACGAGGCTTGCGACGACCTGCCCGCGGTCGTGCGCGAAGCGCGCTCGCACAACCTGCAGGTCGGACTGGCGTTCAAGCCCGAGACGAGCGCGTCGTACGCGGCGCACGCTGCACTGTCGGCCCGCGTCGACATCGTCCTCGTCATGAGCATCGAGCCGGGCTACTCCGGCCAGGCGTTCATGCCCGAAGCGCTCGACCGCATTCGCACGGTGCGCTCAATCGTTCCTCGGGGAGTGCACATTCAAGTGGACGGCGGCATCGGGCCGGACAACATCCGCTCGTGTTACGAGGCCGGCGCGACGCTGCTCGTCGCGGGCACGTCGATCTTCGCGCGCGAGGATCTTCCCCGCGCCTACCGGCGGCTGCTAGAAGAGCTCAAGTGAGCCTCGAACGCGCGCTCGAGCTCGCCGAGCGAGGGCGCGGCACGACGCATCCGAATCCCGTCGTCGGCGCGGTCGTCGTGCGAGACGGCGAGGTCGTGGGGGAGGGGTGGCACGAGCGCAAGGGCGGCCCGCACGCCGAAGTCGTCGCGCTCGACGCAGCAGGCGAACGTGCGGCCGGCGCAACGCTCTACGTGACGATGGAGCCGTGCGCGCACCACGGCTCGACGCCGCCGTGCACGGACGCCGTCATTGCCGCCGGGGTCGCAAAGGTCGTCGCCGGCTCCCTCGATCCGAGTCCGGAAGCACGCGGGGGCTTCGAGGTGCTGCGTGCAGCAGGTGTCGAGGTCGATCACGCCGGCTCCTTTGCAGCGCGTGCGCAAAACGAGGCGTGGCGCACCTGGGTCACCGAGCGGCGCCCGTTCGTGATCCTGAAGCTCGCGCTGACGCTCGACGGCCGCGTCGCAGTACCGGGCTCGCGTTGGGTGTCCGGCGAGGAGTCGCGGCTGCGTGTCCACGAGTTGCGTGCGCAGGTCGACGCCGTTGCCGTCGGCATGGGCACGGTGCGCGCCAACGACCCGCAGCTGACGGCGAGGGATGTCGGCGCGGAGCGTCAGCCGCGACGGCTTGCCTTCGGGCAGGGACCGCTCCCCGACGGCTCCGAGCTGGAGCTGCGCACGGGACCGCTCGAGGACGAGCTCCGCGCGCTGGCTGGCGACAACGTCCAGTCCCTCCTGCTCGAAGGCGGGCCGACGCTCGCGGAGTCGTTCCTGCGCGCAAACCTCGTCGACAGGGTGCTGCTGTTCGTCGCGCCGCGGCTCGCAGGCCGTGGGGCCACGTTCACTCCCGACCTCGATGCGCCGGTCGAGCTCCGGCGTCTAGCGGTCGAGCGCGTCGGTGACGACCTGTTGCTGACGGCATATGTCCACGAGCCCTAGGAGGGAGTCTCGAGCCTGATCGTGCGCGTGGCGTGGCGGCAGAGCTCGCTCAGTCGGGCGGTGTCCTCTCGCCCCAGCGCGAGCACGAGTGCTGCCATCTCAGGCAGTTCCGACGCGACGAACTCGAGTAGCAGCAACGAGTCTTCGTCCGCTGCCTGCAGGTCGTCGAACACGAGCAGCAGCGGCTCCTCCGCAGCTTCTGCACGGAGGGTCTCCGTGACGGCCTCGAAGAAGTGGAAGCGCGCCGCTTCGTCGTCCGACTCTCGCTCGGGCAACGTGCGCCCTGCATCGCGCATCGCCTGGCTCCACGGCCAGTAGGCCGGAGCTCCACCGCCGTCCCACCCGCGTCCCCAGAGGATGCGCGCGCCGCGCTGCTTCGCGAGGCTCGCCACCTCGTCCGCGAGTCGCGTCTTCCCAGTCCCCGCTTCGCCGACGACGACGAAGAGACGGCCGCGGCCCGAAAGCGCATCGTCGATTCCGGCTTCCAGCTGCGCGAGCTCCGCGTCGCGGCCCACGAGCGGCGAAGCGGCGTGCCGGCCCGGGCGCGTTCCCGCGGGCGCTGCGAGCGACGCGGCCTGCCCGTGCACCGACGCGTCGAGCGCCGGATCCTGTGCCAGGATCGCCCGCTCCAGCTCGTGGAGCGCGCGTCCGGGCTCGATGCCCAGCTCGGCGAGCAACGTGCGCCGCGCCGCGCGGTACGCCTCCAGCGCTTCCGCCTGCCGCCCGGCGCGATAGAGCGCGAGCATGAGCTGCCAGCGCAGGCGCTCCCTGAGCGGATGACGGTGCACCAGTGCCTCCAGCTCGGGCACGAGCTCGGCGTGTAGCCCGAGGGCTAGCTCGGCCTCGATCCGGTGTTCCACCGCTGCAACATGGAGCTCTTCGAGGCGAGTGATCTCGTCGCGTGCGAAACCCTCGTACGAGAACTCCGAGAGCGGCGCTCCTCGCCAGAGCGCCAGCGCGCTACGTAGCTGCTCCACGGCGTCCGCATGGTCGCCCGCCGCGAGCGCCGCGCGGCCCTCGGCGAGCAGCCGCTCGAAGCGGTCACGATCTAGCTCGTCGGGGGCGAGGTCGAGCTCGTACGCGCCCCCGATCGTGCGGAGCGTCTCCGCGCCGCCGGGAAGCTCCTTGCGGAGCGCCGAGACGCAGTTCTGGAGCACCTTCACGGCCGTCGGCGGCGGATCCTCGCCCCAGAGCTCGTCGACCATGACGTCCCGGGTCAGGGCCTCGTTCCCGTGCAGGAGCAGCAGGGCCAGAACTGCGCGCTGCCGTGAGCCGCCGAGCGAGAGCCCTCGCTCGCCGTCGAATGCTTCGAGCGGCCCGAGGATGCGGTAATCCATGGCGGCTGCGCCTGAAACTACACCGTTTTTGCCGGTTTGTTACCGGGCGGTGGGCATTCGTGGGTCTCCCGTGGCGGCGCCGTTACCACTGCGCGGGATCGTGGTCTCGTCACCGTAGGAGGGAAAGGAGAAACAAGATGATCCGCAAGCATTTCCGAATCAGGCGCATCGTCCTCGGTCTCGCCTTCGCAGCTTTCGTCGTCGCCCCGTCCGCCCAGGCAATGACCGGGCGCTTGGACGACGCACCGGGGCCCGGGATGTACTCCAAGAACAGTGTCGTCGCCCCGGAGACCCAGAACCGCATCAACGCGCACATCGCACAGCCGAACGTGCCGATCGCGTCCGAGATGTCCGTCCAGGCAGACCAGCTGACGCCGCTCCAAGTGGACGGGCTCCGCTGGCAGGCCATGGCCGACTCCTATGCGAGCCAGAAGCCGGTCCGGTCAGAGAACAGCTTCGGCGTCCCCGGCCCCAGCGCCGGAGGTGCCCAGGGCCCGGTCGCCGTTCAGACGGTCAAGACGGTCGGCTCTGACCGCTTCGACTGGAGCGACGCCGGCATCGGCGGCTCGATCGCCTTCGGCATCGCGCTGATGCTGCTGACGGCAGTCGTGCTCGGCCGGCGGCACAACCGCTCGCTGGCGAGCGTCTAGGCAACACAGTTCACCGGATGGAGGAGCGGGCCTGCGGTCGGCCCGCTCCTTCGGCGCGCGAGTAGCCTTTGCGACGTGTTCACGGGCATCGTGCGCGAACGAGGACGAGTCGCCTCCTTCGACGACGGGAGGCTGCTCGTCGAGAGCGGCATCAAGGCCGGAATCGGCGACTCGGTCTCGGTCGACGGGGTCTGCCTCACGGTTGTCGAGGCTGAGAACGGTCACCTCGGCTTCGACGTGATGCAGGAGACGCTCCAGCGTGCAAAGCCGTTCGGGAGCGAAGTGAACCTCGAGCCGGCGCTGCGCGCGGGGGAGCCGCTCGGCGGCCACTACGTCCAGGGTCATGTCGACGGCGTCGGCACCGCGCGCTCGGTCGAGCCGGAAGGCGACGGGAAGCGCGTCTGGATCGACGTCGATGCGACGCTCCTTCGCTATCTCGTCGAGAAGGGCTCCATCACGGTCGAAGGCGTCTCGCTCACGGTCGCCGCCCTCGACGGGCGGGGCTTCGCCGTCGCGCTCGTCCAGCACACGCTCGCGGCGACGACGCTGGGTGCGTTGCGCCCCGGCGACAGGTTGAACCTGGAGACCGACGTGCTGGCGAAATACGTCGAGCGGCTCCTGCACCGGGATACGATCTGAGCTAGTGGAAGTGCAGGAAAAGAGCGCGTTCGCCACGATCGAGGAGGCGATCGAGGACATCCGCCAGGGCAAGTTCGTCGTCGTGGTGGATGCCGCCGACCGCGAAAACGAGGGCGATCTCACGATCGCGGCTCAGTTCGCGACGCCGGAGGCGGTGAATTTCATGACCAAGGAGGCGCGCGGCCTCATCTGCCTGTGCCTGACCGAGGACCGCTGCGACGGGCTCGGCCTCCGTCAGATGACCGAACGGAACGAGACGCCGTACGGGACGGCGTTCACGGTCTCGGTCGAGGCGCGTGAAGGGGTCACGACCGGGATCTCCGCGCCAGACCGCTCCCGGACGATTCAGGTCGCGATCGACCCCGAGACGAAGCCGGAGGATCTTGTCCAGCCCGGGCACGTGTTTCCGCTCCGCGCTCGCGACGGCGGCGTTCTCCTGCGGGCGGGGCAGACCGAGTCGGCGGTCGATCTCGCGCGGCTCGCGGGGTTGATCCCGGCCGGCGTCGTCTGCGAGATCATGAAAGAGGACGGGACGATGGCCCGCGTCCCCGACCTGATTCCGTACTGCGAGCGCCACGGTCTGAAGCTGGTGACCGTCGCCGACCTGATCGAGTACCGCCGTCGGCACGAGCAGCTCGTCGAGCGGATGACGAGCGTCCAGCTGCCGACCGCGTACGGCGACTTCACTGCGGTCGCCTTCCGCGAGACGATGACCGGCAAGCACCACATCGCGCTCGTCAGGGGCGACGTGGACGGCCAGGAGAACGTGCTCGTGCGCGTCCACTCCGAATGCCTGACGGGCGATGTCTTCCATTCGCTCCGCTGCGACTGCGGCGAGCAGCTCGAGCACGCATTGAGCCGGATCGCCTCGGAGGAGCGCGGCGTGCTGCTGTACATGGCGCAGGAGGGCCGTGGCATCGGGCTGCTGAACAAGCTGCGCTCGTACGAGCTACAGGAGAACGGGTTCGACACGGTGGAGGCGAACCTCGAGCTCGGGTTCGCGCCGGACATGCGCGACTACGGGATCGGCAATCAGATCCTGGCCGACCTCGGCCTGAGCACCATCCGGATCCTCACGAACAATCCCAAGAAGATCACCGGCATCGAGGGCTTCGGGCTCGAAGTCGTCGAGCAGGTCCCGATCGAAACCGACCCGACCCCACAGAACACTCGCTATCTCGTGACCAAACGTGACAAGCTCGGCCACAAGCTTCACCACCAGGATCTGAAGTACGAGCCGCTGGAGGGCGGGGAGTGAGCGAACGCTGGCCGGGCGACCCGACCGGGGTCGAGGAGAGAGAGGACGACAAGGAAGAGGAGTCCGACGACGAGCTCCCCGTCGCGGAGGAAGAGGAGGAACAGGAGGAGCTGCCCCGGCTTCGCGCTCCCGAAGAGGGCGAGCAACACGCCTTCGGCGAGCTCGACATCCCGGACGACGTCTACGTCCTCGAAGGATCGCCCGACGGCACTCGCCGCGGCGTCGCCATCGTCGCCTCCCGGTTCAATGGCGAGATCACCAACAAGCTGCTCGAGGCAGCGATCGAGGAGCTCGATGCGGCGGGCGTTCGCCGGGACGCCATCACCGTGATGCCCGTGCCCGGTGCATTCGAGCTTCCGCTTGCTGCGATGGCGCTCGCGAAGACGCGCCGCTATGCCTGCGTCGTCGCGCTCGGCTGCGTCGTGCGCGGCGAGACGCCGCACTTCGACTTCATCGCCTCGGAGGCGGCCAGTGGTCTCCAGCTGGCGGCGCTCGAGACGGGCGTGCCGGTCGCCTTCGGCGTCCTCACGGTGGACGTCGTCGAGCAGGCCGAAGCCCGCGTCGGCAAGGGCGCCGAGGCCGTGCGCACCGCTCTCGAGATGGCCGACGCGTTCGCACAGCTCCGCGCCTCGGCTACTCGCTGACGCGACCTGTCCTTAAAGGACCTCTCCCGGGACTGTCTCACCGAGCCTGGTCCTCGGGTCAGACCCCGTGGTCTTTGGGCAACCTCGGGACTCGGCCTGCCGGGGCTCGTCTCGCCTCCATCTCGCAAAGGGTGCGATAGGGAGACGACTTCGTCCGCATCGTCTGCGACGATTGTCTAAGTGGACAACGAAGTCTCAGAGATCGCGTATGACGCGTCGGTGCGCGCGATTCAAGACCAGGCCGGCGTTCTGGACGGTCTCCGGACCCGCGCGGGCACGGTCCTTGCTGCAGCTGCTCTGGTGAGTTCCTTTCTCGGAGGCCAGGCGCTTCGCGATTCAAGTCAGCTTGAGATCTGGTCGCTCACCACCGCAGCGATTGGCGCGTTTGTCGCGTCCGCGGTGCTAGCGCTTGTCATCCTGTGGCCGTTCGAGTTTCGATTCAGCCTGAGCGCGCGAGCCTTGATCGAGGCGGTCGACGAGCGCGATGCGACCGGTGAGACCTCTCTTGGTGAACTGCACCGGGTCTTGGCGCTTCAGCTCGAGTGGAGATACGACGAGAACGCAAGAAGGATCCGATGGCTCCTTTGGGCATTCGAGACAGCTATCGTTGCTCTTGTCCTTGAAGTGGCCGCGTGGCTCTTGGTTCTCTGGAGGGAATGATGGCGAAGCCGGACAGCGGAAATCCCACACCTGGATGGCCCGATCTCACGAAGCCGGATACTCGCGGCGGCGGAAACGACGGGAAGAAGTAGCGCCTCGAGGCGAAGAAGGGCCTTTAGCTACACTGCCCGGCCGATGTCCAAGGTCTGCGCAGTCTGTGGGAAGAAACCGAGCTTCGGTCACAACCGGAGCCATTCGATGGTGGCCACTAAGCGGCGCTTCAACCCGAACCTCCAGCGCGTCCGCGTACTGCTGAAGGGCAAGGCGACCAGGGCGTACGTCTGCACCCGCTGCCTCAAGGGCGGCAAGGTGCAAAAGGCCGTCTGAGCAGCAACTTCTTGCCTCGGCCCGCGGTCTAATCGGGTCGTGGAGGCAGCTTCTTCGCTGTCGTCGCCCCTTGGGCGGATCTCGATCTCGAACGAGGCGGTCGCTCACATCGTCGGACGGGTGGCCGCCGAGGCCTACGGCGTCGTCGGGATGGCGCCGCGCAACCCGCGCGACCGTTTGACCCGTGACCGTCTGCGCCAGGGGATCACCGTCAGCGGCAGCGTGGACGAGGGCGTAACGATCGAGCTCAGCGTCGTCGTCGAGTACGGCCTCAATCTGGCCGAGGTCGCGTCGACACTTCGCAACCGGGTTCGGTACGAGGTCGAGCGGCTGACGGGACTAGCTGTCGCCGAAGTCGAGGTGCGCATCCAGGATGTGAAGAGGTCCGCGTGACGGAGCTCGCGCGCGTTCAGGAACTCGCCAGGGGCGCGCTGAACTCGCTCGAGCGCAACCGGCAGCGCATCGACGACCTCAACGTGTATCCCGTTCCGGACGGCGACACCGGAACGAACCTGACACAGACCGTTCGTTCCGTGGTCGACCAGCTCGAGCAGACGGCCACCGAAGATCGCCCGGGTCTCGTCAAGGAGGTGACGCGTGCGGCGCTGATGGGTGCGCGCGGGAACTCCGGCGTGATCCTGTCGCAGATCATCCGTGGCGCCGCCGAGACGCTCGGCACCGACGGAGAGATCGACGTACCGCTGCTTGCGCGCTCAGTCCGCTCTGCGAGCGACGCCGCGTACCGTGCGGTGCGCCAGCCGGTCGAGGGGACGATGCTGTCCGTCATCCGCGAGCTGGCCGAAGAGGCCGAGCTCCGCGCGGGCGACGGGCTCGACACGGTCGAGTTTCTCCATGCAGTCGTGCGCCGCGGGAAGGAAGCCGTCGAGCGGACACCGGAGCAACTCGACGTCCTGCGCGAAGCCGGTGTAGTGGATGCGGGCGGTGCGGGCCTCCTGGAGATCGTGCGTGGGATCGCGGCTGTCGCAGCCGGGGAACCGCTGCCCGACGTGCCCGCGCAGCGCGAGGAGCTCAGCGTCGATGCGATCCATCAGGAGCTGTCGAAATACCGTTACTGCACGACGTTCGTGATCGAGGGCGACCAGCTCGACTGTGACGGCATCGAGGCGGAGCTCGAGCAGCTCGGCGACTCGCTGCTCGTCGTCGGCGATCCCGAAGCCTTGAAGGTGCACGTGCACACCGACGAGCCCGGTCGCGCGCTCGACGTCGGCACGCGCGCCGGTGTGATCGAGCGCGTCGAGATCGCGAACATGCACGAGCAGACCATTCAGCGCGAGGAGCGACTGCTGGAGGCGGTCCCGGATGCGCCGCCGTCGGCCAGCGGGGTGGTCGCAGTGGTCGCGGGCGACGGCAACCGGCGCCTCTTCGAAAGCCTCGGCGCGACGCAGATCGTCGAGGGAGGCCAGACGATGAACCCGTCCACGGCTGATCTCGTCGCCGCGATCGATGCAACGCATGCGAACGAGGTGGTCGTTCTGCCGAACAACTCCAACGTCATCCTGTCGGCGGAGCAGGCGGCGCGGTTAGCGGCGAAGTCGGTTGAGGTTCTGCCAACGGACTCCATCCCGGCAGGGCTCGCCGCGATGGTCGCGTTCTCGCCGGACCGCTCCGCAGAGGAGAACGCTGCCGAGATGCGCGAGACCCTCGAGAGTGTGAAGACCGGCGAGGTGACGATTGCCTCACGCGACGTCGAGATGAATGGGCTCAAGATCAAAAAGGGCGCCTGGCTGGGGCTGGCCGACGGTCAGGCGGTCGCGGGCGGCTCCGATTTCGAGGAGGTCGCGGCTGCGGTGGCGGAGCGGCTCCTGGCCGAGCCCCGCGGGATCCTGACCTTGCTGAAAGGCGCCGAAGAGCCGAAGCTCGACGGCTTGGTCAAGCGGATCGAGCAGAACCACCCCGACCTCGAGCTCGACGTCCAGGCGGGCGGCCAGCCGCATTACCCGCTCCTCCTCTCGGCCGAATAGTCTCCCGCGATGGCCGAGCCGATCCGCCTCGTCCTCGTCGAGGACAATCAGGTCTTCCGCGAAGCCCTCGAGCTCCTGCTCAGCCTCCGTTCGGACATCGAGGTGGTCGCTTCGGTGGGCGAGGGCTCGTCGGCTGCCGACGTCGTCCGCAAGCACAAGCCGGACGTCGTTCTGATGGATTACCGGCTCCCGGGGATCGACGGCGTCCAGGCCACGAAAGCCGTCCGCGAGGCCTCACCTGACGTCGCCGTCGTCTGCCTGACGGCATCCGCGAACCTCCGCGAGGTCGATGCGCTGTTCGAGGCGGGTGCCGTGGCTTGCCTTTCGAAGGATCAGGAGCTGGACGAGATCGTCGAGGCGATCCGGCGCGCCGCGTGACGCTGACCGGAGGGAACACAGCGATCGTCCTGGACTCGACCGCCGACTTTCCAGAGGCTCCCGAGCGCTTCCCGAACTGGCGCGTCGTCCCGCTCTACGTCCTCTTCGGCGACGAGAGCTACCGCGATTACGTCGACCTCTCCCCGGAGGAGTTCTATGCGCGGTTGCGCACAGCCGAAGAGCTGCCGACGACCTCGCAGCCGACACCGGGTGACTTCCTGCAGACCTACGAAGAGCTTGCAGGCTACGAGCGCATCTACTCGCTGCACATCTCAGCCACCCTGTCGGGGACGTACCAGAGTGCGACGACCGCGGCTGCGGAGCTCGGCGACAAGGTGCGTACTGTCGATTCGGAGAGCGCGTCGGCAGCGATCGCGATGCTCGGACTGGCCATCCAGCGTCGGCTCGACCGGCGCACGACCGACGAAGAGATCGACGCGTTGATTCAGCGCTATCTCGACGAGGCCGGTCTGATCTTCACGGTCGACACGCTCGAGTTCCTGCGCAAGGGTGGACGCATCGGCCGCGCTAGCGCGTGGGCGGGGCAGCTGCTTCACGTCAAGCCGATCCTGACGATCAAGCGCGAGGTCGTTCCGCTCAAACGTGTCCGCGGCAACCAGAAAGCGATGCAGGAGTTCGTCTCGGAGTTCACCTCGCGCACGCGAGACGTGCCGACGCTGAAGGTCGGTATCGCGCATGCCGAGGCACCGGAGCGCGCGGAGCAGCTGAAGAAGATGGTGCACGGCGAGCGCCCGCACGCCGAGGTCGAGGTCGTGACGACGCTCGGTGCGGTCGTCGGGACGCACGCCGGGCCCGGCACCGTCGGCTTCTTCTGGTTCGATGACAGGGAGTGACCAAGGTCGGAGTACGCCTGCCGGTCGGGTTTGCCGGCACCGACGTGGACGGGTGGCCCCGCCCGCCTGCCTTCCCGAGGCCTGACGAGCTCGACAGGCACGTCGACGTCGTTCCCGGCGTCGGGCCGGCCGTGAAGAAGAAGCTCGCGAAACTCGGGCTCGAGACCGTCGGGGACCTGCTGTCGCACCGGCCCTTCCGCTACGAGGAGCCTGTTCCCGAGCGCCGCATCGCCGATCTCCGCGGCGACGAGGATGTCGCGATCGAGGGGGAGGTCCTGTCCGTGTCGAAGCGCCGCCGCGGCAGGCTGCAGATGCTCACCGCTCGGATCAGCGACGGCAGCGCGACCGTCTCCGCGACGTGGTTCAACCAGCCCTGGCTCGAGCGACAGTTGCAGCCGGGGACGGGCGTGAGATTGCGCGGCCGCCAGGGGCGCTACGGCTTCGATGTCCGCAGCTTCGACATCGGCGAGGGGGAGGCGACGGCGGATTTTGCCCCGGTGTACCCGGCGAGCGAGGAGATCACGGCGAAGAAGCTGCGCGAGCTCGTCGGGGCGGCGCTGCCGACGGCGCTCCCCGACCCGCTTCCGGCCGAGCTCAAACACCACGAAGCGCTGCCGGAGCGGATCGACGCCCTCTGGGCGCTACATCGCCCGCGCTCCCTCGAAGAAGCCGAGCAGGGGCGGCGCCGGCTTGCCTTCGACGAGTTGCTCCGGCTCCAGATCGGACTGGCGCGACGCCGGCGCGAGCGGGAGGCGGAGATCGCCCCCGCCCTCGGCCCACCCGGCGAGCTCGTCGCGCGTTACCGCGAGGTTCTGCCGTTTCGGCTGACGGAGCACCAGGAGCGCGCGATCGCGGAGATCGACGCTGATCTCGAGCGCACCGTGCCGATGCAGCGGCTGCTTCAGGGCGAGGTCGGTTCCGGGAAGACCGTCGTCGCGCTGTACGCGCTCTTGAGGGCCGTCGAGGCCGGACGACAGGGCGCGCTGATGGCGCCGACCGAAACGCTCGCCGAACAGCACTTCCTCACGCTCGAAGAGCCGTGCCGGCTGCTGGGGATCACCTGCGCGTTGCTGACGAGCTCGTCGCCGAAGCGCGAGCGCGATCTTGCTCCGACTGCCGACATCGTGGTCGGCACCCACGCGCTCATTCAGGAGGGCGTCCAGCTGCGGGACCTCGCAGTCGCCGTCGTCGACGAACAGCATCGTTTCGGGGTGGAGCAGCGTAAGGCGCTCACGGAAGGCAGGTCACCGCACGTGCTGCACATGACCGCGACGCCGATCCCGCGCACGCTGGCCCTCACCGTGTACGGCGACCTGGCCGTCTCCGAGATCGCGAGGCCACCCGCCGACCGGAAGCCCATCAAGACCGCCTGGGTCACGGAGGACCGCAGCGCGGCGGCGTACGCGCGCCTCCGGAAGCATCTCGACGCGGGCCGGCAGGCGTACGTCGTCTGTCCGCTAATCGAGGAGTCCGAGACGAGTCAGGCCCGGGCTGCGGAGGCCGAAGCCGAGCGGCTCGAGCAAGGAGAGCTTCGCGGTTACCGCGTCGGACTGCTGCACGGACGGCTGCGGCCTGCCGAGCGGCGCGAGCTGATGGCGCGCTTCAAGGCGGGGGAGCTCGACGTGCTCGTGGCGACGACCGTGATCGAGGTCGGAGTCGACGTTCAGAACGCAACGATCATGATCGTCCAGGAAGCAGACCGCTTCGGCCTCGCGCAGCTGCACCAACTGCGCGGACGCGTCGGGCGCGGCGCCGAGCAGTCGTACTGCCTTCTGATCTCGCGCGCGCGCGAGGACCTGACAGACGCAGCAATCGAAAGACTCGAAGCGCTCGTACGCACGAACGACGGCTTCGAGCTCGCCGAGGTCGATCTCGACATCCGCGGCAGCGGCCAGCTGCTCGGGACGCGGCAGTCGGGATTGGCCGATCTGCACTTCGCGCACCTGCGCAAGGACCGGCCGCTGCTCGAGCGCGCCCGCGCGCTTGCGGACGAGCTCGTCGACGAGGAGGGACCGCTCTCGGACGAGGTGGAGCGCGTTTTCGCAGGGCGGGACCTCTCCGCGGCCTGAGCCGTATGGCAACCATGAACCGTCGGGAATTCCTCGTCGGCGCCGCAACGCTTCCCGTTGCCCTTCGGTTTGCGCCTCAGGCTCTTGCTGGTGGGACGCCGGTCGCGCTCGTCACCGCCGACACGCAGTCCCGCGTAGCCGCGGTCGAGCTCTCCACCGGGCAGATCTATCGCTCGATCACGACCCTTCCCGGGCCTCGTAGCGTCGAGAGCGTGTCTGGGAGGGCCGGGCTCGTCTGTCACACGGCGCACGGCGCGGTGTCGTTGATCGACGGGCCGACGCTTCGCGTCCGTCGTGTCCTGCGCGGCTTCGACCAGCCGCGCTACACGGCTGCCGCGCCAAGCGGACGCTACGCATTCGTCACCGACTCGGGCCGGAGCGAAGTCATCACCATCGACGTCCTGAGCGGTCGCATCGTCGCGCGCGTCGACGTCGGCGGGCCTGCGAGGCACATCTCGATCGACCCGGCCGGCCGGATCCTCTGGGTATCCCTCGGTTCGAAGGCCGAGGTCGTCGCGATCGTGGACGTCTCCCGGCCTCGAGCGCCGCGGCTGCTCCATCGGCTCCACCCACCGTTCCTCGCGCATGACGTCGGCTTTGCGCCGGGCGGCCGCCACGTCTGGATCAGCTCGGGAGATCGGGGCGCGCTTGCGGTCTACGACCGGCGGACGGGCGACATCCTTCGGCGGCTGCCCGCGGGTGCACCGCCTCAGCACGTCGCCTTCTTCGGCGCGAACGCCTACGTCGCGAGCGGCGACGATGGGACGCTCCGGGTGCAGTCGCTCAAGGACGGTCGCGTGCTGCGTACGACACGGATCCCGCTCGGCTCGTACAACGTGCAGGAGGCGTTCGGCTCGATCGTCACGCCCTCGCTCCAGCGCGGGACACTCTGCGTCCTCGACCGCCGCGGCCGGCTTGTTCGTCGCGTGCAGGTCGCGCCCTCCTCGCACGACGCCTGCTTTGTCATGAGCGCCTAGCCCGAGCGCCTCCATATTGTTAGGCCGTGAAGACGGCTGCGGCGATCGCGTTCGGGGGAGCGCTCCTGGCTTTGGTTCCGGCGCCGGCCGGCGCCAAGTCGAACTGGACGCTCGGGCAGGCGCGGGCAGCCCTCACGAGGGCGGACTTCTTCGTCACGGACGTGACCCAGGCCGACCATCCGGACTACGAGCTCACGTTCACGCGCGCCGCTGCGATGTCACTACGAGCTCGCAGCAAGCGCTTCGTGTTCTCCGGTCTCGCGCATGACAGGCTCACCGATGCTGACGTCCAGGTGAGCTTCACGTTCGTGCGCCCGGGTCGCATAGCCGCCTTCCGCGGCCCGCCGGCCGACACGTCCCAGCCGGCCTTCCCGATTCGCGGGACGTTCTACTACGCCTGGTATCCGGAAGCCTGGTCCCGCCGCTCCGTGTTCCCGTACAGCAGGTTTCAGCCCTCGCTGGACTTCTATGACGCCGGCGACGCCCGCGTTGCGCGCGCGCACGTCGATGCCATGCGCTACGCGCACTTCCACGCCGGGATCTACTCCTGGTGGGGCCCTATCGGCTATCCGATGACCGACGTGCGCTTCTGGCGTTACCTTGCAGCGGCACGCACGACGCCGTTTCGCTGGGCGATCTATTACGAGCGCGAAGGCTACGAGACCCCGAGTGTCGAGAAGATCCGTTCGGACCTCGAGTACGTTCGAGACATGTATGCGGTGAAGCCTGCATATCTCAAGATCGACGGCCGCTTCGTCGTGTTCGTGTACGGAGGAGCCGACGACACGTGCGAGTCGACTTCGCAGCGCTGGCGCCTCGCGAACACGGTCGGCGCGTACATCGTGCTGAAGGCCTTCGACGGCTACCTCTCCTGCGCGGTCCAACCCGAAGGGTGGCATCAGTACTCGGCGGCGTTGGGGCAGTACAGCCTGGCTCCCGACTCCTTCATGATCTCACCGGGTTTCGACGAGCCGAGCGAGCCCGCCGTGCGGCTGTCTCGCGACCTCACGCGCTGGCGCGACGACGTCACGGCGATGGTTGCGTCCGGCGCACGCTGGCAGCTCGTCCTGAGCTTCAACGAATGGCCGGAAGGAACCTCCGTCGAGAGTGCCCGCGAGTGGGCCACGCCGTCCGGGTTCGGCGCCTACCTCGACGTCCTGCACGAGCTCTTGCCTAGTGCCCCTCCCAGCAATGCACGCAGCATCACTGGAAGGGGCACCTGATGCGGATCATCGCCGGCGAGCGCAAGGGCCACACGATCTGGGCGCCGAAGGGTCTCGAGACCCGGCCGACGTCCGACCGCGTGCGCGAGAACGTCTTCAACATCGTGCTGCCCTGGGTCGAAGACGCGCGGGTCCTCGACCTCTACGCGGGCTCGGGCGCGATGGGGCTCGAAGCGCTGTCGCGCGGAGCGAAAGCCGTCGTCTTCATGGAAGCGGACCCGGAAGCCGTTCGGGCGATCGAGCGCAATCTCGACAAGCTGCGTCTCGGCGGTGCGACCGTGTTGCGACGCGACGCGACGACCGGACTCGCGGCGGAGGCGGTCTCGGGCAGAAAGTACGATCTCGTGCTCGCCGATCCGCCGTATGCGATGACCGACTACACCTCGATCGCCCGCTACCTTCCCCGCGTGCTGTCCGACGACGGACTACTCGTGCTGGAGACTGCGGCGAAGACCAAGCCCGAGCTGCCGGAGCTCGCGGTGCGCACCTCTCGCAAGTACGGCTCCACGCGGGTGACGGTGTTCGAGCACGAATGATCACCGCGATCGCACCCGGTTCCTACGATCCGGTCACGA
>Ga0209874_1000091_pt1 | contig 22147 bp, 21 predicted proteins | sample GWRWN1_20_30_FD_187216 | JGI IMG/M metagenome (GOLD analysis project Ga0209874, IMG submission 187216) | Riverbed sediment microbial communities from areas with no vegetation in Columbia River, Washington, USA - GW-RW N1_20_30 (SPAdes)... | ecosystem: Environmental > Aquatic > Freshwater > River... | reverse complement strand
GGTTCCGGCGACGAAGAGAGTCTCGTCGATTGGAAGAAATAATCCGCGCGATAGATGAGAGTCGCCGGAAACCTGTCCTACAATCCACTGATAATGAGTTGCTCTTCCTTTGCTCGCTGTTTTTCAACTTCTAGCTTAGCAGCTAGTGGCAGTGATCCGAAAATTTACCTGGTTAATGTCCGGCGTTCAGTGCGATGAATCGATCTGACCGTATGAGACAGCGCGAAATAGCCTGGTGCTGTTAAAAGTGAAGCAATAATGATCTGTGTAATGTCAAGCGATGACCCCAACCACTCTCCGTGAAAAGGATCAAGGCAAACCGGAAAGGTAAACGGGAATCGGTGATTTTTCTTACTTGACGGCAAACTTGGCCACTAATTTTCGGCTATAGTCCCTGACGGAAGCCATCGACATGGAACGCCGCTTCAAAAGATCGAGGCGGATCATTTTGAACTGGATGCTCTTTGCAAGGGCCCGTCGCTGGCCTTCATCTTCGACATGTTTCAAAAGGTCTTCGAGGGTGTGAATCTCCTTCAACAGTTCAGCCTCCGGCGGCAAAACGTGGGCGTTCTTCAGAATGTGGTAGCCGATGCGTAAATCTTCCGGCACCCAGCTCAGGTCCTCGAGATTAAGCGGTTTCCCTTTGCCGGGAAGGTCATCGAAAGCCCCCGCTCGTTGGGCGTCGAGAATTCTCTCTTCCGCAATGCGCCAAAAGTAACTCAAGCCGAACTCCCTTGCGCGACGGGCTCCTTCAACTCTTCCGGGGGTCTCACGTGACGAAACATCAGATAGAAGGCGATGTCGTTAGCCAATTGTAACCCGCCCCCGATGAATAATGGAAGTGTCAAAGACACACTCTGCATCAGGTAGGTGGAGATCGTCGGGCTGATGCCGAAGGGGATAACCCGGGCAAGTCCCGTGACTCCGGCAGCGGAGCCTCTTTCTTCGGACTTAACCATGGCCATCGTGAAGGAAGCCCGCAAGGGATTGTCCATGTATGCAAAGAAGGATCGAATGGTCAGGAGCAAGCCTGCGAGGAAAAAGGTCGGGGCAAAAGGGATGACCAGATATATCAAGGATGCGAGTCCGTGGGAGAATGCCATCGTGCGTACGACGCCAAGGTAACGCGCGACCATGGGCGCCACAAGAAATGAAAGGGCGGCCAGAAAATAAGACAGGAAGAAGAGCACACCCAGAGCTTTCAATTCGACACCGAAACGCAGAAAAAACCAATAAGAGACCAGGGAACCAGCCATCCCGGCGCCAAAATTATCGACCATCCCCAAGATCGACATCTTAGTCACAAAAACGCCGGTCTTTCGCGAGATCTTTTTTTCGACTTTGCGGACCTGGTGTTGCTCACTGATGGAGCTGTAAACGAAAAACAGAACGATGCTGAACAGGATGGTCAACGCGAACAAAGGCTTGTAGGACGAGACGGCTTCCCAACCCCAGCTTTCCTGCAAGTATTGAGGCAGACCGCTGCCCAGAGCGCCGAGAGAGCCCATCACCGATCCGACAAAGGAGTTGATCGAGAAAACCTGGTTTCTGTTTTCGGCGCTGCACTTCTCGGCGAGCAGGGCCTCCTCCACCGGGTTGAAAGGGCCGCCGCCGGACCCCCCGCCCCCGGAACCGCCCGCGCCCACGCTCGCGACCACCACCGCGAGCAGGATGAAAAACAGGCTGCTAAAAAAGATGTAAATAACATTGGAGACGATGGTTAAGGCAGCCAGCAGCATCAAGATCCGTCGTCGCCCTAATCGGTCTGAAAGATATCCCCAAACTGCCGTGAGCAACGCGCTGCTGATGTAGGCAACGGAAAAGATCATTCCCACAACCACCGTCGAATAGCCCAACCGGTCCAGGTAAATAGCGAAGACCACACCCAAATAGGAGAATGCAAAAGCGCGAATGCCGCGCGAAATCATCAGTAATTTGGCGTCGTGATGAAGATCGCGGAACATGACGGGTTCGGGCGTTACGATCCTCGGGCGACTTCTTCCTCTGGAGGCTTCACGCCGCGAAAGAGGAAATAAAAAACACAGTCATGAAACAACTGCAAGAAACCCCCAATGAAGATCGGTACATTTAGGGAAAATGACTGCATGAGGTAAGCGGAGATCGTCGGGCTCACGGCCACCGGCACGTGGCGCGATAGAGTGGTAATCCCTGCCACTGAGCCTCGGTCTTCCGGCCGGACGATTCCCATGATGAAGGAGCTTCTCAAGGGATTGTCCATGTAAGCCAGGAAAGAGCGGACGACGGTCATCGCCGCGGCGATCGAGAAACTTGGGGCCAAGGGAAGGAACAGATAGATCAAAGAGGCAAGCCCATGGGAAAAGGCCATTGTTCTCACGACGCCCATATGGCGCGCAAGCACTGGCGCCGCCAGAAAGGAAAGAGCGGCAAAAAAGTACGAAAGAAAGAACATAAAGCCCAGGGATTTTAGCTCCACACCAAAGCGGCGAAAGAACCAGTAAGAAATCAGCGGGCCGACCAAGCCCGCGCCTAGGTTATCCACCATTCCCAACAGGGACATCTTAGTGACGAAACCGCTCCGCGCCGTCCTGCTTTGATTGGTTCTCTCGCGCTTTCTCGGGACATGCTGCTCGTCAATGGTCGAATAGGCAAGAATGAGAATAACGCTGAAGAAGATGGTCAGCGCAAAGAGCGGTTTATAAGAGACCACGGATTGCCATCCCCAGCTTTCCTGGAGATATTGCGGCAAGCCGCTCACCAGGGCACCAAGCGAGCCCATCAGCGAGCCGACGAAAGCGTTCGTGGAGAAGATGCGATTTCTGTTTTCCGGCGTGCATTTTTCTGCGAGTAAAGCCTGTTCTACAGGATTGAACGGTCCGCCACCCTGTCCGCCGCCACCCGAGCCGCCGGCTCCGACGTTGGCGATGATCACTGCAGAAAGAATGAAGACGAGATGGCTGAAGAAGACGTAAATTAGATTCGAGACTATGGTGAGCGCGGCCAAGAGCATGAGGATCTTTTTTCGTCCGAAGCGGTCGGATAGAAAGCCCCAGAGTACTGTGAGCACTGCGCCGCTGGCGGAGGCGGTGGAGATCACTAGACCGATGGTCACTGTGGAATAGCCAAGCTGGCTCAGGTAAATGGCAAAAACTACGCCGAGATAAGAGAAGGCAAACGCCCTAATCCCCCGCGATGCCATCAGGACTAAAACATCCCGTTGCAGATTCTCAAGCATAGGTGATGCTACGGATTTTTCGCTGGGGCGTATCTCTCGCGTTCGAGATCAAGTTCGGTTTTGATGCCGAGGGCGTGCAGCGCATCGTTGGCCTGTTCCAACGAGCCGCTCTTGCTCACGGCTTGCGCAGGCAGGGCAAGTGTCTGGAACAACTTTGTCGCTGACATAAAAAAAATCAGCGCGGTCAGCGGCGTGAGCTTGACGGTTCTTTGGTCGGTGCGAATCTTAGTTTCTCCCCAAGCGCCATAAAAGCACTGCACCGGAATGGCGCTGGCCTCGGTGGGGACGGTTTTGATGACTTCCGCCAATTCAGCGGCGATTTTCGGTGTCAGTGAACAAGTGCCGAGCCACGCGCCGGCTGCCGCCAGCTTGCTCAGTGCCGATTCCACTTCATCCACGGTCAATTCACCATCGCTGCCATAGCCGAAGACGGCCCAGAGAGTGCGGTGGCCGCGTTTTTCCAATTCGGCGTGGGCCGCAAGCATGATGGAATCTGCCAGGGGGCTGCGTAGTCCCTGCTCGTCGCCCTGCGCCAGCGAGTCTCCGCCGACATCGAGACCGACAAGGAGGTCGATCTTGAATTCCTTTATGGCAACTTCGAGCCCTTGCACCGCCCCGTCGACGCCGCCGTTGATGTCGACAAGCAGAATTTCTTTGCCATGGACCGCCGCCATTTTGGACTCGGCAAAAAAAACTCCGGTCTTGGTCTGGCTTTTTGGGTTTGCCATCCAGACGCGGGGGTGGAGAGCCCGAACGTTCTCGACTTCGCTCAACATGCGCGGGCCGGGGACCGGATCAAAGACGAAACGTTCCCACGAGAGACCACCGAGGACGAATTCCAAGCCGCAGAACTCCAAGAACCGCGCAGCGGCCAATGCTCCCACGACATCTCCGCCACCGCCGACGCCGATAACCAGCGCGCGGGATGAGGCGTGAATGAGATTTTCGAGAGACTGTGAATCCGAACTCATCGAGGGATGTGGGTGTCCTGGCCCGGCACGGGGTTGGCTATGGCTTCTTCCAAAGATCTTACGCCGTGCCATTCACTGGAGGGCCGGACCCGGCCATCGCTGCCGACCTGATCGACGCCCCAGTAAATTTCCAAAGAATGATTATCGGGGTCGCGAAACTCTACGGCGATCTGACAGCCGGCGCGGCGGCGTCCCTCAAAATCGATTTTTACATCATGGGCGTGCAGGCGGTCACGCGCGTGGATGACCTCGGCCAGGGTCGGGACCTCGAAAGCGAGATGGTGCAGTTCCCGGTTCGCGTTTTTCCCATCGCCGGCGCCGACCAACGCCAAACAGTGATGGTCCGTATCGCAGCGCAGAAAGACCATGCCGCCCGGCATCATCTCTTCGGGGTACACGTCGGAAACTTTGAAACCGAGAACTTGGGTGTAAAAGGCGGTGGATCTTTCCAGGTCGCTTACCTGCAAGACGATATGGCCCAACTTGGCGATATGAAAGTCCATTCCCTTCGGGGGCGCCATACTTTTTAGTTTCTCGATATCGACAGCCATGGTGCTCCCTCCTTCGCGACGTTTCTCTTCATATAACACTTCTTTGTCTCTCCTGCACGAGCAGTTAACCCAGAACCGAAAAAACATTCTGTTATTTGAAAGACGGTCCAACTGACAATCCCCCCTCTCCTCGTGGAAGTAGGGTGAGGGGACGCTGCAACCCTGGTCACCCTCACCTGATTCCTCTCCCGTCAAGCCCGTCAAGGGAGAGGAATTTAGTCGGTGAGACGGTTATTGGTTGGGCGACGGAGGCATCAGCCCTTGGGATTTCAAGAAGGCTATCACCAACGCATCGAAGCCGGCGGGATCTTCGATGCAGCAGGCGTGCCCGGTTTTGGCAAGAATCTTGTGGACGGCGCCGGGGATCAACGACGCCGTTTTCTTGCCGGCGGCGAGCGAGTTGTCGTATTCGCCGTTAATCACCAATGTCGGGACCGTCATCGATCCCAGCCGAGAGGTCATGTCGGTTCCGCCACGGGCGCGAAAGATCTGCCCGATGGATTCGCCGCTGAGCCAGGGATCTCTTTCGGCGAACGTGCTGAGAAGATATTTGCCCAATTTGGTTTCAGGAAAGTCCGGGGCAACGAGTTCCTTCAAGTGCTGGATGTGATAGGTTTCGATGCCGATTTTGGTGTAACCATGAATCCGCTCTTCAATACTTCCGCCGCCGCCGCTATTGCCGCCCACAAGAATCAAAGCTTTGAAAATCTCCGGATGATCCAGTCCAAGCAGGAGCGCCATTCCTGAGCCGACGCTCACACCGCCTAGAATCGCCTCTTTCACTTCTTCGTCCCGGCAAACTCCTAAAACGTCGTCGGCCATGTTTCTGAGGCTAAATGACGTCGTCGGCTTGTCTGAGCGGCCATAGCCGCGAATGTCGATGGCAATGACTTTGAAGTAGGTCGAGAAGTGAGCAATCTGATACATCCACAAGTTGTGGTCGAATGGGTTGGCGTGGACCAAGACAAAAGGCAAGCCTTCGCCGGAAACCTCATAGTAGATTTTGATGCCGTTGGCTGTGCTATAGGGCATGCCTGCTTATCTGCGTTCAAACAGTTCAAGCCGTTCAAATGTTCAATCCGATGAGAACTCGCCGAAACTTCTTGATCGATATGAACGCTTGAGCGGCTTGATCCGGCCGAGCATTCTTCAACCGGCTTTTCTCGGCCGCTCGTGCCGAAGTTGTTCCTTAACCTCTTCCAGTTTCATCACGTCGGAATACTTGTGATGCAGGTCGAAGAGGTTCACCTTGTGCGAGAGGGGACTCCGGTCAAAAACGCACTCTTCCACAAGCGATACGTGGTAGCCCAACGAATAGGCGTCGACGCAACTGGCGCGCACGCAGCCGCTGGTGCTTTCGCCGCAGACGATGAGGCTGTCGATGCCCCTCTGGGTTAGATGTGCGACGAGCGGAGTTCCGAAAAAGCCGCTGGCCCGTTCTTTGTAGATGATGACATCGCCGGTTTGCGGCTTGAACTCGTGCCGGATTTCGAAAAGACGAGGGTCGATCTGCACACGCTGGCGGTTGGTGGCGTAAACGGCGTCGGGGTTGACCTCCTTGCGCGTTTCCGTCGTCGTGTAGAAGACCGGAATCTTCAAAGCGCGGCACAACTCAAAAAGCTCCTGGGTGGGCTTGATGGCGTCGTAGGCGTAGATGCCGCAGGAGCTTTTGTGTTCTTTGACCAATTCGTGAGGATACTTGGGCCCGCCCTCGTAGACCAAGTTGTAAAGGTCGATGGCCAAAAGGGCCGGCCTTTGCCCGATGTAAGTTTCGCGGTGATAGGGCGTGTAGGTCTCCAGAATCTCCGGTGTCACGATATCTTTCCAACAATGGTCTTCGAAATTGTCAACGGCCATGATTCGTCTCCTTTGGAGTTCTTGAGTTCCGAATCCTTTTGCGGTTCGCAATGGGAAACTTTTCTCTTGTAGCCTCAGCCCTTCGAAATTGTCAAGGAAGCAAAATCTCTAATGCGAAAAGTGTGGTTTAGTTGGCAGAAGAGATCGGTGCAGTGGAGAGTTAGCCCCGATCCGACATGGGAAGCCACTGCGAGAGCCCTTTCTAATTCCGCAAAATGTCGGATCGGAGTTAACCAGTCACGTAGGGGACCATGTTTCGATGGCCGAGACGGCGCGCAACTGACTCGTTCACTGTGATGGGTTCGCCCACTTGTGCGGGCAAGCCTTTGAAATCGATTTGTGGCTTGATGGTAAACGTAAAACCGGGCTCGATAACGATATCCTTGTCGTGGCCAGCTGACCCGGGACCCACTCTCGGGCGGTCAGCGCCAAGTCCGTTGGTATGGACCAATACACCACTACCCTTCGCCCTCGGCGCCGCGGCAAGTCTCACAAACTCGTCCAGCAACCCGCCAATGGTTCTACCAGGCTTCACCCACTGCACGATTCCGAAGAAACATTCGACCGCTATGTTCATCGCCTCCCGGTAAACATCGGCATTCTTACTTCCGACCAAGATCGAGTGATTGCAGTGCGCCCGTTACCCTAGACGCGCGTCGATTTCCTGGCTCAGAACGCCACCATCTTGTATCGCGATAGGCAGCGCCATGGTGTTGCTGGCATTAGCGGGGCCATTATTGGACCCAAAAGAGAGCCGGGCCGGATAGTCGGCCGTGTGGCTGATTAAAACCTTCGCCATCTTGATCCAGACTTCCGCCTCCTCGATGCCCGGACGAGCTACTTCCATCGTCCTTTCAATCGCCGATTCGTTCGCATCCGTAATCCGCTGGACCACCGCGATTTCCTCCGCACCCTTCACGATTCGCGCAAATTCCAGAACTTCGTTGGCGGGAGTAAACGTTGCCCCTGGCAGCGCTGCGGTGATGCGCCGCCAAGTTTCGAACGGAATCGTTCCCTCCGGCGTGCGGTACTGCTGGACCAAGCCGGTGACACCGATGCGGCCTCTGCCAAGATCGAGTTCACTAAGTCGTTCGGGGACTAGCTCTGAAAAATTTCCCCAGCGGAGATCTTCCGGCCACACCAAATTCGCCGCCCACATCCGCTGTTCACGCTCGGATGCCACAATCGCGGTGGCTTCGCCGGAAGCCGGAAAGATTACCCATGCCCCTCCCTGAACGCCGCCGATCTGGCAAAGGTATCGCGAATTCGCCTGGGGCTCGCCGACATCCGCAGCCGGAGCCAAAAGACAGTCCAAATCTCGCTGGCTCATTAACCGGCGCGCACACGGCTGTAGCGGCGCTCGCGCTATGCAAGCGAAAAGGACGGCAAGCGCCGCTTGCCGATTTCATCTGTTTGGAATGGGTTTGACATCGTACAGTTCGGATCGTCAAGCATTCATCTCGATGAAGTTCATTACCACCCGGTTCCACTCCTCCGGAATCTCGCGGTAGTGAAAGTGGGAAACATTATTGAAGATGTGCATCTCTGCCCGCGTTGTCTTCTCACTGATCATCGCAAAAAGTTTGATGCCTATCGTCAAGATGGCCGACGGGTCGTTGGCTCCCCAGGTGAGCAGCACAGGCATGGTCAATCGCCCTTCGCGGATCCACTGGTGCGTCTCTGCTTTATCGCGTGGGAACCTGTTGGCATTGGCCTCGGGATTGGGCCCCTCTTCCCCCCGCCCGCGGCTCTTTTCAGGAGTCTGAGAGTTTCACGCCCCTTGGGCGAGTCAGCCATGAAACAGGCGGCATCCAGATAGTCATCGGTTATGTTGTCGCCGATGTAATAGGGATGCCGAGGAGAAATGGAAACCTATGGCCAAGCACCCTAGACGTCAGGGAACCTCTAGGCTCCCGTGCCCACTCCCGCCGAGACTCACTCCTTGGTCGACACTGTGTAACGTTTCCCTTCGATCCATGAATGATCCGGGCTAGACCGTTGAGCGCGGATTGACATCCTTCTCTTCTTAATTATATGAACGGCAACTAAGAAGACCAGCACGTAGGGGGTGCCATATGTCAAAGGGAAAGAAAAGCGTCAAGGCGGGACGGAACGACAAAGAGTTGACCCGGCGGCAATTCATTAGATTGGCGGGGGTATCGGCGGTTTCGGTAGGAGCCCTCGCGTTGCCGAAAGGGTTTCTGTTTGCCGCTCAGCCGGCGAGAAAAAGGATCGTGATTCATAGCGAGCGCCAGATTACCAGCCTCGGCTATCACAACCGCCGTGATACGGAACATGTATCCATGGCGGACGCAGGTTTGGTCGGTCAGAATCCGGTTACCCTGGAACGGGTGCCGGTGCTCGCCGAGGAGCTTCCCTCGGTCAAGAATGGCACCTGGAAGATCGACACCCAGAAGAAGACCATGATTACGGTGTACAAGCTCCGCCCAGGGCTCAAGTGGCACGACGGCAAGCCCTACACATCCAAGGATTTCGAATTCGGCTGGCAAATCGCCAAGCATCCCGAATTCCCAATGCCTGACCGCTTGGTGCCGGAACTGATCTCGAAAATCGAGACGCCCGACGATCGCACGATCGTGATCCACTGGAACGATCTCTACAATGAAGCTTACGCCATCCAGTACACCCACGTGCGCGCCTTTCCGCGCCACCTGCTCCAGGACGCTTTCAGCGCCGGCGACATGAAGGCTTTTGCCAATCACCCCTTCTGGAACAAAAACTTCGTCGGCGCCGGCCAATACCGGGTGCTCGAATGGGACGCGGGCAACCGCATGGAGCTTGAAGCCTTCAAGGAGTTTGCCCTGGGACCGCCCAAGATCGACCGCGTCACGGTGCGCGTTGTCGATGATTCCAACACCAACCTCGCCGCGGTACTCGCCGGCGAGGTGGATTTTTGCATGCGCAGCACGATCTCGTTCGACGGCGCGATGATCCTGCGCGAGCAGTGGGAGAAACAAGGGAAAGGCAAGGTCTTCATCAGCCCTGCGTCTTGGAGCTGGGTCAATCTGAGCCGCGACAATCCCTGGTTCAGCGACGTGCGAGTGCGCCGCGCGCTGATGCATGCGATCGACCGGGACGCGATGGTGGAAAGCATGTTCAAGGGCGAGAAACTGGTTTCACACATCCCTCTGTCCCGGATACGCAAGACCTACAAGAAAGCGCTGGCAACGGCGACGATCTACAAATTCGACCCCGAGAGGGCCAAAAGTCTTTTGGCCGAGGCTGGCTGGAAGCCAGGTCCGGACGGCGTCCTGGTCAACGATAAGGGCGAGCGCATGGAATTCGAATTCCGCTGCCAGGCGGGGCGGCGCGACCACGAGCAGGCGCAGGCGATCATCAGCGATTACTGGAAAAAGATCGGTGTGCGCACCAACATCAAAAACCTGCCCAGCCGGCTGCTCAATGCGGCGGAAAACCGCAACCGCTGGCCTGGGGCTCACATTGGAACGCACAACGTCACCGTCGAGGAATGGGCCGAGCGCTTCCATACAAAGTATATCCCCACGCCGGAGAACAAGTTCGCTCCCGAAAACGTTTCCGGATGGAACAATCCGCGCAAAGACGCGATCCTGGACGAGTTGAACTCCATCATTACACCGGAGCGATCCGAGAAGCTGCAACTGGAGTTTGTCAAACTGTTCACCGAGTTTCTGCCGGTCCACCCGCTGTACTTCGGCCCAGAGGTGCTCGTCGCCAAGAGAGGCCTCACCGGCATTACACCACGGCAGGAGACCGGTGGGCAGAACTCGAGCACCTGGAACATGTACAAGTGGGACAAAGCCTAGCACGGCGGAGCCGCAACCGAGCCGGAGTGGCTCGCGCAAAAGACACAAAGGCGCAAAGCATGTCCTGAGAAGTCGCTGAAAATTTATGCTCCATTATTTGATTCGCCGGACTGTTCAACTGCTTCCCCTGCTGCTTTTCATCTCGGCTCTGATCTATCTACTGCTTTACCTCATGCCCGGCGACCCGCTCTACCGCATGCTCGAAGACGTGCCCAATTTGCGCCCGCAAGATTATGAACGGCTGCGCAAGCTCTACGGCCTCGACGATCCGTTTTACGTGCAATACTGGAAGTGGCTCTGGCAGCTCATCCAGTTCAACCCGGGCTACTCGCGGGAGTACGGCCAGCCCGTTGTCGATATCATCCTGCCGGCGCTGAAAAACACTCTCGTCCTTACCGTTGCGGCGGTCATTATAGGAAAGTCCGTGGCCATTCTGCTGGGTATCTTCTCCGCGGTGCGCCAGTATTCCATCGGCGATTACCTACTCACCGCGCTAACCTTTATTGCTTATTCGGTTCCTGCCTTCTGGCTCGGTCTCATGCTGATCATCGCCTTTTCAGTCAAGCTCGGCTGGTTTCCTACTTCCGGCTTGGTCAATCCCGATATCACGCCGGGAACCTGGGAGGCCACCGTCGATTGGATCAAGCATCTGGTCTTGCCGGTAACGGTTTTGGCCACTTCCGAAATCATCCAGGTGCAGCGCTTCATGCGCTCCAGCCTGTTGGAGGTGCTGCGCCAGGATTATTTGACGACCGCGCGCGCCAAGGGACTCAGTGAACGAGTGGTCATTGCGCGGCATGCGCTCAAGAACGCGCTCATTCCGGTGGTGACTATCATTGCGATCACCATGCCGCGCGTCATCGGCGGCTCGGCCGTCGTCGAAACTGTTTTCGCTTATCCGGGTATGGGGCGGTTGCTCTTCACTTCGATTATGGGCAACGACTACGTGGTGGCGATGACCGTGGTCATGATCATCGCAGTGACGGTTGTCTTTTGTAACCTGCTGGCGGACGTTCTTTACGGTTGGCTCGACCCGCGCATCCGGTATCGGAATTAAGCCCATGGATGTATCTGAGCGTCGTTGGCCTATAGCTCGATCCGAGCGTCAGCCCGGATACTGGCGCGTCATCTGGCGCCGCTTCAAGCAACATCGCGTGGCTTACGTTGGTTTTTTCTTTTTCGTTTTCTTGCTTTTCCTGGTGGTTGCCGGTCCCCATTTGGTTCCCTACCAGCTCGATCAAGTTTCCTTGGGGGAGCGGATGCACGGTCCGTCTCCCGGCCACTGGTTTGGCACGGACGAGTTGGGACGGGACACGTGGGTGAGGATCATGTACGGCGGTCGGGTTTCACTGGCGGTAGGATTAACCGTCGGGATCAGCACGGTGTTCCTGGGAGGCATTTTGGGAATCTTGGCAGGTTATGTGGGCGGAGTCCTCGACAACGTTCTCATGCGAATCGTAGACACCATCTATACGATTCCGCGCATCGTGCTTCTCCTGGTCCTTTCTAAAGTGGCCGGACCGGGGCTGCTGAACATTATCATCATTCTTGTGGCGCTAGAGTGGACTAACGCCGCCCGCTTGGCGCGCGGCGCCGTGCTTTCCTATCGCGAACAAGAGTTTGTCCTCGCAGCTCAGTGCTTGGGGGCTTCGCGCTGGCGCGTCATGCTGCGCCACCTTCTGCCTAACTCGCTCGCCCCCCTCATCGTCGCAGCTACACTGGACGCCGGCGCCGCTATTCGCGCCGAAACCACGTTGAGTTTTCTCGGCCTCGGTATCCAGCCGCCGACTCCGAGTTGGGGCAATCTTCTCACCAACGCTTCCACCAATATCTTCATCGCGCCGCTGCAAGTTTTCTTGCCGGGGCTTTTCATTTTCTTTGCCTTGATGAGCTTCAATCTCCTCGGTGACGCGCTGCGCGATGCCTTGGACCCGCGCCTGGCGCAAGTGCGGCGGTAGGAGACCGATAAAGCAGAAGCCAGTATTCAGAAGTCAAAAACTAAATCCCCCACGCGGGGCTCATTGATTTGCATAGCCTTCCAATATTCGTTACTTCTTGGATTCAACCTCACTACATCACGGACCAGCATTGGCTTCTGACAGCGCGACATTACACGGGGGAACTTCGGCGGTTTCGCATAAGAGAGTCGCCTTCGCAGCTTTACAACATCGCGACTTTCGTTGGTTTTTTGTCACTACCATGCTCGCCATGATGGCGGACAACATCGAGCACGTCATCAGTTATTGGCTGCTGTTTCAAAAGTTTCACTCACCGGTGTTAGCGGGCTTTGCCGACATCAGTCACTGGACGCCTTTTCTCTTGCTGTCGGTTTACTTCGGCGGCATCGCGGATCGCTACGATTGCCGGAAAGTCATCCAGTCAGCGCAGATCATGTACATGGCCGTATCGGTGGCCTGGGCAGTTCTATTTTATACCGAAACCATTCAGGTATGGCATGCGTCGGTTCTGCTTGTTCTTCACGGGATTGCCGGAGTTTTGTGGACTCCCGCCGAACAACTGATCATCCATGATATCGTGGGTGCGGAGCATATCCAAAGCGCCGTGCGGCTCAACGCTACCAGCCGCCAACTAGGGATACTTTTCGGTCCGGCGGTGGGGGCAGGATTGATGCTGTTAGTGGGCCCGCCCATGGCTCTCCTGGCGAACGCCCTCATTTATCTGCCGATGACCCTTTGGTTGCTCGTGGTTCCGTACACGGGGCATCTTCGCGAAGGGGCGCCGCCCAAGCGAGCCATCGGCTGGAAAGATGCCATAAGCGTGGTCCGTGAGGTTTGGCACAACCGGCCGATCATTACGATGGTGATTTTGGGAGGTAGCGCCTCGTTGTTCGTCGGCAACGCATTTCATACGCAGATGCCGGAGTTCGCTCATGACCTTGGAGCAGACAAGGCCGATTTCACCTACAGTGCTTTGCTGATCGCCAGTGCGGCCGGAGCTGTTTTTGGCGGCTTCTTGCTCGAAGGGAAGGGCTGGCTTAAAGCGAACGTCCGGACCGCGATCACCTCCGCCATGATGTGGTGCGCGTTGATCACGGCGTTTGCGTTCTCCACTAATTATTATCTGTCTCTCGCGCTGTTATTTTGCGCGGGGGTGTTGAGTCTCTCCTTTTATTCGACGGCGCAAGCTATTGTACAATTGCTCGCGCCGGCGCATCTGCGCGGGCGGCTGATCGGACTTTTCAGTATGTCGGCCTTCGGGTTGCGTGCCTTTAGCGGCGTCACAGTGGGAGTCGTCGGTGGATTGATCGGGATTCACTGGTCGCTGGCCATCAGCGCGATGGTGTTGATGGCGGTGACCTTTGCCTTATTGGCGTTTGCCGCTCCTGGGCGGGGTGGCGAGATCGGTTAGGTTGATTTCTCCCGACTGCAACTTTGAATGCACGCGCTGTCGTGCCGCCCTCTTGAGGTGCGACTTGAAGTCAAACAGCGATTCCCTCGGCTCGTAGAGGGCGTCAAGCTTTGCCCTGTGAACCCGGATATTGCGAAAGACTTCGAGGAGAACAGCAAGTTATTCCGCTCAATCATCAAGTGAGCGCCTTTATTCTTGTTCGCTGGACCGTTTCTAAGTAGGATATCTGGACGAAAGACACGAAGTTTTTGCTAATTGAATCTGAGGAGGAGTGCGATGGCTAAGGTTGACTACATGGATTGCTTCCGAACGAGTCCCGGGACCATAGCGGGTAAGTATATGCGGATGTTTTGGCATCCAGTCTACCGGTCCAAAGATCTGAAGCCGGGCTGGACGAAGCCGATCAAGATCATGAACGAGGAGTTCACGCTTTACAGAGGAGATAGCGGGAAACCTCATGTTGTCGGCTTCCGGTGCCCCCATCGCGGCACCCAGCTATCTTTGGGTTGGGTAGAGGAAGATAGTATCCGCTGTCGTTACCATGGGTGGAAGTTCGATAGCTCCGGGCAATGTATAGAGCAGCCGGCCGAGAAGGAGACCTTCGCGGAAAAGGTCTGCATTCGGAGCTGCCCGACTGAGGAGTACCTTGGGTTGATCTTTGTTTATTTTGGCGAAGGCGAACCGCCTCCCCTGCCACGCTATCCCGAGTGGGACCGAGAGGATTGCTGGGTGGAAACCTACATCCGGCCGTGCAACTTTATGAACAATCTGGAAAACGATCCCGTTCACATCCCTTTCACGCACCGGGAGTCTGAATTCTTTCTCGTTCGCCCCGTCGAAATTCCCACAGTGATACCGGAGGAGACGGAATGGGGTGTGATGCTGACGACCGTGGCTGAAAGCGGCCGAACTCAATATCTACACTTTGCCATGCCCAACCTCCTTTGCTTCAAGGAATCCGACAGAGATCATCTGTGCTGGCGGGTACCGATTGATGACGAACGCCATGCAAGCTTCCAACTAGACATTCAGCACGTAAAGGACGGAATCGAGGGCGAAGCCGTCAAACGGCGCCACGCCGCCCGCACTGGCCAGTTGGGGCGGCCCCCCAGTGAAGTGGCTGAGGCGGTGTTGCGCGGTGATCTGCGAATTCAAGACATCGAAGGCCCGGAGCGGGCCAATATTGTATGGATCCAAGACTACGCCGTGCAGTCGGGTCAGGGGCCGGTTGAGACTCGCAGAAACGAGACTTTGGGCCTTTCCGACAGGCCCTTGATCCTTCAACGAAAGGTTTGGGTTCGGGAGCTTCAGGCGCTTGCCGATGGAAAACCTCTGACGCAATGGACTCGGTCGGAACGGCTGGCTGAACTCCGTTCATATTCACATGTGCCCGAAGAGTCTAAGAACCAGTCGGACCAGCAGGTTTCGGAAAACCGGTGAAGCAGCGTCCAAGGCCAAGCGTTTAGACCGCTGTATCTTAATCAAATCTTTGGTTAGCCCCTTTCCGTACCAGACTGAGCCAAGCTGACCGAATGAGTTAGTTTGCATAAGATCTTCCTATCCGGTACCTTTGGGCGGCCAGCAACTCCAAACAGCACATCGAGACGTCTTTTGGCATACAACTGGAAAGATACGGCAGAAAAGTCAGAGTCATCCGCATCAGGTTCGTCAGCCGCGAGCCATTTCTCAGGACGATCCACGGACCGCGTTCAGACAACGGATCGTAAGAAAATTGCCTTTGCGGCGCTGCATCACCCCGGGTTTCGAGCTTATTTTGCCACCACGATGCTCGCGATGATGGCCGATCACATCGAGCACGTCATCAGTTACTGGGTTATGTTTCAGCTCTTTCGCTCCCCAACCTTGGCGGGCTTCGCCGTCTTGAGTCACTGGATGCCTCATTTGCTGTTCTCAGTGTACTTCGGGGCGCTCGCCGACCGGTTCGATTGCCGGAGAATCATCCAGACCGCGCAGTTCATGTTCATGGGGGTTTCTCTTGCCTGGGGGCTGCTCTTTTTGACCAATACCATGCAGGTGTGGCACGCCGTCATCTTGCTTACCGTGCACGGAATGGCGGGAGTCTTATGGGGGCCAGGCAGCCAGCTTTTGATTCATGATATCGTGGGCCCAGAACACCTTCAAAGCGCGGTTCGACTTAATTCAACCAGTCGTCAGTTGGGAGTTCTTTTGGGACCGGCTGTGGGCGGCGGGCTGATGCTATTCCTGGGGCCGCCGGTCGGTCTTCTGGTGAATGTGCTCATTTATTTGCCTCTGACCCTATGGTTGTGGAAGGCCCCTTACACCGGTCACCGCCAGACGAAGGGTTTGCCCCAACGGCGTGGAATGGGTTTGAAGGACGCGATTACCCTTTTTCGTGACGTCGCGGGTAACCGCACGATTGCTTCCATGATTCTTTTAGCGGGTCTTTCCGCACTCTTCGTTGGAACCGCTTTTCAAGCCCTAATGCCGGAGTACGCGCACGACCTTGGCACCGACGAAGCCGGCCTTGAGTACAGCGCGCTGCTCGGCGCCAACGCTGCCGGCGCCGTGGTCGGCGGCATTTTACTTGAGGGCAGAGGTCTGCTGCAGCCCCGGGCGCAAACGGCGATTATCTGTACGATCCTATGGTCTCTGGCCATTACCGGATTCGCTGCCGCGACAAGTTACCCACTCGCCTTAGTGCTGCTTTTTCTTGCCGGAATTCTCAACCTGACCTCCCTCTCCATGTCTCAGACTCTCGTCCAGCTTCATTCTCCCCCGAACCTGCGCGGCCGCCTGGTCGGACTTTACAACATGGCGGCTCACGGCCTGAAAGCTTTTAGCGGCATAACGGTCGGAGTGTTGGGCAGCCTGATTGGAGTCCACTGGTCATTGGCCTTGAGCGCCATGATATTGGCCGTCACCGTCGCTTTGTTTGCCTTTGTCATTCCCACGCGAGGGAGCCAGGAATATAACTGAGGGACGCCTACGAGTTAAACTCCCGGCGGTTTTTAGGGAGCCGTTCCGCTTTTTCTGCGCTCGGAGAAATCTTCTGACGATCGGTAAGCTTTTTCCTTGAGAGTTCGGTAGGTATCGAGCAGCTGTTTTTTCTCTGATTCGCCTATGCCGAGTTGCGGACGCCGGACGGTGGCGCTTTTGATCAAGTCTTCGTGCTCTAGAATGACTTTGATCCGTGCTACGGCTTCGACGATGGGTTCGCTGAAAATCAGCTCCTTTAAGGATTCTAGCTCTTTTTGAATCGCTGCAGCGTTTTCAAAATCGCCCGCGCGGCCTGCGGCATCCATCGCCGCCCACTTTTCGGTCGCTACGTTCGACACGCCGATCAGCGCGCCGGAAGCGCCCAGCCGATAGCTCTCGGCGACGAACCGATCGTTGCCTGTAAGGACTTCCATGGTTGCGTTTTGGCGCTCCAGTTGCTGCATGGTGTCTGTGAAAAGCTTAATGTCGAAGGAGGCTTCTTTCAAAGCGACGACTTTTTCCAATCTGGCGATGCGGCAGATGGTTTCGACATCATACCAGTAGCTCTTTACCGGGATCTGAAAGAGCACCAGGGGCAAATTTGTGCTGCGAGTGAGATCTTCGAAAAAGCGGAATTTAAGCTCGCCTTCCACTTTGCCCCAGGCGAAAAGCAAAGGGGGAAAGATCATGGCCGCATCCACCGGTAGCGTTTCCAGGTCGCGCACCAGGTTGATGGCCTCGTCCGTGGATTGCGGCGTGATGGTTGCTATGTGAACGCGGCCGGCGTTGCGCGCGATTTTGCCGACGCTCTCATAAACGCGGCGTTTTTCGTGCACTGTCAGTACCGGCCCCTCCCCGATGCGCGCGCATGAGACCAATCCGGCGACGCCATTCAGAGACACGAAGTGGGTGGCCAAGCGTTCGAGGCTTTCGATATCCAACGCGCCGGACTCTTCGAAAGGTGTTACGTAAGGGATGAATAAACCGTGAAAGCGTTCTTGAGAATTTTGCATGGGCTCCTCTCTAAGATGACTCCTAGCCTGGATTGTTCACAGAAGACCGACCGAGAAGCAAGCCTCTCCGGTCGCGGGCAATGGGCCTGTACCTTGAGGAGACCCGCAAGCTGGAGCGGTGGAGCGCACAGCGAGGATGAACCGCGAGCTTATAGCCAAGCGCCCGAAAAGTCATTGAAGCTCTATGCTCCTATGCCCGCTCGCTTCGAGGCTCACTTCTCGGTCCAGAGTGTGTTGTGCCTTTTCCTCGATCAATGAATAGTACAGGCTCGATCGTTGCATTTTCTGCAAGCATTAGTAGAACAGAACAAAAGAGGGGTCAAGCTGAGTCTAAGAAATAGAGGATCTAAACTATGTCTGACAAAATTTCGTGTCGCAATTTGGCAGCTTTGATGGCTTCCGAAACTCCCCATGCCGTATTCGATGTTCGTGAGCGGGGCGAGTTCAATCTGGGTCAAATTAGCAACGCGAGCTCGTTGCCGCGGAGCCAGATCGAATTTCGCATCGCCGAACTGGTGCCGGACCGGCGGATTCCCATCGTCGTGTACGACGAAGGCGAAGGTCGGGCAGCGCTCGCTGCCCATACACTCGGAGAATTCGGTTACGAGAATGTTTCGATCCTGGATGGCGGACTGCCGGGATGGCGAAAAGAGAAGCTTCCGACGGTCAGCGGCGTCAATGTTCCCAGCAAAGCCTTCGGCGAGAAGGTTCATCATGAAAGAGCTATTCCCGAAATCTCGCCCGAAGAGCTTAAAAGCCTGCAGGGGCGAGCCGCCGACTTGATGATCTTCGACGTGAGAACGCCGGAGGAGTACGGGCGTTTCTGTATCCCCGGCGGTCTCAATGTTCCCGGCGGCGATTTGATTTTGTGGGCGGAGGCTTTGAGGCGAAAGCCAGAGACCACCGTCGTGGTTAACTGCGCCGGCAGGACGCGCAGTATTATCGGCACGGCGGGCCTGCTGCGCTTGGGCTTGAACAATGTCCGCGCGCTCAAAAACGGCACCATGGGCTGGGTGTTGACAGGGTTGGAATTGGAATCGGCGCCCGCCAGGGTCGCCCCGAACGCACCCGACGGGAGTCGAAAACACGCCCGAGAGATTGCGCTGCGGATCGCTGAGGAGGAGAGGCTGTCATGGGTTTCAGCCCGCGAACTTCTCGATCACCCGACAAGAAATGACGTTGGTGTTACCTACCTTATCGATGTGCGATCTGAAGGTGAGTACGAGGATGGCCACACCGCTGGGTCGCTCAATATACCCGGCGGTCAGGCCGTGCAACGCGCCGACGACTTCGTGGCTGTGAAAAACAGCCGGATCATCTTTGTCAGTAATCAGTCGGCGCGCGCGGTCATGGCCGCTTATTGGTACCGGCAAATGGGCTTTCCGGATGTGAAAGTTTTACAGGGAGGTCTTGAGGCTTGGCGCGAGAACGGCGGAGCAGTCGAATCCGGCGGGTCGCAAAACGAACCGCTTGGATTTGAGGCGGCGAGGAAGCTTGCCCGCATGCTTGCACCTAGCGAGGTGAACTCCTTGTTGCAGAGTTCATCGATCGGCGTTCTGCACGTCGGCAGTAGTCTCGACTTCACAGCGGCTCATCTGTCCGGAAGCAAGTGGATTTCCCGGGGGTGGTTGGAGCTCAAACTCCCAGCGTTGCTTAGCGATCATACCCGGCCCATCCTCCTTTCGTGCGCTGATGGGCGGAGCTCCACTCTCGCGGCACGAACGCTTGCGGAAATGGGGTACACGGAAGTTTTTGTTTTGGACGGCGGTGTTCAGACCTGGGCACGCGCCGGTTATCCGACCGAGAGGGGTCTGGAGTCCTGTCTGATGGAGCCGAACGACGTCGTATTGTCGCCTTCGGTAAAAGGAGACAAGGAAGCGATGCGGCATTACCTGGAATGGGAAATCAAGCTCACGCCCTGAGCTGTTCAAGGTTCAATGTTCAAAAGTTCAACGTATTCTAATCGTTTTGGGAGCCGTAGGCTTTGCCCTAACTTTGAACCTTGAACGTTGAACTTTGAACCCGTCGGCGCACTAGCAGTTCTGGTACTTCGGACTGGCGAAGGTCTTGACGCTATCGTTGGCGACATCGAAACGCAGGCGCGGCATCTCCGCCAGATCTTTCCCGTACACATGGATTTCCACAGTGTTCCGATCCGAGACGTTATTCATCTCATGAATGTCGTCGTCGGGCGGGACTAGACAGGAAACCGTCCCGGCGGAATTCTTCAGGACGTTTTTCACTTCCAGCTTAGCGTATTCCGCTTTAGAGCCATCGTCCAATCGGCGAAAGCGGGTCTCCTGAATTTCGTTCTCCACCACGCCGACCAAACCCCAGGTGTCGTGATTGTGCGCTTTGGCGCCATCGCCGGGTCCCCAGACGACGGCCGTAACGTTGAATCGGGGCGCACGGTGGAGCATGTAGCGCCCGTACTCCGTGGCGCCCCGTTTCTTGAACTTCGACTCAACGCAGTCCGGACGCTGCACGAGCTTGGCCAGCAACGGTTTTGCCGCAGCGACGATTGTTGCCGGCGAATTTTCGCCGCGGGTAATATCATGCATATCTCGGATGAAACTTTGTAACGAATATTCCTGCGCCATATAAGAAACTATTTTCCGCGAACAGTGAGAACCGGACAGTGAGCCGTTGAAACAACTTGGTTGGCAACGCTCCCCATGAGGAGCTTGGAAAGTCCGGTCCGGCCGTGGGTTCCAATCACTATCAGGTTTACTCTTCGGCTCTTGGCAGCTCTGACGATCTGGTCGTGAGCAGTACCACGGAGCAAAAGACTTTTGGCGTTGACCTTTAACTTTCGTAGTTTTTCCATGAGCTTTTTCATGGAGGTTTCGGCCTCTTGCTTGGTCGCCTCTTCCAACTTCATGTAGAGTTCGGCCCCACCAATATCCTCTCCCGTGACATACGGCGTCACAGGATCGATCACATGCAATACCAACAGTTCCGCGCGATTCTGCTTGGCCAGAGCGACGGCTTCGTCGAGGGCACGAGCCGAAGCTTTGGAGTAATCCGTAGCGTGAAGAATCTTGCTAAAGTGTTGCGCCATTCGCTCCCTCTAAAAGGGCCCCACTACCTAGCGCGGCAAAGCCGCAACCAGAATCGAAACAGACATTTCACCACGAAGTTCACGAAGTTCGCGAAGAACACGAAGTAAGTAAATTGAAAGAATCCTTCGTGTCCTTCGTATTGCTCGAAAGTTTGCGCGGCTGGCGCAAACTTTCCGGTATCTGGAATATTCGAGCACAGGGAATTGACTCCCGCCAAGCCGCAAAGCACGCCAAGTTCTGAGGGAAGAGATGAATTATTTTGGACAAGATTTTTCACCGTTATTTTCCGACCTTTGCGGCCTTTGCGTCTTTGCGGGAGATAATCCGAGTTTCGGTTGCGGCGTAGCCGCGCTGTGCGCTTCGTGGTGACATGGTATTTACTTATCGATTCAGCAATTTGGAATCGGCGTAAAATTTGCGCAACCTGCGACAATGTTAGCTATAGCAGTGCCGATGCCTGAGCAGCGGCTGCGGCCGTGGCAATGCCCTCCGGGATCTTGGCCAAATCGAGATTGTATAGTCTGCAGACGTTCGTCGCCAAGACCTTGGTCTGCGTTTCCAGCGGTAGATGCCCGATATCTCGCTGGATGATTTTGAGCGAGTTCGGCCAGGTTGAGTTCGGATGGGGAAAATCGTTGGACCACATGATGTTGTCTTGGCCCCACCATTCCAGATTATGACCGCAAACTGAATCGTTGAAGAAGCAGGAATAAACTTGGTTGCGGACAAACTCGCTCGGGTTCTTTGTGATCGGTGGCGGGTTCTGCTTGCGGAAGCGGTTGTAGTAATAATCCCACTGTTGAACGATCCAGGGCAGCCAGCCGCATTCATTCTCGACCGTCACGATTTTTAGCTTCGGATATCGCTCCAGGACGCCGTAAAAGACCAGCTCGAAGAGGCCGTTGGCGATGTCCATGAGCTTAAGGTTGACGCTGCCGCGGTAACGCTCGACGCCTTTTCTTTCCTTATCCTTGTTGTAGCTGTGGCCAGTCAAAATGTGCAAGCTTACGGGGGTATCCAGGTCCTGCGCCGCGGACCAGAATTTATCATAGTGGCTGGAATGAAACGGAAGATCCGGATGAGGTGCCTGCCAGATAATGGCGCCTTTGAGACCGGCTTTGTGACAACGTTCCAGCTCTTTGATGCCGACATCGATATTGTAGACCGGTATAGCCGGAATACCGATCAACCGGTTGGTATCGACGCTGCAGTAGTCGATTAGCCAATCGTTATAGACCCGGAAGCACGCCTCCTGCATGCCGGCATCGTCGAGAGCGAACAGATCCAGCATTAACGTCGGGTAGAGCACCTCAGCGCTGAGACCGTCTTTTTCCATTTCCTTGATT
>Ga0209874_1000090_pt1 | contig 22192 bp, 15 predicted proteins | sample GWRWN1_20_30_FD_187216 | JGI IMG/M metagenome (GOLD analysis project Ga0209874, IMG submission 187216) | Riverbed sediment microbial communities from areas with no vegetation in Columbia River, Washington, USA - GW-RW N1_20_30 (SPAdes)... | ecosystem: Environmental > Aquatic > Freshwater > River... | reverse complement strand
GCGTCCGTGACACGTAGCAGCTGCTCCACCTCCACGACGATGTGTTCGGTCGAGCGCAGTCCGATCCCGCGGATCGACACGGCGACGGCCGAACCGCGCTTCGGTGTCACGGTGATGCTGGGCTGCGGCCGGTCTCCCCAGGTCTCGACGCCCGCATAGACCGTGAAGACGAGTCCGGCGCCAAGCACCGCAAGCCCGGCGTACAGGACACCGCGCTCCTCGGGCGAGCCCTGCCGCAAGGCGAACGCGGCAACCGCTCCGAGGAAGACCGCGAGTGCAGCGCACCCGAACGCACCGAAGCTCGCCCACGGGTGGTTTCGCGCCATGCGCCCGACGAGATCGCCGGTGATCGCGAGTGCGGTGAGTAATGCGCCCAGCGCGGGCAGCGCGGCGAGCAGAAAGCGTGCGGCGCCCTTGGCGTCCTTCCCGACGGGGAGGAACCTGGGCATCAGCGCCTCGGAATCCCCACCGCCTCGAAGCTACTCCGCAATCGTTACGAAACGATCAGCCAAAACGAAGGAAAGGCGCACTGCTGCCGCGCCTAGTCGCGTCGGAGGCGGAGGGCGCCGAGCTCGAGGAGCTCACGGCTCACGCTGAGCACGTCCCGGCGCAACCTTGTTGCCTCCGCGTCGGAGAGGCCGAGCTCGCCCGCCGTGACGTCGATGATCTCGCCGAGAGGCAGACGGCTGTCGAGGGATGCGATCACCTCGATCGCCTCCGAGGTCGTCTCGACCTCGTGCTTCGTCCCTTCGGAGATGTCGATGCGCCCGGTGACGACGATCGCGCGACCGTCGTCCGGCTCGAGGTCCTCTTCGATGCGAATCGGCATCGCGATCGCGAGCCGGGTGTCGAGCAGCTGCTCCCGGCCGTTGAAAGCGGAGAGCTGCGCTCGTGACTCGAATGCTCGCTTGATCTGCTCGCCCGCATCGTCGAGATCGTCGTCGTCGATCGGATCGATTCGAAGCGTCGGCGTCGTGCCCGCCTGCCGATGCAGGATCACCACGCCTTCGCTCACCCAGCCGACGCCGAGGCGCTCGAAATACGTCGTCCACTCGTCCAGTGCGTCCGTGAGAGCAGCGCCCGCGAGGTGCGAATTCCACTCCGCCGCATTAGCCAGGGCGTCCAGGCTCAGGGTCGGAAGGATCCAGCTGTCGAGGCCGGTCGCCTCGACCCACTCGCGGATCCGCTCGTCGGCCCGGTCCTCGTCCGGAGCTAGCCAGGCGACCTGGACCGTCGCGAACCCGCCCTCGGCGAGGTGCGCGCTGGCCTCTCGCACGACTTCCTTGGACAGCTCGTCGGCCTCGAAGCCGCTGTCGCGATACGCCCAGCGCCGCTCGGGCGAGACGACGTAGGGCGCGTTGCACGTGATCAGGTCGAAGGTCTCGCCGGCAACCGGCTCGAAGAGGCTCCCTTGGCGGGTCTCGATGTTCTCGAGTCCGTTCAGCGCCGCGTTCAGCTGGGTGTACGCGAGCGCGCGTGTGGTGACGTCGGTGGCCACGACGTGCCGCGCGTGCCGCGCCGCCAGCAGCGCGTGGACGCCGCCTCCGGTGCCGACGTCGAGTGCGCGCTCGACCTCCGCCCGCGGAGTCAACGAGTCGAGGACCTGGGCGGTCGGCGTGTACGTCGCCACGTAGTCCGCCGGGTCGGCGGCGTCGCGCGAGTAGCCGTCCGAAGCCAGGAGCAGCTTCCCGATCGGCAGGATGCGCGACCGCGGGACGACCTCGTCGCCGACGTCCGCGAGCCCGGTCGCCTCGAGGGCCTCGACGCCGCGGGGCCCGATCGCCCGTACGGCCTCGCTCCTCGACACCGGGAGCTGGAGGAAGAACGCGCGGACGACGGTGGCGAGCGGCGTCTCCGGCAGGCGTCTCGCTTCCACGGGTGCGGTCTCGCGGTCGCCGGCGTAAGCGTCTTCGCCGAGCAGCCGGTAGACGGCGTCCTCCGAGTAGCCGGAGTTGCGGAGGGACCGGCCGAGCGTTCGCGCGGCCGCTTCGTTCGGAACGGGATACTCGGTCACGCTTTAATCATGAACGGCACGCGAGGGAAAGGAGCGGGGTATGGCAGACCAGCGCGTCATCCCGATGTTTTCCTATGAGGACGTCGGCCGCGCGGCCGACTGGATCTCGGAGGCATTCGGATTCAGCGAGACGGGCCGCTGGTCCGACGGCGAGGGCCGCGTGACGCACGTGAACATGGAGCTGGACGGCGGCCTGGTCATGCTCGGATATCCGAGCCCGGATTACCGGAATCCGAAGCATCATGCGCATGAGTGCGAGCAGGCCCGCAAGTGGTCGGAGACACCCTTCATCGTGGACGGGGTCCACGTGTCGGTGGATGACATCGACTCGCATTACTCCCGTGCGCAAGCCGCTGGGGCGAGGATCCTCTCGGCGCTCGAGGACAATCCGGGAATCGGGCAGCGTCAGTACCGCGCCGAGGACATCGAGGGCCACCGCTGGATGTTCGCCAGCCGTCAGGCTGACGCGACACTCGTCCCGGAAGGCGGGACGGACATGCGGTCGAGCCTGGTGCAAGCCCGTGACGAGCCAGGCAGGGCTGGCGCCGACATGTCCGGGACTGTCCCCGGACACGGCCCGGGCGGTCGTGTCCGAGCTGTCTCGCGCGGACATGGAGTTCATGCCGAATGTGTGTCTTTTCTTCCACAGCCGGCGGTTCTCTACGTGGTCTCCTTACTCCAGAGTAGAGAGCACCCTCTGCAGTTCGGACAGATCTGAGATGACCGCGTCCGCCTTGCGGAGCTCGGTCTCGTTGTAGCGCCCGGTGGTCACGCCGATGCAGCGGCAGCCGCCGTCGTGGGCGCTCGACACGTCGAGAGGAGTGTCGCCCACCGCCACCGTTCGCTTCGCCGGCCAATCGCCTGCGCGTCCACGCGCCAGCGCGAAGAGCTCGACCCGGTCCTCACGCTCGCAGCCGAATGCGCCGGTGCCCTTCGCGAAGAGTTCCGCGAGCCCGAGCCGGTCCATGCGTGCGTGCGCGACGGCCGGCGGGTTCCCGGTCAAGAGCGCTCGGTGCTCGACCGCACCGACCGCTTCCTTCGCGTGGGGTCCCAGCTCCCAGTGACTCGTGCCGGCGCGTCCGAGCAGCTCGACGTAACGCGCCGAGAAGACGTTGCACCAGCGCGGAAGTCCCGCATCGATCTCCGCCTCCTCGAGCCCAGCGGCGCGCAACGCGCGGCGAACGTGAGCCGGTGCGGTGTCGCCCGGTACGTCCGGTCCCTCGGCGTCGGTGCCGAACACCTCCTCGAGCGCGTAGGTGCTCGCCTCGACGTACACCTCGTCATGCGTCAGGAGCAACGTCCCGTCGACGTCGAAGAGCACGAGCCAGGTCAGGCGGGTACCACCGCGTCGACAGCCTCGCGCAGCGAGCGGACGTAGTCTCGCAGGGCACCCGCACCTCCGGCCGCGACTTCGATCGCGCGCGAGCCGACGACGATGCCGTCCGCGAGCTCTGCCGCGGCGCGGGCGTGGTCCGGCGTGGAGATGCCGAAACCGGCGTAGAGAGGCACGTCGGTCACGGCGCGCGCCCGCTCGACGAGACCAGCGAGGGCGGGGGAGACGTCGCTGCGCGCGCCCGTCGTCCCGGTGACCGTCACCAGGTAGAGCCAGCCGTCCGTCTGCTCCGCGGCGAGGCGCAGGCGCTCGTCGGTCGATGTCGGCGCTACGAGCTGGATCCGAGTCAGCTCCGGACGCTCGCCCACGGGAAGGTCGGCGACGATCAGCGAGGTTGCACCTGCCGAGCGGGCGTCGGCGTCGAAGCGTTCCCACCCGTATGCCTCCAGGAGCGCGGCGTACGTCAGCGGCACGAGCGGCGTGTTTCCCACGAGCTCACGTGTGCGTGCGAGGCAGTCGAGGCACGCTCGAGTGCGCATCCCGTGCGCGAGCGCGTCCTCCGCGGCGCGGCGGATGACGGGGCCATCCGCGAGCGGGTCCGAGAACGGGAAGCCGAGCTCGACGATGTCCGCGCCGCCTGCCACCGCCGCCGCCGCAAGTTCAGGCGTGTCGGCTCCCGACATCAAATAGACGACGAGCCGCTTGCTCAGTGCGACAACACTTCCGCGAGGTCCTTGTCGCCGCGCCCCGACAGGCAGACGAGAACGAGCTCCGCGTCGAGCTCCCGCGCGCGGGCAAGGGCGTGCGCAGGCTCGAGCGCGGGAATGATTCCCTCGAGGCGGGTCAGCTCGCGGAAGGCGGCCAGCGCCTCGTCGTCCGACGCGCGCACGTACTGCGCGCGCCCGGAATCGCGCAGCCAGGCGTGCTCCGGCCCGACGCCCGGGTAGTCGAGGCCGGCGGAGATCGAATGGGCATCTTCGATCTGGCCGTCCTCGTCCGTGAGCACCGACGAGCGGGCGCCGTGGAGCACGGCGGCGTTGCCTTTGCCGAGCGACGCGGCCTCTGCGGCTTCGACGCCGATCAACCTGACCTCGGCGTCGTCCAGGAAGCCGGAGAACATCCCGATCGCATTCGAGCCCCCGCCGACACATGCGACGACCACCTCGGGGAGGCGTCCCTCGGCCGCTTCGAACTGCGCGCGTGCTTCGCGACCGATGACGGCCTGCAGCTCGCGAACGATCTCGGGGTACGGCGCGGGCCCGACGCACGAGCCGATCAGGTAGTGCGTGGTCTCGACGTTCGTGATCCAGTCGCGGATCGCCTCGCTCGTCGCCTCCTTGAGCGTGCGCGTCCCGAAGTCGACCGGGCGCACCTCCGCACCGAGGAGATTCATGCGTTCGACGTTCGGACGCTGGCGACGCATGTCTTCCTCGCCCATGTAGACCACGCACTCGAGTCCGAACCTCGCGCACACAGTCGCCGTCGCCACGCCGTGCTGACCGGCGCCCGTCTCGGCGACGATGCGCTGCTTTCCGAGTCTCTGCGCGAGCACCGCCTGACCGAGCGCGTTGTTCAGCTTGTGGGCGCCGGTGTGGAGCAAGTCCTCGCGTTTGAGGTAGAGCCGCTTGCCGGGCGCGAACCGCTCGGCCCTGGTGAGCGGCGTCGGCCGTCCGGCGAACGACCGTCCCAGCTCGTCGAGCTCCGCCTGGAACGTCTCGTCCGCCCGCGCCGCGCGCCAGCCGGCGTCGAGCTCGTCGAGCGCCGGAATGAGCGTCTCCGGGACGTAGCGCCCGCCGTACGTTCCGTAGAGGCCGGCCGCCTGCGTCATCTCGCGGCGGCGACGAACGCCCGCACCCGGTCGTGGTCCTTGACGCCGGGCTTCGCCTCGAGCTTCGATGCGGCGTCGACCGCCCACGGCCGCACCGCGCGGACCGCTTCCTGGACGTTGTCCGGGCCGAGACGGCCGGCGAGCATGACCCGCCCTTCGATCGCGGCCGCGCGCTGGAAGTGGAGCGGGTCCTTCTCCTCCCATGGGAGATCGATGACGTGCGCCACCGTCTCGCCGCCGCGGAGCAGCACGGCGTCGCGGCCGCGGACCCGCCCTTCCTCACGGCTGTAGAGCTGGACGAGATCGGAGCCCGCCTCGTCTGCGTCCCCGACGAACACCGCCACGCTCAGGCGGTCGTCCGGGACGGGCAGCACCTCGGGCGCCCGTCGTGGGCTTTGCTCGGCGAGGATGAAGCCGAGCATGTCGGCGCCCGTTTCGACCGCTGCGTCGACGTCGTCGCGACGTGTCAGTCCGCAGACCTTCACGAGCGGGCGCGACAGGATCTCCGTGAGCTTCGCGGCCGGGTTCTCGGCCCGCATGAGCGCCGAGCCGACGAGGATCGCGTCCGCACCGGCGAGCTCCGCGGCGGCACCCTGAGCGCGCGAGTGAACGCCGCTTTCGGCGACGAGAACGCGACCCTGTGCGTTCACGCTCGCGATGAGCTCGAGTTGAGCCGTGCGGTCGATCGCGAACGTCGACAGGTCACGCGCGTTGACGCCGATCACGCCCGCCTCGAGGTGGAGAGCGCGTTGCAGCTCGGCGGCGTCGTGAGCCTCGACGAGCAGTTCGAGCCCGAGCTCGCGGGCATACGACATGAGTGCGGACGCACGAGCGTCGTCGACGTCGCGCAACAGGAGCAACACCGCGTCTGCACCCGCGACTTTCGCCTTGAGCAGGTCGAGCTCTTCGGTGAAGAACCCCTTGGCGAGCAGCGGCGCCGTCGTCGCAGCCCGGGCGGCCGCCAGGTCCACGAACGATCCTCCGAAGCGCTCGTCGACGAGGATCGAGATCGCGGCTGCGCCCGCATTCGCGAACTGCGCTGCCAGCCGGGCTGGGTCCGCTTCGGGGCGCAGGTCGCCCGCGGAGGGTGAGCGCCGCTTGACCTCGGCGATCGCGCCGAGCCCCGGTGCGGCCAGAGCGTCTCTGAAGCGTCCCATCAGGCGGGCACAGTCTCCCTGGAGAAGAGGACCAGCCGCTCGAGGCGCTCGGCTGCCGCGCCGGAGTCGATCGCCCGGTGGGCGAGCTCCAGCCCTTCGCGCAGGTCAGCCGCATGACCGGCGGCGGCAATCGCGGCGGCCGCATTCAGGAGCACTGCGCTGCGGCGTCCGCCGGGGGCCCCCGCGAAGACCTCTCGGATCGCGGTGGCGTTCTCCTCCGGCGTGCCGCCACGCAGCTCCTCGACGCGGCAGCGCGGCACGCCGAGCTCGGCTTCCGGGTCGAGCTCGCGCTCGTGCACCGCTCCGCCGACCACCTCGCAGACGAGGTTTGCACCGACCGGCGAGAGCTCGTCGAGCCCGCCCGCACCGTGGACGACGAAGGCGCGCCGCGCTCCGAGCTGAGCGAGCACGTCGGCAATCGTACGGACGAGGGTCGGCGAGTACACGCCGACCACCTGAGCCCGCGCGCCTGCCGGGTTGGTCAACGGCCCGAGCAGGTTGAACACCGTTCGCGTAGCTAGCTCCTTCCGCACCGACGCGGCGTGCCGCATGGCGGGGTGGTGTGACGGCGCAAAGAGAAAGCCGAAGCCGAGCTCGTCGATCGACCGTTCGATCCGGTCGGGCGGCTGCTCGAGCTCGAAGCCGAGCGCCTCGAGCACATCGGCGGAGCCGCACGCGGACGACACCGCACGGTTCCCGTGCTTGGCGACACCGGCGCCTGCGGCAGCTGCGACAAGCGCCGCGGCGGTCGAGATGTTGATCGTCTGCGCACCGTCCCCGCCCGTTCCCGCCGTGTCCACAAGATCGTCGCGCTGCGGTCGCACGGGCAGCACGTGCTCCCGCATCGCCTCCGCGCAGCCGGCAATCTCGTCCGGCGTCTCGCCCTTTGCGCGCAGCGCGACGAGAAAGCCGCCGATCTGTGCCGGCGTCGCTTCGCCCTGCATGATCTGATCCATGACCTCGCGGGTCTCCGCGCGGCCGAGGTCGTGCCCGTCGAGCATCCGCTGTAGTGCGTCCTGGATCACTGTGTCAGGAAGTTTTGCGCGATCTCGCGCCCGAGCGGCGTGAGCACCGATTCCGGGTGGAACTGGACCCCGTCCACCGGTAGGTCACGGTGCCGGACGGCCATGATCTCGCCGTCGGCCGCAACGGCCGAGACTTCGAGGTCCTGGGGAACGGACGTCGCAGCCAGCGAGTGGTAGCGGCCCGCCTCGAACTCCTCGGGCAAACCGGCAAACAGCCCGCGCCCGTCGTGCTGCACGGTGCACGACTTGCCGTGGACGAGTTGCCGCGCGGGTCCGATCTCGCCGCCGAAGACCTCCACGATCGCCTGGTGTCCGAGACAGACCCCGAGCGTCGGCGTTGTCCGGGCGAGCCTGCTCACGATCTCCCGGGTCGCCCCGGCGTCCGCCGGCCTGCCGGGCCCTGGAGACACGACGAGGTGGGAGGGCCGGAGGCGCTCGGCGCCGGCGGCGTCGATCGCGTCGTTCCGGCGGACGACGACCTCGCCGCCCAGATCGGCGAAGAGGTGCGCGAGGTTGTAAGTGAAGGAGTCGTAGTTGTCGACGAGGAGGATCATCGCTGCTCCGCCTCCGCCAGATCGATCGCGGCCTCCATGGCCGCAAGCTTGCGCAGGCACTCCTCGTGCTCGGAGGCAGGATCGGAGTCGGCCACGACGCCCGCACCGGCCTGCAGATGCGCGACGCCCTCGCGGAGAGTGATCGTGCGGATGGCAATGCAGGTGTCGAGTGTCCCGTCATCCGGCAGGGCGTAGCCCACGGCACCTGCGTAGGGACCGCGTCTGCGGCCTTCCAGTTCCGAGATGAGTTGCATCGCCCGCACCTTCGGTGCGCCCGAGACGGTGCCGGCAGGAAAGCAGGCACGGAGCAGATCGAAGGGCGACACCCCGTCGCGAAGATCACCCGCGACCTGCGATACGAGGTGGGTCACATGCGAATAGCGTTCGACCTCGAGGAAGCGTTCGACCTCCACGGTGCCCGGCAGGCAGACGCGCGAGAGGTCGTTGCGGCCGAGGTCGACGAGCATCACGTGCTCCGCGCGGTCCTTCTCGGACGCGAGCAGTCGTTCGGCGTCGCCTGGACCGCGTTTCGTCGTGCCTGCGATCGGATTGACGCTCGCGCGATTCCCTTCCGTCTTGACGAGCGTCTCCGGCGACGAGCCGATCAGCGCCACTCCGTCCAGTTCCAGCAGGAACAGGTACGGCGACGGGTTCACTCGGCGCAGCGCGCGATAGAGGTCGAGTGCAGACGCGGACGTCGGCCGCTCGGCGCGTTGCGAGAGCACGATCTGAAAGGCATCGCCGGCCCGGATGTGCTCCTGCGCCTTTCGGACCGACGCCTCGTAGTCCGCGCGGCCAGGCGTGCGCCGGGCGAAGCCTCGTCGTCCGTTGCCTTGCGGAAGGCGAGGGACCGGGCGTGCGAGCAACGACGAAACCTCGTCGGCGTCCCCGCGAATCACCTCGGCCGTGCCGAGGGCGTGGTCGAAGCGGATCAGCACGTCGGCGACGAGGAAACGGCTCTCGGGTAGTCCGGTGCTGTCCTCGGGGAGCGGCACCGTCGGCTCGAGCCTCGACGCGTAGTCGTACGACAGATAGCCGACGACGGGCTCGCCGCAGGCCTCTGCTTCCGCCAGGTAGCAGAGGTGCGAGCCGCAACCGACGAGCGAGTTCCGGCCGAGCCGGCCGCGCTCCACGGACTCGAGCAGAAACGCCGCACGCCCTTCCCGGCGCAGCCGCAGGTAGGCACCGAGCGGTGTGACGAGATCGGTAGCGATTTCAGTTGCACTGGCCATGACGACTCCTTCGTCTCAGAGACGGGCACGCAAAAAAAAAGACCTCCCAGCGGAAGGTCTCGATCGAGCGGAACGGGCTGTTCTGGCCTAGCTCAACGTAGGCGCAGGCTCCCGCCCCGCTCGCAGCGCCAGGCCCAGATGCGAGTGGCAGGAGTCATCGTCGTCCCAGGGTAGGCGCGAGTCTTCGGCTCGTCAAGCTCGGCGCGTGTAGTCCACTGCGTAGCCAGGCGGCGAATCGGTGACGCCGTAGTCCGGGATCGGCCGGGTCGCCTCGAGCGTCAGCGGGATCACGCCCGCCCAGACCGGAAGTTCCAGGTCCGCCTCGTCGTCCGTCGGGGGGCCGGTGCGGATCTTTGCGGAGGCCTCGTCGAGCGACATTGCCAGGATCGTCGTTCCCTTGATCTCGCCGTCGCTCGGCTGCCGCGCGTCCTCCCAGCGACCCGGAACGACGTGGTCGACCACGCGGTGCATCGCGCGCAGCTTTTCCTCGCGGTCCGTCACCTCGCGCGCACGTCCGAGCACCACCGCCGATCGGTAGTTCATCGAGTGGTTGTAGACGGAGCGCGCGAGTACGAGCCCGTCGAGGAGCGTCACCGTGACGCAGATGTCGACACCCTCCTTCGCGTTTCGAAGCATGCGGCTGCCGGGCGACCCGTGGATGTAGAGAACGTCGCCGTCGCGGGCATGAATGGTCGGGATCACGAACGGCTGGCCGCGGACGACGAAGCCCAGGTGACAGATCAGCGCCTCGTCGAGAATCGCGTCGATCGTGGCGCGGTCGTAGGCGCCTCGCTCGGGGTGACGCTTCACATTCGTTCGCGCGCTCGGCACGGTTGAAGGGTATTGGTACGCTCGGACCATGGCTCGTTCAGTGATCGTCAGCGCGGTTCGCACGCCCTTCGGCAAGCTCGGCGGCGCCCTCGCGGACAAGGAGGCGACGGAGCTCGGCTCGATCGTGATCCGCGCCGCGCTCGACCGCGCGGGTCTCGAGAACGACGAGGTCGAGTACGTGATCATGGGCCAGGTCCTGCAGGGCGGCGCCGGGCAGGCTCCGGCCCGCCAGGCATCGATCGGTGCCGGACTGCCGATCGAGGTCGGGTCGGACTCGATCAACAAGGTCTGCGCTTCGTCGATCCGTGCGGTCGAGATCGCGGACCTGATGATCCGTGCCGGCGGCCACGACGTCGTCGTCGCCGGCGGGATGGAGTCGATGTCGAATGCGCCCTACGCGCTGAAGAAGGCGCGCTTCGGCTACAGGCTCGGCGACGGGACGCTCATCGACCTGATGACGCACGACGGATTGACGTCCACGTTCGACAATCGCCACATGGTCGAGCAGGCGTCGTTCGTCTCCCGCGAGCTCGGGATCTCGCGCGAGGACCAGGACCGGTGGGCGCTGCGCTCGCACGAGCGGGCGGTGGAGGCAATCGACGCGGGCAAGTTCCGCGACGAGATCGTTCCCGTCGGCGATTTCGCGGTCGACCAGGGACCGAGGCGCGACACCACGTACGAAAGGCTCGCGAAGCTGAAGCCCGCGTTCGACCCGGAGGGGACGACGACTGCCGGGAACGCGCCGGGCGTGAACGACGGCGCCGGGGCGCTCGTCGTCACGAGCGAGGAGTTCGCGCGCAAGCGCGGGCTCGAGGTGCTCGCGACAATCGTCTCACAGGCCTACGTCGCGGATGACTTCGCGTACCTCGCGCGCACACCCGCCAAGGCCGGCGAGGCGGCGCTGGCGAAGGCCGGCAAGAAGATCGGCGACGTCGAGCGCGTCGAGCTGAACGAAGCGTTCTCCTCGGTGGTGCTGAACTCCGCCAAGATGCTCGACGTCGATCCCGAGAAGGTGAACGTAAACGGTGGCGCCGTCGCCCTCGGGCACCCGATCGGCGCGTCGGGCGCGCGCATTCTCGGAACGATGATCTACGAGCTCCGCCGCAACGGCGGCGGGCTCGGCCTCGCCGCCATCTGCTCCGGCGGTGGCCAGGGAGACGCGCTGCTCATCGAGGTGTAAGGAAGCGTAGTCTCGCCGCGTGACTTTCGAGCACGTCCTCGTCGTCGGCGCCGGCCAGATGGGCGGCGGCATCGCACAGGTCGTCGCGACGTCCGGCAGGCGTGTGTCGCTGCACGATGCGCAACCCGGCGCGACGGATCGCGCGCTCGCGACGATGGAGAAGAGCCTGTCGAAGCTGGCGGAGAAGGGCGGCCCAGCGCCGGCTGAGGTGCTCGGGCGAGTGGAGGCGGTCGAGGATCTCGTTCCCGCCGACCTGATGATCGAGGCCGTAGTCGAGGACGCCGAGGTCAAGGAGGACATCTTTCGTCGCGCCGACACGACGTTGCCGCCCGAGGCCGTGCTCGCGTCCAACACGTCCTCCATCCCAATCGGCTCGCTTGCCGCCGTGACGTCGCGGCCCGAGCAGGTGATCGGGATGCACTTCTTCAATCCGGTGCCGGTGCTGAAGCTCGTCGAGATCATCCGCGGGCGCGACACCTCGGACGAGACGGCCGCCGCGATCACAGAGTTGGCGCAGGAGCTCGGAAAGACACCCGCCGTCGCGAACGACTTTCCCGGCTTCGTCTCCAATCGGATCCTCATGCCGTTCATCAACGAGGCGGTGTGGGCGCTGCACGACGGCGTCGCGGAGTCGGAGGCGATCGACACGATCGCCCGGCTCGGGTTCGCTCACCCGCTGGGACCGCTCGCCCTGGCCGACCTGATCGGCCTCGACACGTGCGTGGCGATCATGGAAGTCCTGCAGGAAGGGCTCGGCGACGACCGCTACGCGCCGTGTCCGCTCCTCCGGGAGCACCTGGCGGCCGGCCGTCTGGGCCGGAAATCGGGCCACGGCTTCTACGAATACCGCTAGTAAGTCGTAAAGATCCGTCGTTGCAGGGTTTTGAGCTGCCTTGGGTCTCTATCCATGGAGGCTCAAGTGTCCGCAGCACTCTGCCGACAAATCGACTCAGGTACGGAAGGAGGTCTCGCGTCTTGCGCATCCTGTTGGTCGACGACGATCCAGCGCTACGCACGTTGCTGAGGACAACGTTCGAGATTGCAGACGTCGACGTGGTGGAGGCGGAAGGCGCCGACTCGGCGCACAAGAAGATTCGCGCCGGCCGTCCGGACGTCATCGTCCTCGACGTGAACATGCCCGGCACCACAGGTCTCGAGCTCTGTGCGCAACTGAAGGGAGCCGACGCGACGAAGGACGTCCCGGTCATCCTGCTGACGGGATCCGACGGCGGGACGACCGCCGCCGCGAAGAAGGCGAGCGCCGACGCGTTCGTGCGCAAGCCGTTCAGCCCGCTGGAGCTCCTGGCGGTGGCCGAACGGCTCGCGGGCGGACTGTACGGCGTTCCTTTCCGTGCCACGAAGAAGCGCGCTGCTGGACCCGAGGAGGAGCTGCTGCTCTACGCGCGCGACCTTCGTCACCTGCTCGAGGTCGAGCGCGGCCAGCGTGAACTGCTGCAAAGCGCGTACCTGCAGACCGTGTCCGCGCTCGCCAGCGCCCTCGAGTCGAAAGACACCGGCACGCGCGCACACTCTCAGCGGGTGCAGAGCTACGCAACCGCATTGTCGAGGGCAATCGACGAAGGCGACCCGACGCATGATCAAAGCACGCCATATGGGTTCCTGCTGCACGACGTGGGCAAGATCGGGATCCCCGACGGGATCCTCCAGAAGCCCGGCCCGCTGAGCCTCGCCGAACGGCGCCGCATGCAGACGCACACCGTCCTCGGCGAAGCGATGCTTTCGGGCGTCGCCTTCCTGAAGGGGGAAGGGCTGAAGATCGTGCGCTCGCATCACGAGCGCTGGGACGGGCGAGGCTATCCGGACGAGTTCAGGAAGGACGAGATTCCGCTCGGTGCACGCATCTTCGCGGTCGCGGACGCGCTCGACGCGATGACGAGCCACCGTCCGTACCGGCGCGCGCTGAGCTGGGATGCAGCCCGGTCAGAGATTCTGGACCAGCGCAAGAAGCAATTCGATCCCGACGTGGTCGACGCGTTCATCGCCGTCGAGGACGACCTGCGCAATATCCGCCGCACGCTGGCTGCCGCCTGACGGCTCCGAGCGAAAGTTGCGCTTCGCGTCCCCGCGGCCTGCGGTTAGGCGGCTTCGCCTCGCCTAACCTCCGGCCTTCATGCCTGGGATGCGCGAGTCGTCGAAGTCGGGGCGTATCCTGCTTTCGATGGACTTCGAGCTGACGCAGGACCAGCGCGAGATTCAGGCGCTGACCCGCGACTTCGCGCGGGCCGAGATCGATCCGCACGCTGCGGAGTGGGATCGCAAGCACCACTTTCCTCGAGAGCTCTTCACGAAGCTCGCCGAGCTTGGGCTCATGGGTGCCTGCGTGCCGGAGGAGTACGGAGGCGCCGGCGCGGATTTCCTGTCATACATCCTCGTCCTCGAGGAGCTCTCGCGCGCGGACGCGGGTGTCGGCGTCACCGTGGCCGTGCACACGAGCGCCGCGACCCTGCCGATCCTCTCGTTCGGCACCGACGAGCAGAAGTCCCGCTTCGTGCCGCCGCTCGCCCGCGGCGAGCATCTCGGCGCCTTTGCGTTGACCGAGGCCGAGGCGGGATCGGACGCCGGAGCGCTGCGGACCAAGGCCGCGCCGAGCGGCGACGGCTGGACGATCACCGGAGCCAAGCAGTGGATCACGAACGGGCGGCATGCGGGCACGTTTCTCCTCTTTGCACGCACGGATCAGGAGACGGCCGGCGCGCGGGGGGTCAGCGCGTTCATCCTTGCCGCGGAGCACGTGCGCGTCACGCGTGATGAGGAGAAGCTCGGGCTCAACTCTTCCGAGACGAACGACATCGTGATCGAGGGCGCTACCGTCGGTCGCGACCGGCTGTTGCACGAGCAGAACCGCGGCTTTCGTGTCGCGATGTCGACGCTCGACGGCGGCCGCATCGGGATTGCCGCTCAGGCGCTCGGGATCGCGCAGGCGGGCTACGAGGTCGCACGCAAGTACGCGGCGGAGCGGCGCGCCTTCGGCCACCGCATCGCAGACTTCCAGGCGATCCAGCACAAGCTTGCGAACATGTCGATGGAGATCGACGCCGCGCGCTTGCTCGTCTACCGCGCCGCGTGGCTGAAGCAGCAAGGCAGGAAGCACACGGAGGAAGGCGCGAAGGCAAAGCTCTTCGCTTCGGAGATGGCGCGGCGCCAGACGGGGGAGGCCATCCAGATCCTCGGCGGCTACGGCTACACCAAGGAATTTCCGGTCGAGCGGTACTACCGTGACGCGAAGATCACCGAGATCTACGAGGGGACGAGCGAGATCCAGCGCCTCGTGATCGCACGCTCCATTCTGGGATTGACCGAGCGGACGCAGGCGGTTCGCTCGTGAGCACGCGCCGCCGCGACGAGCCCGTTCGTCTGACCAAGATCTACACGCGCGCGGGCGACGGCGGGGAGACGTCGCTCGGCGACGGGTCGCGCGTGCCGAAGCTCGACTGCCGGATCGGCGCGTTCGGCACGGTCGACGAGCTCAACTCCGCACTCGGCGTCGTGCTCGCCGGGCCGGAGCTGCCGGCCCGGTTGCGCCGGCCGCTCGAGCAGATCCAGAACGATCTCTTCGATGTGGGAGCGGATCTCTCCGTGCCGTTCGGCGTGACCGACCGCCTGCGGATCGACCAATCCCACGTCGACCGGCTCGAGGCGCTCTGCGACGAGTTCAACGCGGAGCTTCCGATGCTGAAGAGCTTCGTCCTCCCGGGCGGAACCGAGGCCGCAGCCCGGCTGCACGTCGCGCGGACGATCTGCCGCCGCTCGGAGCGAGAGGCTCTCGCTGCCGACGGCGAGTACGGCATCAATCCACTCGTCCTCGCATACCTCAATCGCCTCTCGGATTTCCTGTTCATCGCGGCGCGCAGCGCCAACGCGGCGGCCGGCCGTGACGAGCCGCTCTGGAAGCCCGGCGGCTAGTGCCTCTTCCAGTAATGCCGTCGAGCTTCTGGGTCGCGAGCACCAAGCCAGGGGCCGCACTCGTCCGCAGCCAAGGCTAAGAGCCTTGGTAAGGGCGAGGGTGGACTCTGGCGCCGCGTGATCGCGGGCCAGAAGCCGGCATGTATTGCTGGAAGGGGCACAAGCGCTAGCTCTTGGCGGGAGGGCCCTGCGAACGAAGCGGGCGCTTCGGCTTGGTCGTCTTCGGCGGCGAGAGTAGTTTCTGGATGACGTTTGCGAGCCTCGCGGGCGGCGTCGACCGCGGCAGCGCGATGACTGCTCCGGCCTTGAGCGCGCGCGCCATCGTCCGCGGGCTGGACGAGAGAGCGACGATCTTCACCGCCGGGAAGACGGTGTGCAGGTCGCGCACGAACGCGACACCGAACTCATCCACGTCGACGACGATCACGCGCGCGTCCGTCTTGCGGTTGGCTGCTGCGTCGAAGGTCGTCTCGATGCCGGTCGCCAGGACCACCTTGGGCTTCCTCTTCGGCATCTTTGCTCGGGCACCCTTCGGCGCCTGGCCCGAGAGTACGACCTCGATCGGCTCGGCGAACTTCACCGCGCGGATGCCGACCATGCGTATCTTGAGGCGGGTGGACGCGAGGTCGCGACCTGCGCGTGCGGTCCAGCGCATTGAGTAGCTGCCCGGCCGGCGCACCTGGCGTGGGATGTTCAGCTTCACGATCGACCGTCCGGCCCGAACCGAGAAGCGCCACGTGTAGATCTTCACGCCGCGCGGGCTGAAGAGCTCGGCGGTCACGCGCGCGGCGCGCGTCAGCGAGATGCGGGCTGCGATCTTCTTGCGCACGGACGGCTTGAACTTCGGCGCCGTGTGCACGCGGAAGACGAGCTGCGTCAGCGCGGAGGCCCCGGGTGCGACGGTAACGTCGATCGTGGCGCCTTCCTCTGCGAGGACGAGGCCTTCGGGGCCTGTGATCGTGCCGGCCTTGCCGTCCCCGCCGGGCGTCAGCGTCCCGAGCGTGAAGCCGCGCTCACGAAGGGCGTCCGCCGCCTGGTCGGGCGTCTTGCCGACCAGCGATGGCACGGGGACGAGCGCCTTCGTCAGCGTGCTCTCGTTGCCGGCGAGGTCGGTCTCCTTGAGCTTGAACACGCGCGGATCGCCGACGGCCCAGGCGCCGATGCTGGCCGCGATGTAGTCCACGCCGTAGTGGCCGATGTCCGTCGAGTTCGAGAAGACGGTGACGAAGTCGTAGGCGCCGCTGTTGTCGGCGCCTTCCGTCCAGCGAATCGTCAGACCGCTGCTCCCGAGGAAACCGCGGACGTTCTGCGGCGGGTTCGGCGCCTCGACGTCGTGCAGGAGCGCGAACACCGACAGATGCTTGGTCAGGATGTGGAAGCCGCTGCCGTCGGCGTAGAAGCCGTCCTCCCAGCCCGCCGGGAGCGTTCCTGCAGCCGGCACGCGGGCGATCACGCGCCAGTTCCCGTTCTCGAACGTCGCGGGGACGAGGCCCTTCTCGGTCGAGCGGATCAGGATCCCGATGGGCTGGCTGAACTGGTGGACCTCGGTGCCCGCGAGTGCCCAGCGCGCCGTGACGTCGAGCGCGTGGGGACCCGCCGTGAAGCCGTTGGTGAGGCCGCTCGGCGCAGCCATCGGGGCGATGCGGAGCACGATCCAGTCACTCGTCGAGGTCGACCACACGCCCGCGGGCATCGTGGCGGACGAGAAGCCGTCGGCCGATTCCACGGTCGTGGACGAGTCGCTGCTCGTGTTCTTGTCGACGTGCGGCGCCGGCGATCCCGAGCCCGACCACACCGTGAAGTGGACGCGGAACGGCGCTTTCTTGCCGGATGAATCCTGCACCTCGCCGGCCAGCGTGTGCGGCCCGACCCCGATCGGGCCGGTGTTGTAGTTGATGTTCGTTCCGCTGATGACCGGCGCCACGGTCGAGTTGCCGTCCAGGGTCACGCCGATCGGAGTCGCCGGCTCGTTCGTGACGAGGCCGATCGCGCTCGCCGACGGAACGGTCAGTCCGTCAGAGGGTGAGGAGGAAACGACGCGCGGCGCCGTGTTGTCGATGCGGATGTTGGTGACGACGTCGTTCGACGTGTTGCCGAGCCCGTCGGAAACCACTGCGCGGAGGTCGTACACGCCGTCTCCGAGCTTGGTCGTGTCGAAGCCCGTGCTCCATGGGGAGCTGGTGTCGGTCCCGATCGACGACCACGCCGCGCCGCCGGCCGGAGTCGAGCTGAAGGCGACCTGAGTCGCGCCGCTGCCGGAGACGGTGGCGTTGAGCGTGACCACGCCGGCAATGGTTGCTCCCGGATTCGTGAGCACGACGGTCGGCGCCGTGACGTCGACATCGACGGTGATCGTCCCGCCTGTGAACACGTTGCCGGCGCGATCCGTGATGACCGGCCGCAGGTCGTAACTGCCGGTCACAACGGTACTGGCGTCCCAGGTTGCGTTGAACGGAGAGCTCGTCGACGTGGCGATTGCCGACCAGGAGCCGCCGCCCGTCGGGCGGAAGTCGTACCGCACCGAGTCGACGCCCGAGCCGCCGTCGGAGTAGGAGCCGCCGAGCGCGACGCTGGAGCCGCCCACGGTCGCACCGTTCGCCGGGGTTGTGATCGAGCCGGCCGGGTTGGTGTTGTCGATACGGATGTTCGAGCGGATCGGGCTCGCACCGCTCTGACCGATCTGGTCGGTTGCGACCGCGCGGAAGTCGTAAAGGCCGTCGGCGAGGGCCGTCGTATCGAGGCTCGTGCCCCACGGAAGGGTCGTGTCGCTGGCGATCGTGACCCACGCGCCGCCGCCGGCCGGGCGCCGTTCGAAGTCCACCTGCGTCGTGTCGGGGTCCGAGCTGGCCGAGAGCGAGACGGTGCCGCTCAAGTTCTGACCCGGGTCGGCGAGTGTCGGCGTCGGGGAGACGTTGTCCACGGAGACGTTCCGGACGGACGACGAAGTGCTGTTGCCGGCCATGTCCTCGACGACGACCTGGATGGTTGCGGCGCCGTCGGGGCCGGTCGTCGTGTTCCAGCTCAGCGAGAACGGTGCGGTCGTATCCGTGCCGAGCAGCGAGCCGCGGACGTAGAAGCGGACGGAGGCGATCGGCGAGGTGACGTCGGAGGCCGAGGCTGCGATCGCGATCGTGCCGGTGACCAGCTGGCCTTCCGTCGGCGCGCCGACGGTTGCGACGTCGGGCGCAGTGTTGTCGACGACCTTGTCCGGCAGGTTCGTCGTCGTCACGTTCGCTGCGTTGTCGGTGACGAGGATGCGCAGGTCGTAGTGGCCGTCGGGCACCGGGACCGTGTCCCAGTCGACCGAGTACGGGGCGGGCCCGGTCGTGTCGGTCCCGATCGACGTCCAGCTCGAACCGCCTGCGTCCGTGTACTGGAACTCGACGGACTGGATGCCGGAGCCGCTCTCGCTCGGGCTTGCGCTCAAAGTAACTGTGCCGCGGAGGTAGTCGGCAGCCGAGCAGGACGGGCAGGTGGGCGGGGTGGCGTCGATGAGCACGGTCGTGCTCTTGACCGTCTCAATGTTGCCGGCGTTGTCCACGGAGAAGTAGGCGATGGTGTGCGCGCCGTCATTGGAGCCGTTGGCCGGGGCCGGAATGATGACCGTCGTGCCGACGGTGTAGGTCGGATTGCCGTCGACGCTGTACTCCGTGACGTTGACGCCCGAGCCGCCGTCGTTCGGCGTCAGCGTCACCGTGACGGTGCTCGACTGCCAGCCCGCAGGCGCGTTGTCCGTGGTGGCGGGCTTCGTGTTGTCGATCAGGCTCGTCACGGCCGGCGAGGTCGTGGAGTTGCCCGCCGCATCGGTTGCGATCACGTGCAGGTCGACGTTGCCGTCGGGGACGGCGCTCGTGTCGAAGCTCGAGCCCGTGGGTTGCCAGCTCCCGCCGCCGTTCGTGGAGTACTCGTAGGCGACGCCGACCACGCCCGAGGCGTTGGAACCGCCCGGGTCGTCGGTGGACGAGGACAGATTGACGGAGCCGCGCATGTATGCGCCTGGGCTCGACATCGTCGCGTTCGGCGGGGTGTTGTCCACCAGCCGGTCGGTGACCGGGGTTGCTGCTGCCTGGTTTCCTGCGACGTCGTAAGCGACTGTGCGGAAGTCATAGTGGCCGTCGGCGACCGTCGTCGTGTCGAAGCTGACGCCGAAGCCGTCTCCCGGAGTGGAGTCCGTTGCGACGAGCGTCCACGGTCCGCCGCCGGACGGGCCGCGCTCGAAGTCGACGTGATCGATACCGGAGCCGGAGTCTCCCGCGGAGCCGGTCAGCGGCTTCGTCGCGCGGAGGTACTGGCCCGGGTCGTCCTGACTCGTGGTCGGCGGCGTGTTGTCGATCCGCACGTTCGAGACCGGCGCGGTGCTGGTGATGTTCCCCGCGACGTCCTGGACGACGATACGAAGCTGGTAGACGCCGTCGGCGATCGCGGTCGTGTTCCACATGATCGAGTCGAACGGCGCGGAGCTGAGCGTGCCGATTAGCGCCCAGGTCGTGCCGTTCGCCGAGTACTCGTAGGACACGGAGGCGAGACCGGAGGCATAGCCGTCCGCTGCCGGATCGCTCTCTGTCGACGTCAGCGTGACGACCTGGCGGATGTTCGCGCCTGGGCTGTCGAGTGTCCCGATCGGATAGTTCGTGTCTCGATGCCACGTCCAGGTGGCCGGGGACGCATCGGTGTTGCCGGCCGGGTCAGTGGCGCGAACGTCGAAAGTATGGGTGTTGTCCGTCAGGCCGCTGATGTTGTGCGGGGTCGTGCAGGGGGCGAACGCTCCGCCGTCGATGCTGCACTCGAAGGTCGAGCCGGTTTCGGAGGAGGAGAACGTGAACGTGGGCGTGACCGCGTTCGAGGGATCCGCAGGCTTCGACACGATGGTCGTGTCCGGCGCGTTCCGGTCGACGTCGACGTTGCGGATCGCGCTCGAGGGATGGCCGGCGTTGTCGGTCGCCACCGCAGCAAGGGCGTGGTTGCCGTCGGCGCCCGGGATCGTCCACGAGACGCTGTAGGGGCCCGGCGCAGCAATGTTGCCAAGGGGGCTCCACACGCCCGTGGCGCAGTCGGCACTCTGGTTCGAGCACTCGAAGAACTGCACCTCATCGATGCCGCTGCCGCCGGGATCGCTCGCGTTCGCCGAGAAGGTCGTCGGGCTCGGGACCGAGCCGTTGATCGCGGCAGGCGGCGCCGTGATCGCGACGGTCGGAGGAGCGTTGTCGACGCGGATGTTCGCGTGCTCGACGCTCGTCATGTTGCCGGCGTCGTCAGTGGCCCGTGCGCGAATGTCGTACAGCCCGTCGCCGCCCGGCAGGACAGTCGTGTTCCAGGACGCGCCAGTGGCGGTGTACGAGGCCGGCGGGTCGCTGGCGAGCTTGTAGGCGAAGGCGACCGCCGGGCTAGCGGGTGACGCGTCGCTTGCGCTTGCGACGAGGTTGACGGTGCCGGTGACCACGGCGGCCGCAGCCGGGCTGGTGAAGTCCACGGCCGGCGGCGTGTTGTCGACGCGGGTCGTGATCAGTGCCGAGGTCGTTGAGTTGCCGGCGGCGTCGGTTGCGATCACGTGCAGGTCGTAGAGGCCGTCGGAGACGAGGGTCGTGTCCCAGCTGGCCGGCTGGCTGTTGAAGCTGCCGCCGTTCGGCGCCAGCTCGTAGGCGACGGTCGCGATTCCCGAGCCGCCGGTGTCGCTCGTATTCGATGTGAGCGCGACGGTGCCGCCGACCGGGTTGCCCGGGCTGAGCATGGTGGCGCTGGGAGCGGTGTTGTCCACGCGACGATTGGCAATGACGACCGGCGATGCTTCGGCGTTGCCGGCGACGTCTGTCGCGACCGTGCGGAAGTCGTAGAGGCCGTCGGCGACGCTCGTCGTGTCGAAGGCGATCCCGTACGGAGACGTCGTGTCGCTGGTGATGGTCGTCCACGAGCCGCCGCTCGAAGGCCGGTGCTGGAAGGTGACCGAGGCGAGGTTCGATCCACCCGTGTCGCTCGCGACCGCGGTCAGGTTGACGCTCTGGCGCAGGTTGGCGCCGGGGTCGGCCTGGATGCTCGTCGGCGCGTTCGTGTCGGACTTGACCTCGTTGGAGGACGTCGCGGTCGTCCAGTTGCCGGCGTTGTCCGCAAGGCGGTAGCGGTACTGCGCGCACTTGGTGGAGGCGAGCGTGTCCGGGCTCGAGGCAGCAGCCCAGCCGGAGTACGACGAGCAGCTGTCGTTCACCAGGTCGCCGGTGCGCCGCTCGAGAACGCCGGACGAAGCGTTCACGTCAGGATCGGTGCCGTTGCCGGTGGTGATCGCGAACGAGCCGAAGACGTAGTTGTTCGGGTAGGAGACTGTGGCGCCGGTCGGGGCGGTGCGGTCGATGGTGATCGTGCGGACGTGCTCGCCGGTGTTCGAAGCGGCATCCACCGCGAGCGCGCGGATCGCCCTCAAGCCGTCGGCGCCCGGCGTCGACCAATCGGCCGAATACGGAGCGGAATTGTCCGTTCCGAACTGGCTCCAGGTGCCCGTGGCGCAGTCGGTGCTGCCGTTCGTGCACTCGTAGAAATCGACGCGGGTCACGTCGCCGTCCGGCGACGAGGCTGCGACCGGGTACGTGCTCGGGTCGGAGCCGTTCAAGTACGTCGTCGGCGAGCTGATGCTCACCGTCGGCGGACCAAGATCCACCGTCCAGGTGTGGCTTGCCGGAGTGGCGTCGGTGTTGCCGACCTGATCGGTCGCGCGGACCTCGAAGGTGTGGCTCCCTTCCGTGAGAGCCGGGGAGACGGTGTGCGGGCTCGTGCAGGACGACCAGCTGCCGCCGTCGATCCGGCACTCGAAGGTCGAGCCGCCTTCGCTCGAGCTGAACGTGAAGTTGGGCGTCGGGTCGTTGTCCACCGCCTGCGGGGCCGAGTCAATGGTCGTGTTCGGCGCGGTCAGGTCGATCGTCCAGCTGTAGCTGGCCGGCGTGCCGTCGGTGTTGCCGGCGATGTCGGTGGCGCGTACTTCGAAGGTGTGGCTACCGGCGCCGAGCGCGCTCAGTGTCTCGGGGCTCGAGCAGGAGGTCCAGCTGCCACCGTCGATGCGGCACTGGAAGGTGGAGCCGCCCTCGTTGGCGCTGAAGGCGAACGTCGGTGTCGTGTCGCCCGACGGGTC
>Ga0209874_1000088_pt1 | contig 22328 bp, 21 predicted proteins | sample GWRWN1_20_30_FD_187216 | JGI IMG/M metagenome (GOLD analysis project Ga0209874, IMG submission 187216) | Riverbed sediment microbial communities from areas with no vegetation in Columbia River, Washington, USA - GW-RW N1_20_30 (SPAdes)... | ecosystem: Environmental > Aquatic > Freshwater > River... | reverse complement strand
CTCTTGATGGCGCCGCTCCACCACCACTTCGAGATGAAGGCGTGGTCGGAGACGCGGATCATGGTCCGCTTCTGGATCGTGACCGCGATCCTGTGCGCGTGCGGGTTCGTCCTCTACTACCGCTACGCGTCCGAGTTTGCTTCCTGAGCGGGCTCTCGTCCTCGGCCTCGCCCGCTCGGGCGAGGCGGCGGCGCTCGCGCTCGCGCGCCGCGGGGTGGCAGTCGTCGGCGTCGACCGCCGGAAGGACCTCGACGGGGGGAGGCTTCGCGCCGCAGGCGTCGAAGTCGTCCTCGGCGCGGACGACCCCGAGCTCCTCGACGGCATGGACCTGCTCGTAAAAAGCCCCGGCATCCCGGCGGAAGCGCCTCTCGTGGCCGCTGCGCGCGAACGGGGCCTGACTGTCTGGAGCGAGGTCGAGCTCGGCCACCGGCTTCTCGGCAACCCGATCCTCGGCATCACGGGCACGAACGGGAAGACGACTACGAGCGAGCTCCTAGGTGAGGTCTTTCGGGCCGCCGGCAAGCCCGTAGCCGTCGCAGGGAACGTGGGGCGCCCGCTGACGGGCCTCGACGGGACGCTCGCCGAGGACGCGTGGATCGTCTGTGAGCTCTCGAGCTTCCAACTCGAGGACATCGAGGCGTTCCGGCCGCGTGTGGCGATTCTCCTCAACCTGACGCCTGACCATCTCGACCGCCACGCGAGCCTCGAGGAGTACCGCGCCGCCAAGCTGCGGATCTTCGAGAACCAGGGCCCGGACGACGTCGCTGTCGTCCCGCGCGGTTTCGAGGAGATCCCCGGCAGCGCCAGGCGAGTGGAGTTCGACCCGCAGGACGAGCTACCCGCGGAACCGCTCGTCCCCGGCGAGCACAACCGCGAGAACGCGGCCGCGGCAACGGCTGCGGCCCGCGCTGCCGGTATCTCCGACGACGCGATTGCCCAGGCGCTGCGAACGTTCGAAGGCGTCCCTCACCGGCTCGAGCTCGTCGGCGAGGTCGGCGGCATTCGCTTCGTCAACGACTCGAAGGCGACGAATCCAGAGGCGGCCGGGCGGGCACTTTCAGCCTACCCGCCGGGTATCCGGCTCATCCTCGGCGGGAGCAGGAAGCTGAGCTCCTACTCCTCCCTGGCTAGGGAAGCTTCCGCGCGCGGGGTCGCCAAGGCGTATCTGATCGGCGAGGCGGCCGACGAGATCGCAGAGGCGCTGGCCGGAGCCGGTGTTCGCTTCGCCGATTCCGGAACGCTCGAGCAAGCGGTCGCGGACGCCTTTGCGGATGCTGAGCCTGGCGAGGTCGTGCTGCTCTCGCCCGCGTGCGCGAGCTACGACCAGTTCCGGGACTTCGAGGAGCGGGGCGAGCGCTTCCGCGACCTCGTCGCGGCGCTATGAGGCGCCGCGCGAGCACCCACCTCGAGTACCACCTCCTCGTTCTCGTCACCCTCGCTCTGGTGGCATTCGGGCTCGTGATGGTCTACAGCGCGAGCTCTGCGCGCGCGCTGCTCGGAGCGGACGATCCGGCGTACTACCTGAAGCGGCAGGCCCTCTACGCGGTCGCCGGCCTCGTCGCTCTCGTCCTCCTCTCTCGAACCGACTACCGTCGTCTCCGGCACGCCGCCGGTCCGCTGCTCCTCGCGAGCTTCGTCCTCCTCGTCGCCGTACTCGCAATCGGAACGGCGGTGAACGGAGCACGCCGCTGGATTCCGCTCGGCACGCTGACCTTCCAGCCCTCCGAGCTCGCCAAGCTCGCGCTGGCCCTGTGGACTGCGGGACTCCTCGCGCGGCGGCCGGCGCCTCAGACTCTGAGCGAACTCGTGCGCCCGATCGGGCTCGTCGTGGGAGCGGCGTGCGCGCTCATCCTCGTGGAGCCGGACCTTGGATCCGCGCTCGCGATCGCGATCATGGTGGCGGCCATCCTCCTCGTCGCCGGTACTCCCGTCCGGACGCTGGCTGCGGGGAGCGGGATCACCGGGATGCTCGTTCTGGCAGCCATCTGGCTCGAGCCCTACCGCCGCGAGCGCATCTTCAGCTTCATCGACCCGTGGCACGATCCTCAGGGAGCGGGCTTCCAATCGGTGCAGGCGATGATCGCTCTCGGGTCGGGAGGGATCTTCGGCGTCGGCCTCGGCGAGAGCGTGCAGAAGATCTATTACCTTCCCGAGGCTTCGACGGACATGATCTTCGCGATCGTCGGCGAGGAGCTCGGCCTGGTCGGCGTCCTCGCGGTGATCGGTGCGTTCGCGCTCTTCGCGTACGCCGGCCTCAACATCGCCCTCCGCTGTCGCGATCCGTTCGGGAAGCGGCTCGCGGCGGGGCTGACTGCGCTCGTCTGCGGCCAGGCTGCGGTGAACGTCAGCGCGGTCATGGGGCTCGCCCCGCTCACGGGTGTGCCGCTCCCGTTCGTCTCCTACGGCGGGTCGAGCCTCGTCGTGGGCCTCGCTTCCGTCGGGATCCTCCTTAACATCGCCGTCAACCATGGCGTCGCAGCAGTCTCCGAGGTGCCTGATCGCCGCCGGCGGAACAGCCGGTCACGTCCTGCCCGCGCTCGCGGTCGCGGAAGCGCTCAGGTCGCGCGGCGCGAGCGTCGCGTTCGCGTCCAACGCTGATTCCCGTCACATACGGGAGGCGGGCTTCGAGCTCGACGTGTTCCCCGTCGAGGGATTCCCGCGGCGTCCGGGCCCGGCTCTTGCACGCGCGCTCGGGGCGGCCGCCCTGGCGGTGCCCGCGGCCGTTCGGATCCTGCGGCGCCGGCGGCCGGACGTCGTCCTTGGGGGCGGGGGCTACGTCGCAGGGCCGATGGTCCTGGCAGCCGGCGCGCTGCGCATTCCGGCGGCCCTCACCGAGGCAGACGCCCACCTCGGCCTGGCGAACAGGTTGGCGGCGCCGTTCGCTCGGCGCATCTTCCTCGCCTTTCCCGTCGCAGGCCTCGAAGGTGAGAAATACCGCGTCGTCGGCCGGCCGATTCCCAGGCGCTCGGAGGCGATTCCCCAGGACGAGGCGAGGCTCCGGTTTCAACTCCCGGGGGAAGGCCCGGTCGTGCTGGTCTTCGGTGGGAGCCAGGGAGCGCGACGGCTCAACGAGGTCGCCGTGGAGGCGTTCGGCGCCGACGGGCCGGCCGTCCTCCACCTCGCCGGGGAGCGCGACTATCCCGAGCTGGCTCTCCGGGTGAAGCGGCCGGATTACCGGCTGTTCCCCTTCACGGACGACTTCGGCGCCGCCCTCGCGACCGCGGATCTCGTCGTGGCGCGCGCGGGCGGCTCTGTTTGGGAGGTGGCAGCCGCGGGTCGCCCCGCGCTGCTCGTCCCCTATCCCCACGCGACAGCCGACCATCAGACGAAGAACGCTCGCTACTTCGAGCGCGGCGGCGGCGCGGTCGTCGTCCCCGAAGGCGAGCTCGAGCTCCGGCGACGGGTGGAGACGTTGCTCGCCGATCCCTTGCGTCTGAAGGAGATGGGGGAGGCGATGCGGCGGCTGGCACGCCCGGACGCCGCCGACGTGATCGCGGAGGAGCTGATCGCGCTTGCTCGCCGGTAGGCGTCTCTGGTTCGTCGGGATCGGCGGGGCCGGTCTCTCCGGCTACGCGATCGTCGCCCGGGCCTGGGGTGCCGAAGTCGCCGGCTGGGACCGTCACGAGACCTCGTACCTCGAGCACGTGCGCGCCGCCGGAATCCCGGTGATGATCGCTGGGGAGCTACCGCCCGCTCCCGAAGGGTGGGAGGCCGTCGTCTCCACGGCGTACGCCGGGCAGGCCGAGGGCCGCAGCCGTGCGGACTTCCTCGCAGAGCTCGTCTCAGGAACCCGGGCGATCGTGGTCTCGGGCGCACACGGAAAGACGACGACGGCGGCCATGATCGCGTTCGTCCTCGACTGTCTCGGGCTCGACCCGTCGTTCCTGATCGGCGGAGAGGTGCCCCAACTCGGCGGCAACGCGCGGGCCGGGACCGGCTGGCTGGTCGTCGAGGGGGACGAGTCCGACCGCACTGTCTTCGGCCTACCGGCGGAGATCGGCGTGATCACGAACGTCGATCTCGACCATCACACGACCTTCGGCTCGACGGCGGAGGTCGAGAAAGAGTTCGAGCGCTGGGCAGCCGGCCTTCCGCACGTCGTCTGGGGGCGCGACCTCGAGCCGGTGGCGCTCGAGCTCTCGGCGCCGGGCGAGCACAACCGTCTCAACGCCGCCTGTGCGCTGGCCGCACTCGAGCTCGCCGGCGTGGGGCGCGAGCAGGCGGCCGAGGCGCTCCGCGAGTTCCGCGGAGTCGGACGGCGGCTCGAGCGGCGCGGGGAGGCCGGCGGTGTCCGCTTCCTCGACGACTACGGCCATCACCCGGCCGAGATCGAAGCAACGCTGGCCGCGGCGCGGAAGCTCGCCGGCGAGGGGCGCGTCCTCGTCCTCTTCCAGCCACACCTCTATTCGCGGACTCTCCATCTCGCGACGGAGCTCGCCGGCGCCCTCGCGCTCTCCGATCTGGCGTGCGTCACAGACGTCTATCCCGCGCGGGAAAGGCCGATCGAGGGCGTGACCGGCAAGCTCGTCGTCGATCGCCTTTGTGAGCTCCGGCCGGGAATGCCCGTCGCCTGGACGCCGAAGGTCGAGCAGGGGGCGGAGGTTCTCCGCGCCCGGGCCCGCCCTGGAGACCTCGTCGTTACCATCGGCGCCGGCGACGTCGACAGGGCGGTCCCGCTCCTTCTCGAGAGGCTCAGCGCGTGAACGTCCAGGAGGGCGTCAGCCTCTCCAAGTTCACGACTCTCGGGACCGGGGGAGCTGCGCGCCGGTTCGCAAGGCCGGAGCTGGTCGAGGAGCTCGCCGACCTCCTCGCTTGGGCCGAGGAGAACGACATCCCGACGGCTCCGATCGGCCTGGGCTCCAACCTGCTCGTCGCAGACGAGGGTTTCCCGGGACTTGCCCTCAAGCTCGACGGAGTGCTCGCGGCGGTCAAGATCCAAGAGGGCCGCGTGATCGCCGGGGGCGGCGCCCCGCTCGCCGTCTGCCTCCACCGCGCACGCGCCGCCGAGCTCGGCGGGATCGAGTTCGTCTGCGCGATTCCCGGTACGGTCGGCGGCGGCGTCTGGATGAATGCCGGGGCGTACGGGAACGACATCGCCGCAGTCCTCGTCCGGGCCCATGTCGTCGACGGTCGCAGCGCTCGCTGGCTGACGCCGGAGGAGCTGGGACTGCGCTACCGCCGCTCGGATCTCGTGCGAGGCCAGATCGTCGCCGGCGCCGAGTTCCGCCTCGAGCCGAAGCCGGAGGTCGAGATCAAGGAAACCGTCAGAGAAATGCAGCAGAAGCGAAAGGACGCGCAGCCCACGAACAAGCGCACGTTCGGGAGCGTGTTCAAGAACCCCGACCACGAGCTCACCGCCGGTCGCATGCTCGAGGCCTGCGGGCTCAAGGGGCACCGGATCGGCGGCGCGCAGATCTCTCCCAAACATGCGAACTTCATCGAGAACGCGGGCGGCGCTTCCTCGTCCGACGCTCTGGCGCTGATCGCCGAAGCGCGCAGGCGCGCCCTCGAGCAGTTCGGCGTGCGGCTCGAGGCCGAAGTGCAACTGCTCGGCCCGATCGAGATTCCCCCGCTGCCCGGGTAGGGAGCGGAGATCCGGCGCCGAAATCTCCCCTGTGGGGCGCCTTGCGCTTGTCGAGTCGCGCTCGGCCCGGGGTGACTTCGCGGTCCCCTGGCGCCGGGTGTCCGTGATCGCCGCGGGCGTGGCGGCCCTCTTGGCCGTGCTCTACCTGGCAGCGCGCGAGACACCGCTCTTCGCCGTCCGCACGGTGGAAATCACGGGTGGATCGAAGGCGGTGAACAAGGCCGTGCGGGAGGCTGCGCAGCCCGTCGAGGGCGAAAGCCTCGTCGCGTTGGACGGCAAGTCGCTCATGCGGGAGCTGGAGGCGCTTCCCTCCATCCGCTCAGCGAGCTACGACCGCGCCTTCCCGAGCACGTTGCGAATCTTCGTGCGTCCGGAGCTCCCCCTCGGAATCGTCCGCGTGGGCCCTGACCGCTGGGTGGTCTCCGAGCGGGGGCGCATCATCCGCCGGTACGCGCCCGGCTCCTCGGAACGCTATCCCCGCTTCCGGCTCCCCGGCCGTCCGAACGTCGTGCCCGGCTCGTACCTGACGGATCCTGGGGCGCGGGTCGTCCTCGGGGCTCTCGCGGTCGTATCGAGGAGCTTTCCGGTCCGGATTCACATGGTGCGCCTGGAGGAAGGACGGCTGACCATGGACCTCCGGGCTCCCTGGGGAACCCCGGAGCTCCGCCTCGGCGAGGCGGTGGACGTGAAGGTGAAGCTGGCGGTCGCCGCAGTCGTGCTGCGCTCGCTCTCGGCCGAGGCGCGCAGCTCGGTGGACTATGTGGACGTCAGCGTGCCGGAACGAACGGTCGTAGGGAGCAACCCTCAAGTCGAAGGTTTAGGTTGACGGTTTGTCCACATCTTCCCTGCAAATACTGAGTTGACATCGTGGAGAGGGGGACGTAGGCTCAGGCGCACGCTCAAGCTGAGCTAGAGATCGGAGAGGAAAAGAGAGTGAGAGACCAGTCAGGGACCTTCCTGGCCGTCATCAAGGTAGTCGGCGTCGGCGGCGGCGGAACGAATGCCGTCAACCGGATGATCGAGGCCGGCCTGCGCGGCTGCGATTTCGTCGGTGTGAACACCGATGCTCAGGCGCTGCTCATGTCGGAGGCGGAGCAGAAGCTCCACATCGGCACGAGTCGCACGCGGGGGCTCGGCGCCGGTGCGGATCCCCAGGTCGGCGAGGAGGCCGCGCTCGAGAGCCGCGACGAGATCAAGGAGGCGCTGAAGGGCGCCGACATGGTCTTCATCACGGCCGGCGAAGGCGGCGGAACCGGAACCGGCGCCGCGCCGATCATCGCGGAGGTCGCCCGTGAGGACCTGAAGGCTCTCACCGTCGGCGTCGTCACGCGGCCGTTCCACTTCGAGGGCCGCAAGCGCGCCGAGCAGGCTCAGACCGGGATCGCGCACCTGCGCGAGAAGGTCGACACGCTCATCATCATCCCGAACGACCGGCTGTTGCAGGTCGTCGAGAAGAGGACGTCGGTCGTCGACGCTTTCCGGTTGGCCGACGAGGTCCTTCGCCAGGGCGTCCAGGGCATCACCGACCTGATCATGGTGCCCGGCCTGGTCAACCTCGACTTCGCCGACGTACGCACGATCATGACGGACGCCGGCTCGGCGCTCATGGGCATCGGCGAGGCCGACGGCGAGAACCGCGCCGCAGAGGCAGCGCGCGCGGCGGTCTCGTCCCCGCTCCTCGAAGCTTCCGTCGAAGGGGCGACGGGGATCCTCCTGAACATCACCGGCGGGTCCGACCTCGGGCTCTTCGAGGTCAACGAGGCCGCCGAAGTCGTGACGGGTGCGGCGGACCTCAACGCGAACGTGATCTTCGGCGCCGTCATCGACGAGAACATGGATGGCAAGGTGCGGGTCACCGTCATCGCGACGGGCTTCGATCGCAGCCTCCGGCGCGACCGGCGAGACCGTGAGGAAGGCGAGCGCGGCGAGCGCGAGCCGGTCAGCGGAGGGTTCGACGTCCCCGCAGACGTTCTCGAAGTGCCGTCCTTCCTGCGCCGCCGCTAGTCGCTAGCCGCTCTGGACGGTGGCTCCACCGGGCAAAGCCCGGCTCGGCCACCTTGACGCCGCTCGCGGCAGGATGCTGCGCTCGCGGTCCCTCGCCGTACTACCGCGTACTGTCTCGGGCCCCGCTCGCTTGCCTCCTTCTCGAGCGACGCCCCAGAGCGGCTAGCGGCCCAGCGCGAACTTCTCGTACGCTCGCAGTCGTGCGCGCGCCGCGGGAGCCGTTCCGGATCAAGATGGTCGAGCCCATTCGCTCGACGACGTCCGAGCGGAAGGCTGCGCTCGAGGAGGCGGGCTGGAATCTCTTCCAACTCGCCGCGCGGGACGTCGAGCTCGACCTCTTGACCGATTCCGGGACGGGCGCGATGAGCAGCTCGCAATGGGCGGCCCTCATGCGTGGGGACGAGTCGTATGCCGGCTCGCAGAGCTTCGAGCGCTTCCGCTCGGCTGTGCAGGACGTAGTCGGGTTCCCCTTCGTCGTCCCGGCTCACCAGGGTCGCGGCGCGGAGAGTCTCTTCTTCGGCGCCATCGTGGATCCCGGGGAGATCGTCCCGTCGAACGCTCATTTCGACACGACGCGTGCTCACATCGAGTTCCGAAAGGGAATCGCGGTCCCGTACTCGTCGAGTGGCACCACGACGCGCGCGCCGCAGGCCGGATCGTGGCACTCGCAAAAGAACTCCGCGCTCTCCACCTCGTAGCGCTCCGCCGCGGAGGCGATCCGCTCGTTCACGTTGCGAAAGAGCGACTCGATCTCGCCGATACGTTCTTCGGAGGGTGTCATTCTGCCGCAAACAACGGTCACGAGCGGTTCCTGGTTACGGATAGGATCGGCGCGGTGCAGACGCTCCGGCGCACGCCTCTGTACGAGCGCCACGCCGCTCGCGGCGCGCGTCTCGTCCCTTTCGCGGGCTGGGAGATGCCGGTGCAATACACGTCCATCGTGGCCGAGCACCGGGCGGTGCGGGCGTCTGCGGGAGTCTTCGACGTGTCGCACATGGGCCAGCTCTCGCTCGCGGGCGAAGGCGCACATGACTACCTGCAGGCGCGACTCTCAAACGACCTCGACCGTATCGGCGACGGCCAGGCCCAGTACACGCTCCTGACGAACGAGCGCAGCGGGATCGTGGACGATCTCATCGCCTACCGCCGCGGTACGGACGACTACCTGCTCGTCGTCAACGCGGCCAACGTGGACGCCGACCACGGCGCGCTCGGCGAAACGGAGGATGTCTCGGCCGAATGGGCGCTCTTCGCCGTTCAGGGGCCGGAAGCCCTCGAGCGCCTCGGCATCGAGCTCGAGCCGTTCACCTTCAGGGAGGACGAGGTGCTGGGGATTCGCTGCCTCGTCGCCGGTACCGGCTATACCGGGGAGCGGGGCTGCGAGCTCGGCTGCGCGCCCGACGATGCCGTCGCGCTCTGGGACGCGATCCTCGAGCGAGGGATCGTGCCCTGCGGCCTCGGCGCGCGAGACACGCTGCGCCTCGAGGTCTGCTATCCACTCCACGGGAACGACATCTCGCCGGAGCGGACTCCGATCGAAGCCGGGCTCGGGTGGGCGTGCGCTCTCGACAAGGAATTCACCGGGGTCGACCTCCTCCGGCGCCAGAAGGAGGAAGGCCCCGCGGAGAAGCTCGTGGCGTTCGTGATGGAGGAGAAAGCCATCCCGCGCCAGGGCATGCGCGTGGCGGAGGGCGGCGAGGTCACCTCCGGCTCGCTCTCACCGATGCTCGACGTCGGGATCGGGCTCGGCTACGTGCGCGCGGAGCTTGCTGATCCCGGGACGACGCTGACCATCGACGTGCGCGGCCGGCCGAAGGCAGCACGCGTCGTCAAGAAGCCGATCTATCGAAGGGAGGAGAGCTAGTGGCAGCAGACGAGAGCTATCCGGACGAGCTCAAGTACCACCGTGAGCACGACTGGGCGCGGATCGACGGCGACACCGCCACGCTCGGCATCACCTGGTATGCGCAGGACGCGCTCGGCGAGATCGTTCATTTCGAGCCTCCCGACGAGGGCGGCTCCCTCGCCAGGGACGAGAGCTACGGAGAGGTCGAGTCGGTCAAAGCGGTCTCCGATCTCATCTCCCCTCTCTCCGGCGAGGTCGTCGAGGTGAACGCGGCCGTGATCGAGGCGCCCGAGAAGGTCAACGAGGACCCGTACGGGGAGGGCTGGCTCGTGAAGATCCGGCTGTCCGAGCCCGGCGAGGTCGACGACCTCCTCGACGCGGAGGCGTACAAGCAGCTCGTCGACGAGCAGTGAGCTACCTCTCGCTGACCGACGCCGACCGCGAGGCGATGCTCGCAACCATCGGCGTCGACTCGGTGGACGACCTCTTCGGCGACATTCCGGAAAGCGTCCGCTTCCAGCGCGAGCTCGACCTCGAGCCCGCCCTTCCAGAGGCCGACCTCGTTGCGCACCTGGAGGAGCTGGCCTCCCGGAACGTGGACACCGGCCGGGAGCTCTCGTTTCTCGGCGCTGGAATCTACGACCACTACGTCCCGGCGATCGTTGACGCGATCCTCGCCCGCGGCGAGTTCTTGACCGCCTACACGCCCTACCAGCCGGAGATGAGCCAGGGGATCCTCCAGGCCATCTTCGAATATCAGACTGTGATCTGCGAGCTGACGGGCATGGACGTCTCCAACGCGTCTGGCTACGACGGGACTACGGTCGCCGCCGACGCCTGCTTCGTCGCCAAGCACGTCACCGGTCGCTCGAAGGTCGTTCTCTGCGAGACGGTCAATCCCCAGGTGCGCCAGGTCGTGAAGACCTACGCGCCCGGATTCGGCCTCGAGGTCGTCGAGGTTCCCCAGCACGGAGGGACCACAGATCCCGAGGAGCTCGGACAGGCGGCTGAAGACGCGGCCTGCGTGATCTTCCAGCAGCCCAACTTCTTTGGTTGCCTCGAGCCTGCTCCAGACCTCGCGGCCGCAGCGAACGCCGCCGAGGCATTGCCCGTCGCGCACGTCGACCCGATTTCCCTGGGACTCCTCGAAGCCCCCGGGAACTACGGCTGCGCGCTCGCGATCGGCGAGGGCCAGGGCGCGGGCAACTACCAGTCGTACGGAGGTCCGCACTACGGCTTCATGGCCGCGCGCTCCGACTACATTCGCCGCATGCCGGGACGCATCGTCGGCGAGACGACCGATATCGCGGGTGAGCGCGGGTATGTCCTCACCCTGCAGACCCGTGAGCAGCACATCCGCCGCGAGAAGGCGACGTCCAACATCACGACGAACCAGACGCTCCTGGCGCTCGCCGGCCTGGTGCACCTCTCGTGGTTGGGCCCACAGGGACTCCGCGAGGTGGGGGAGACCTGCATGGCCCTGGCCGAGCATGCGAAGGAGCGGCTGGGACTTCCGCTTCTGTTTCCTGAACGGGCAACATTCAAGGAGTTTGCCGTTCGCGTCGGACGGCCTGCCGACGAAGCGATTCGGGCAGCCCGCGAGCAGGGCGTCCATCCGGGCTACGCGCTCAAGCGCGACTACGGCGGAATGGAGGACGCGCTGCTCGTCTGCATGACGGAGAAGAAGACGCCGGAAGACATCGAACGCCTGGCCGAGGCGCTCGGGGGCGTGGCCGGCGAATGAAGCTCATCTTCGAGAGGTCGAAGCCGGGCCGCCGCGCTGCCGCCGTCCCGAAGCCCGACCTGCCGGTTCCCGAGCTCCCGGAAGAGCTCCGACGCCGTCAGGCCCCGCGGCTGCCCGAGATCGCCGAGCCCGAGATCGTTCGTCACTTCACGGCGCTCGCCGACCGGACGTTCGGCGTCGACACCGGCTTCTATCCACTCGGCTCCTGCACGATGAAGCACAACCCGCGGGTGAACGAGCGCGTGGTCGCGCTGCCCGGCTTCCGCGACCTCCATCCACTCCAGGAGGAGGACGGCGCGCAGGGGGCGCTCGAGCTCATGTGGCGCCTCCAGGAGATCCTCGCGGAGGTCTGCGGCCTCGGCGCCGTCTCGCTCCAGCCGGCGGCCGGCTCGCAGGGCGAGCTCACGGGTCTGATGCTCATGCGCGCCTACTTCGCCGATCGGGGCGAGGGCGAGCAGCGCAAGAACGTGATCACGGCCGACACCGCCCACGGGACGAACCCGGCCAGCGTGACGATGGCCGGCTACACGCTTCAGAAGGTCGAGACGGACGCCCGCGGCAACCTCGACCTGGACGACCTCCGCTCGAAGGTCAACGAGGAAACGGCGGGCCTCATGCTCACCAACCCCTCGACCCTCGGCCTCTTCGACGAGCACATCGAGGAGGTCGCCGCCATCTTCCACGAGGCGGGCGCGCTCCTCTACTACGACGGCGCGAACCTGAACGCGGTCTGCGGGATCTCGCGCCCTGGCGACATGGGCTTCGACATCGTGCACATCAACCTGCACAAGACGTTCTCGCAGCCGCACGGGGGCGGTGGCCCGGGCGGCGGGCCGGTCGTCGTCCGCGACATCCTCGAGCCCTTCTTGCCAGTCCCGGCCGTCGTCCGCGACGGCGAGCGCTTCCGGCTCGACTACGACAAGCCGAAGTCGATCGGCAAGGTGCGCGGCTACTGCGGCCCGTTCGGCGTCTTCGTTCGCTCCTACGCCTTCATTCGCGCGTACGGGCCGGCGCTCAGGGAGATGTCCGAGGTGGCCGTCCTGAACGCGAACTACATGCTGGCGCGGCTGAAGGACACGTACGAGCTGCCGTTCGACCGCCTCTGCATGCACGAGTTCGTCCTCTCGGCGCGTGGGCTCAAGCGGGAGCACGGGATCACGGCGCTCGACGTCGCCAAGCGGCTCATGGACTACCAGTTCCACCCGCCGACCATCTACTTCCCCCTCATCGTCCCGGAGGCGCTGATGATCGAGCCGACCGAGACGGAGCCGAAAGAGACGCTCGACGCTTTCTGCGACGCTATGCAGGAGATCGCGCGCGATGCGGCCGAGCGTCCGAAGTTGCTGAAGGAGGCCCCGCACCATCGGCCCGTGCGCCGTCTCGACGAGGTGAAGGCCGCGAAGAGAGCAATCGTCCGCTACCGCTTCGACGACCATCCCGACCTCACGGGCGGGCCCTCCGAGGGTGAGGCGCTCGAAGCGCAGAAGCGGGCCTGATGCAACGCGACCAGATCGAGCGCCGGGTGGACGAGCTGCGCGCCGAGCAGCCGGGTCGTGAAGAGTTCATCGCCGCCGTGCGGGAGTTCGGGCAAGGGCTCGATCCGGAGGCGCGCAAGACCCTCGGGCAGGTGCTGCTCGACCGGCAGCCGGAGACGGGCGGCTTCGACGTGCTCAACAAGCGATTCGAAGAAGGCGGCTGGATGAAACGGACGATGCGCAAGATCGAGGAGCGCGAGCGCGCGGACCGCCCCAAGGGCGAATGATCGATCTCCGCTCAGACACGCTCACACAGCCGTCCCCCGGTATGCGCAACGCGATGGCCGAGGCCGTCGTCGGCGACGAACAGAAACGGGAGGACCCGACTGTGATCGCTCTCGAGGAGCGGGCGGCCGAGCAGCTGGGCCAGGAAGAGGCCGTCTACCTTCCGACGGCCACGATGGCGAACCAGATCGCCCTTCGAATCCTGTCCGAGCCGGGCGACGAGGTGCTCGCCGAGGCGACGGCGCACGTCTTCCGCTACGAGCTGGGCGGCCCGGCGGTGCACTCAGGGCTGGCGATGAAGGCGCTCCCCACCGAAAGCGGAATCTTCAGCGCGGAGCAGGTGCGCGACGCGGTCAGCCCGCGGGGCGATCTCCACACGGCACCCACCCGGATCGTCTGCTTCGAGAACACGCACAACGGCGGCGGCGGTCGGGTCTGGCCGCTTGACCTCCTCCGAGGGGTGGTGGGCGAAGCACGTCGCCACGGTCTCAACGTCCACCTCGACGGCGCCAGGCTGATGAACGCCTCGGTGGCGAGCGGCGTTCCCGCGGCGGAGTACGGCCGGGAGTTCGACACCGTCACCCTCTGCCTCTCCAAGGGGCTCGGCTGTCCACTGGGCGCGCTCATCGCTGGCTCGCGTGAGCGGATGGCCAAGGCGCGGCGGATGAAGCACCTCTTCGGCGGGGCGATGCGGCAGTCAGGGATCGTCGCTGCCGCGGGTATCTACGCCTTCGAGCACAACGTGGGCCGGCTCGCTGAGGATCACGAGCATGCCCGCCGGCTCGGAGAGGGGCTGGCGGAAACAGGTCTCCCGGTCGACCGGGACCAGGTGGAGACGAACTTCGTCCTGCTCGATGTCGGCCGTCTCGGCCTGCCCGCAGACGAGGCCGTCGCGCGCCTGCGGGCCGAGGGCGTCCTGCTCTCCTTCGCCGCCCGAAAGGACGTCCTCCGGGCCGTCACGCACCTCGATGTCAGTGCCGAAGACATCGAGCAGGCGATCGAACGGATCCCGCGCGCGCTGGCGGCCACCGACCGGCCGGTAGAGCTGGCCGAGAACGCGCCGACGCCCTACTGAGGACGCCGGCGCGTCTCCCGCTTCCTGCCTACTCGTACTGGAGCGCCCGCAGGACGTTCAGCCTCGCCGCGCGGCGCGCGGGGAAGATCGCCGCGAGCACCCCGACGACCACCGCCACGATCGCGAACACGACCAGCTGAGTGACCGGAATGGCGATCTGAACATTGAACTCCGAGAGCGCCCTGGTCATCAGCAGCGCCAGGAAGACCCCGAGCGGAAGCCCGAGCGCCGCCCCGATCAGCGCCGTGATGATGCTCTCGTGCCGCACCATGCGGCGTGCCTGGCGCCGGGTCATACCGACGGCCCGCAGCATCCCCAGCTCGCGTGTCCGCTCGAAGACCGTGAGGACGAGCGTGTTCACCATCCCGAAGATGCTGACTACGACGGACAGTGCGAGGAGGACGTACAGGACGTTCAGGAAGTTGTCGAAGTCCTTGTTTTGCGCCTGGATCCAGCCTTCGCGCGTTTGCACCTTGGCGTCCGGGAAGTCCTTGACCGCGGCGTCGAGAGACGCGGTCGTGGCCGCCGTCGGCTCGCCGTTGACGTCGACGAACACGAACGAGTTCTGCGGCCGTTCGTAGATCGAATCGAACAGCGACTGCGTGATCGAGACGCTTCCGAGGAGCGGGAAGAACGGGGGCGGCTCGTAGATGCCCTTCACGACGAGCTGCGTCGTGTCCCCGTCCGGCGTCAGTAGCGGGAACTGGTCTCCCACCTTCAGGTTCTTGTCCTCGGCGAAACTCTTGTCGATGATGGCGCCGTTCTGCCCCATCTCCGCGAGCACCGCGTCGGATCCCTGCTTCCAGTCGAACGTGTACGCCTGAGCGATAGCACCCGGCTCGATGCCGGTGACGTAGCCGCTCTCGCCGTCGGCCTTGCCGAGCCCCGAGCGGACGCTCGTGACGAACTGGGCGTCGGGGGAACGGCCGACTGCGTCGCCGGCTGACGTGACGAAGGGCGAGAAGCCATCCTGTGCGGTCAGCACGTACTCGGCTTCCACCTGCTTCTTGATGGCGTCGGTGTTCGAGGATTTCATTCCGCTCGCGAGCACGGCGACGAACGTGACGAGCGCGATGCCGATCATGAGCGCGGCCGCGGTCGATGCCGTCCGCCCCGGGTTACGAGTCGAGTTCCCCTTCGCGAGCCTGCCCGCTGCGCCACCAATGCGGGTGGCCGGCCAGCCGACGAACGCTGCCAGAGGGCGGACGAGCCGTGACGAGATCATCGCCACGCCCACGAAGAGGGCGAGGACGCCGACGGCAATCGAGATGAGCCGCTGGGCCGTTCCCAGGTCGTCCTTGAAGAGGGAGTAGCTGAGAAGTACGACCGCGATGCCGATCACGACCATTGCGATGTACGGGGCCAGCCGCGCCATGCGCCCGCGGGGCAGCGTGAAGCCCTCGCGGACGGCGGCGATGGGAGGCACTCGCGTGGCCCGGATCGCGGGGAAGATTCCTGCGAGAAGCGTGACCCCGACGCCGATGACCATCGAGACGATGACCGTCCGCGGCGCGAACACGAGCCCCTGGGTCGGCAGGTCGAAGTTGAGCGCCTTGAAGAGCGCGTTCAGCCCCGCCGCCAGGCCGAGGCCGAGGAAGAGCCCGGCCAGCGACGCAGCGAACCCAATAACGAGCGCTTCCAGAACCACCGACCACAGCACCTGACGGCGCGAGCCGCCGATCGTCCGCAAGGTGGCGAACTCACGCGTCCGCTGCGCGACGGTGATCGAGAGCGTGTTGAAAATGACGAACGCGCCGACGAACAGCGCTACTCCGGCGAAGGCAAGCAGGAAATACCGGATGAACTTCGTGAACGCGACGTCCTTCAAATCCTCCGTCGCCTGCTGGTCGCCCGTGCGCACGAGCGCGTTGTTCGGCAGGATCGGGCGGATTTCGCTCACCAGCTTCTGGGGCGTCGTGCCGTCCTTGCCCGCGACCGAAATGGCGTCGAACTGGCCTTCGCGGTCGAGGAGCGCCTGGGCCGTCGGGATGGTGAAGACGGCGAACGTCGCCGAGCCGAGCGAGCTCACGTCGCCGTACTGGGCCAGTCCGACGATCTTGAATTCACTGACGGGTTGATCCGTCGCGATCTTGACCGGGTCGCCGATCTTGTACCCCTGCTCGTCCGCGGTGCCCACGTCGATCACGACCTCGTCCGGCGTCGAAGGCCAGCGGCCCTCGAGGAGCTTGAGGGGGTTGAAACGGGCTTCCGACGGGTCGATCCCGAAGCCGAACGAGGGCGCGCCGCCGGTGTCCACGGCCTTGCCGTTCTTCTTCAGAATCTTCGTGTTCGAATCGTCGGCGACGATGCCGGCTGCAGCGGCGACGTCAGGGAGCTCCTTGATCTTGGGGAGCAGGGTGTCCGGGATCGACGGGGTTGAGGCTGTTTCGCCATCGACGTTGATGTCGGCCGCCTTGCCCGAGACGACAGCGTCCGTGTTCGCGTACGTCTCCTGGAAGATGCTGCCGAACGCCTTGTCGATCGTGTCCGTCAAGACGTAGGTTCCGCTCACCATCGTCACTCCGAGGACGATGGCGAAGGCGGTCAGGAGCGCGCGTAGCTTCCGCCCCGCGAGGCCTCTGAGGGTGACGCCGATCACGACCGGCTCACCTCTTCCATCGCCCCGAGGATGTCGTGGGCGCTCGCCCGCTGGAGCTCCTTGACGATGCAGCCGTCGGCCAGGAAGAGGACGCGGTCCGCGATTGCCGCGGCGCCCGCGTCGTGGGTGACCATCACGGTCGTCTGTCCGTAGTCGGACACCGACTGGCGCAGCAGCTCGAGGATCTCGGCGCTCGTGGTCGAGTCGAGGTTGCCGGTCGGCTCATCCGCGAAGATGACCGTGGGCCTGGAGATGAGGGCGCGTGCGATCGCGACGCGCTGCTGCTGGCCGCCGGAGAGCTCGGAGGGCCGGTGCTTGCGGCGGTCGTCGAGACCGAGCTTGCCGATGACCTCGTCGATCCATTTCTTCTCAACTTTGCGACCGGCTAGCTCGAGCGGAAGCACGATGTTCTCCTCCGCGGTCAGCATCGGCAGGAGGTTGAAGAACTGGAAGATGAAGCCGATGTGCTCCCGCCGGAGCTTCGTCAGGTCGTTGTCGCCGAGCTTGGTGATGTCCGTGCCGTCTACAGCCACGCTCCCCGAGGTCGGGCGGTCAAGCCCGGCGAGGATGTGCATCAGCGTCGACTTACCGGACCCCGACGGGCCCATGACCGCCGTCAGCTCACCGCGCCGAACGTCGATTGAGCAGCCGCGGAGCGCGTCCACGGCGGTGTCGCCCTCGCCGTAGCGGCGCGTGAGCTCCTTCGCCTCGATGACGACCTCGGACGTCGCCTTTGCTGTTGCGGGCTCTTCGGTCATGGTCGTGGAAGACATTCCTACCTCCAGGGAGTTGTGTCACCAGGGTGTCAAAACGCCGCCCGCAAGTGAAGGCGGCCACCCCGCGTCTTAACGTGCGGCTAACCGCACCCCTTCCCTCAGGGGTTGCGGTCGCCCACCAGGAAGAAGGCCAGGGCCACGCCGACGTAGGCGGCGACGAGCGCGAACCCCCGCGCGCGGCTCGAGCGCCCGTTCCAGAGAAGCACGGCCGCGAAGGCCGCGGACCCTGCGAGGGCCAGGAGCTCGACCGGCCGGAAGGAGAGCGCGAGCGGCTCGATCGCCCAGGCGAGCAGCGCGACCGCCGGAATGAGGAAGACGGCGACCTGGGCGCTCGAAGCGAGCGCGATCTCTGCCGCGAGCTTGATCTGTCCCCGGTAGGCCACGACGACGGCCCCGCCGTGCTCTGCGGCGTTCCCGACGATGGCGACGATGACAGCGGCGACGAAGAAATCGCTGAGGTGGGCCTTGTCGGCGAACGTCTCCAGCGAATGCACGAGGATCTCGGCCACGAATGCGGTCACGACCGTTGCGGCGGCCAGCACGCCCAGGGCGACGGGGAACGGCCACGCATTCATGTCCTCCCGCTCCCCGGCGATGTGCAGCTGACGGAAGCGGCGGAGCGAGTACGAGGTGATCACGACGTAGATGACGAGGAGGACGACGGAAACCGGCAGGGAGGCCACCGCGAGCGAGTGGCGGTCCGGGTCGCCGGACCAGCTCGGCACGGCCGGGATGAGGAAGAGGAGGACGGCCGCGAAGATGAGGCCGACCGAGGTCAAGCTCGACTCGCGGTCGATGTCCCCCCGGCCACCGAACGCGAGCGAGAAGCCGAGGACGAGAAGGAGGTTTCCGACGACGCTTCCCGACAGCGAGCCGCGGACGACTTCCGTCAGGCCGTCGGAGACCGCGAAGAGCGCGATGATCAGCTCCGGGGCGTTTCCGAAGGTTGCGTTGAGAAACCCGCCGATACCGGGGCCCGTGTGGTAGGCCGCGTGCTCCGTTGCCTCCCCGATCAGCCAGGCCAGGGGGATGAGCGCCGCCGCCGCGACACTGAAGAGCACCATGTCGCTCGCACCGGCCCGGTCGAGGACGACGACGAGCGGGCCGACGGCGAGGAGGGCATAGAGCGTTTTGCGAAGCACGCGCCGGACCCTAACGTTGGCGCTGTGGATCACCGAGCGACACCTGCCGGCTTCTGGAACGCGATGAGACGTCGCCAGGCCGCGTCCTCGGTCGCCCGCGTATTAGGCAATAAGCGGGCTCCCTGTGTCCTTGCCTGGCTCGCTCCTCGCGCCCCAGAACTCCGGCAACGTCACTCGGAGATCCACGCATGATCGATGCAGTGCTCTTCGACTGGGGCGACACGCTTTTCCACTTCGCGTGGGACGAGTCGCTAGTGGAGGCGGGCTGGGAGGCAGGGCTCGCTGCGCTCGGCCGCGATGACGTCCCGGGACACGAAGAGACGGCCGCGCGTTTCCGCGAGCGCTACCTACCGCTGCTCTGGGTGCCCGGCTCGCTCGACGAGATCGAGTACCCGGGGATGGTGCGCGAGCTGCTCGAGGGCTTCGGCGTCGACGTGACCGACGCCGAGCTCGCCCGGTTCCTCGAAGCGGAGCACGCTTCCTGGGAGCCGGCGCGCCGGCTCGGAGATTCCACGCACGCTCTCCTCGACTCGCTCCGCGCACGCGGGCTCCGGACCGGCCTCGTCTCGAACGCCTTCGATCCCGGGTGGCTCCTACATCGAGATCTCGAGCGTATGGGGCTCGGCGAGCGGCTCGACGTTGCCGTCTTTTCGTCGGACGTCGGTAAGCGCAAGCCGCATCCCGCGATCTTCGCGGCGGCCCTCGATGCGCTCGGCATTGAGCCCGAGCGCGCGCTCTTCGTCGGCGACCGCCGCTTCGAGGACATCCGGGGCGCCAAGGAGGTCGGGATGACCACGGTGCTCGCCTACTGGTTTCGCGCCGACGAGGACGACCGGGGGCTCGAGCCCGACCACGAGGCGTTCACGCAGATGGACGTGCTCAACGTCGTTCGGCGCCTGCTCGGCGAAACCTAGATGATTGATCGAAAATTGACCGGAAACCGTGGCACCGGCGGATGACGCCCCTGACACATCGCCTGACACCACGCTCGTTCCTCGCCCGTACCTCCCTGGTACGGGCTCCGAATGATCGCGGCGTCCGGCTCGGTCATGGACGCCCCCACCGGGACCACACTTTCCGATCAACCATCACCGCGGGCGGCTTTACACCCGGCTCGGCGCGATGTCAAGTCTTGCGGGCCGTCCACAGGTCCCCCAAAATCAACAGCGATGCTCAAGCGCCTGCCCCTCGTGCAAGAGCTTCCGTTGCGGCCTCAGGACGAGACCGAATGCCGCCGCTGCAATGTCCACTGCGACAAGGTGGTGTACCCGGCCGCGTGCGTGGCGCGCTCTTGCCCCTTCGTCTACGCGTACCAGGAGTTGGGGCGGACGTACATCGGCTGCATGCAGAAGGTCTACGACGTCGAGATCGACCTCGATGCGCTCAGCGAGGCACAGGAGCGCAAGGGTGGCTTCGGCGCGGTCAAGACAGTCCGGCAGCCGCTGCCGATGTGCAAGGCGGAGGTGGCGAGCTGCTACGAGAACCGGGCTGACGAGCTCGGGTGCCTCAACCCCGAGTTTTTCGAGATCCCTCGCGGGAAGCCTTCGTTCCGCGTCGTGGACCAGACGGACCAGACCCAGACCGCCTCGTAGGCGGTTTTTTCATCCAGCGGGCGTGGAGCTCCTTGAGCTTGCGCACCTCGTCCGCGTCGGGCCCGTGGCCGTCTTTCCCCGGCACCTCCAGGATCGTCGGCAGATTCTGCAGGCGCGGGTTGGAGAGGAAGACGCCGAGCTGCTCGCCCAGCACGCCTTCGGCGACGTTCGCGTGGCGATCCCGGTTCGAGCCGAGCTCGGCCGCAGCGTCGTTGACGTGCAGTACTCGTAGCCGGTCGAGCCCGATCCGCTCGTCGACCTCCTGGAGGGACGCGTCGAGTGCGCTCCGGTCCGTTACGTCGATCCCGGACACCCACAGGTGGCAGGAGTCCAGGCAGATGCCGACCCGCGGGTGGCGGTCCAGGCGGTCGACGAGCATGGCGAGCTCGTCCACCGAACGGCCGATCGTGCCGCCCGCGCCGGCGGAGTTCTCGAGCAGGACCCAGGTCGTCTCGGAGCAATGCTCGAGGGCCTGCTTCAGTGCTGGAACGGCGCGTTCCAGGCCTGCCTCGAGACCCGCACCGAGATGGGAGCCAACATGGAGGACGACTCCGTCGGCCTCGATCGCGCAGCCGACGTCCACGGTGTTGACGAGAGCGGCCACCGACTTCTCGTAGATCTCGTCGTCGGTCGCCGCGAGGTTGATCAGGTAGAGGGCGTGGCAGACCACGCCCTGGATCCCGGCCTCGACTCGGCGCTCCTTGAAGCGCTCGAAGTTCGCCGGGTCGTGGTTAGTGGGGCGCCAGGCGCGCGGGCTCTGGGTGAATACCTGCACCGCCTCTGCGCCCATCGCCTCGGCCCGGTCGATCGCGGTGTGGATCCCGCCCGAGGACGAGACGTGGGCTCCCGGAATCATCGCCGGATACCCTAGATACCCTAGCCGCGTGTCCGTGCTGGTCCGCTTCGCTCCCAGTCCAACGGGGTTCCTTCACATCGGAGGCGTGCACACCGCGCTCTTCAACTGGCTCTTCGCGCGCCACGAGGGCGGAGAGTTTCGGCTCCGGATCGAGAACACGGACACGAGTCGCGAGGTGGCCGAGGCGACGCAGCAGATCGAGGAGTCGCTGCGCTGGCTCGGTCTCGACTGGGACGGGCCTGTGACCTTCCAGCTCGACCGTCTGGAGCGTTGCAAGGAAGAGGCGCAGCGGCTGGTCGAGGAGGGCAAGGCCTACGAGGACCAGGGTGCGATCCGTATCCGCATGCCGGACGAGGGCACGACCGCCTGGGAGGATCTGGTGCGCGGGCGCATCGAGTTTCCCAACGAGAAGCTCGAGGATCTGGTCGCCGTCCGCGCGGACGGCCGCCCCACCTACAACTTCGCGTCCCCTGTCGAGGACTGGCTGGACGGCATCACCCACGTCATCCGCGGCGAGGACCACATCTCCAACACTCCGAAGCAGATCCGGATCCTCGAGGCGCTCGGCGCCCCGGTGCCCCACTACGCGCACCTGGGGAGCATCCTCGGGCCGGACGGCCGGAAGCTCTCCAAGCGCCATGGCGCCGTCTCGGTGGGGGAGTTCCGCCGCGACGGGTACTACGCGCCCGCCCTTTTCAACTACCTCGCGCTGCTCGGCTGGAGCTACGACGACCGCACCGAGGTGTTCTCGCGGGACGATCTCGTTCGCCTGTTCACCCTCGACCGCGTCGGGTCGAGCCCGGCCACGTTCGACTACCAGAAGTTGACGCACCTGAACGGCGTGTACCTTCGCTCGCTGCCGCCGGACGAGTACGCGGACGTCCTCGTCGCGTATCTCCGCGAGCAAGGCTACGACTGGGACGAGCAGCTCGTGCGCCGCGCTGCGCCGCTCGTCCAGGAGAAGATTGCGACCTTAGGCGAGTTCCCCCGCTTCGCCGGTTTCCTCTTCGAGGGGGTCGATCCCGACCGTGGGCTCCTCGACGGCTCGGGCCCGCTCCTCGCGCAGGCGGGCGAGGCTCTGGCCCGGCTCCAGCCCTTCGAGGCCGAGCGGATCGAGGAGGAGCTCCGACGGCTCGCCGAGAGCCTCGGCCTGAAGCCCCGCGACGCCTTCCAGCCGATTCGCGTCGCGGTCACCGGCTCGACAGTGTCGCCGGGCCTCTTCGAGTCAATCGAGCTCCTAGGGCGAGAAGAGACGCTTGCGCGGCTCGAGGCAGCCGCGGGCTAGCAAATGCCAGGCGAGCGCCGTCTGGAACGTCCGCCACGACTTCCGGCGGAACTCGTCTGTCGGAC
>Ga0209874_1000084_pt1 | contig 22700 bp, 18 predicted proteins | sample GWRWN1_20_30_FD_187216 | JGI IMG/M metagenome (GOLD analysis project Ga0209874, IMG submission 187216) | Riverbed sediment microbial communities from areas with no vegetation in Columbia River, Washington, USA - GW-RW N1_20_30 (SPAdes)... | ecosystem: Environmental > Aquatic > Freshwater > River... | reverse complement strand
CGGCGCGGTCCATCTTCTCGCCACCGGTGAGGACCTTGCCGCCGGCGTTCTGTGCGCGGTCGACGAACCCGGCCACACTCTCGCGCTGGCCGCTCGAGACGAGCGGGCCCATCTCGACCTCCCCGTCGTCCAGGTCGCCGACCTTGATGGACTCGACGGCTGGCACGAGCTCGGACAGCAGGTCCTCATAGATCCCTGGGCCGGCGACGACGCGGCAGGACGCCGTGCAGTCCTGACCGGTGTTCGTGTACCCAGCGAACTTCAACGTCTCGATCAGGATCTCGAGGTTCGCGTCGTCGAACACGACGACCGGCGCCTTGCCACCGAGCTCCAGGTGCACGCGCTTCACGTTGGACGAGCCCGCGTTCGACGCGATGATCTTGCCTGTCGCCGTGTCGCCCGTGACCGAGACGAGGCGTACGAGCGGGTGCTTCACGAGCTGGTCGCCGATCTCGGACCCATGCCCGGTGACCACGTTGAACACGCCGGGCGGCAGGATGTCCTGCGAGAGCTCGGCGAGCCGCAGCGTGGTCCTCGGCGTGAGCTCGGCCGGCTTGATGATCGAGGTGTTGCCCGCCGCGAGGGCGGGGCCGATCTTCCAGATCGCCATCATCAGCGGGTAGTTCCACGGGCAGATACCCACGGTCACGCCGAGCGGCTCGCGGCGGATCATGCTCGTGAACCCCTTCTCGTACTCGCCCGCCGACTTACCCTCCAGGTGGCGGGCGGCACCCGCGAAGAAGCGCAGGTTGTCGCTGATGAACGGGATATCGGCGCCCGCAACCGAGATCGGCTTGCCGACATCCCGCGCCTCCAGCAGGGCGAGGTTCTCCGCGTCCGCGTCGATCGCGTCCGCGAGCTTGAACAGCATCGCCGAACGCTCCTTGGGCGGGGTGTCGAACCAGACGTCGTCGAATGCCTTCTGCGCCGCATCGACGGCGCGGTCCGCGTCGTCCCGGGTACCGATCTGGACCTCGTCGGCCACGCTCTCGGTCGAGGGGTCGATGTTCGGCTCTGCCTCGCCCCCCGAGGAGTCGACCCAGGCGCCGCCGATGTACATCTGCCACGTCTTCGTTGCGGTTGCCATGTGCACCTCCCCGTCCGTCCCCGACCCGCACAGGTTCGGGAGCCTCCTGACCCAAAGTATGCCGAAAAACGCCCATCGGGGTTCGCGGACGCCCGCGGGTCCCGTTTTCGAGGCTTCCGTCGTAGGGTGGAGGTCTGGAGGTGGTGCCGATGCGCCGTTACCTGGTCGTCGCCAACCAGACGCTCGCCGGCGAACCCCTCGTCTCCCGAATCCGGGAGCTCTCGGGCGCCGGGCCCTGCGCCTTCTTCCTCGTGGTGCCCGCCACGCCGCCGAGCGACCACCCATGGACCGAGGGCGAGGCGCGAGCCGCGGCCGGTGCGAGGCTGGACGAGGCTCGGATGCGCCTGTCCGGAGTCGCCGTAGAGGTGGAGGGCGAGGTCGGCGACGGGAACCCGATGCTCGCCATCGGGGACGCGATCCGCGACCAAGGGCCGTTCGACGAGATCATCCTGTCGACGCTGCCGCCCGGCCTGTCGAAGTGGCTCAGGCTCGATCTTCCCCACCGCGTCGCGGCGAGCTTCGCGATCCCCATGACGCACGTCGTGGGCGAGCCCGCGCACGTGGGAGCCTCGCGCCGGTAGCAGCCGGTTCGCTCGGCCGTTGGGTCGCGTGGGAAACTGACGCCATCCTCACGAGGAGGCGTCGGCACGTGGACATCCCGCAGGAGCGCAAGGTCGTCACCGAGATCCCGGGGCCGAGGTCGCGCGAGTGGTTCGAGCGCCGCGCCGCGGCCGTTCCGCAGGGCGTGTTCAACACGCACCCCATCGTCACGGCCCGGGCCTCGGGCGCGATCATCGAGGACGTCGACGGCAACCGGCTGATCGACTTCGCCACCGGGATCTCCGTGCTCAACGTGGGCCACACCTCGCCCGAGGTGGTCGCGGCGGCGCAGCGGCAGCTCGAGCTCGACACGCACACCTGCTTCCACGTGACGGCCAACGAGCCCTACATCGAGCTCGCCGAAGGGCTGAACGCGCTCGCCCCCGGCGACGCGCCCAAGAAGACGATGTTCGCCAACTCGGGAGCGGAGGCCGTCGAGAACGCCGTGAAGATCGCGCGGAAGGCGACCGGTCGCCAGGCGATCGTGACGTTCGACCACGCGTTCCACGGCCGAACGCTCCTCGCGATGTCGCTCACCGCCAAGGTGATGCCCTACAAGCAGGGCATGGGCCCGTTCGCGCCCGAGATCTACCGGCTGCCGTTCGCCTACCCGTACCGGTGGCCGGGCGGGCCCGAGCGATGCGGCCAGGAGGCGCTCGACTACGCGCGCGATGAGATCCACAAGCACATCGGCGAGGAGAACGTCGCCGCGGTGATCCTCGAGCCGATCCAGGGCGAGGGCGGCTTCATCGTTCCGGCGCCGGGGTTCGTGAAGGGTCTCGCGGAGTTCTGCTCGGAGCACGGGATCCTGTTCATCGCCGACGAGATCCAGAGCGGCATGGGCCGCGCCGGCCGCTGGTTCGCGATCGAGGACGAGGGCGTCGTGCCCGACCTGATCACGAGCGCCAAGTCGCTCGGCGGCGGCCTGCCGATCAGCGCCATCACGGGTCGAGCCGACGTCATGGATTCCGTCCACATCGGGGGGCTCGGCGGCACGTACGGAGGGAATCCCGTCGCCGCCGCGGCGGCGCTCGCCGTGCTCGACCAGATCGAGAAGGAGAACCTGCTCGAACGCTCGCGCACGCTCGGCGAGAAGGTGCTCGGCCGGTTGGGCGACATGCAGCAGAGTCATCAGGTGATCGGCGACGTTCGGGGCCGAGGGCTGATGACGGCGATCGAGCTCGTGAGCGATCGCGAGACGAAGGAGGCGCTACCCAGCCCCGACGGGAACGCGATCGTGCAGCGGTGCCTGGGTGAAGGACTCGTGATCCTGAAGGCGGGGACCTACGACAACGTCATCCGGCTCCTGCCCCCGCTCACGATCGATGAGGGCCTGCTCGACGAGGGTCTCGAGACCCTGGACGCGGCGATCGGCGGAGCCCCGTCACCGTAACGGCGAGCACCACCAGCAGGAGGAAGACGAAGACGCCCAGCGCTACGAAGAAATCGGGTTCGGGTGGCATCGGCCGCCCCCCGGCGTACACGCGCGTCGTGCTACCGAGACCAAGCGCCGTGACCGCTCCCAGCATGACAAGGACGCGCATGAGGCCCCTCCTCGATTGATTCCGATGACCGGACTGCCCAGGCATGGGATCGGTTCCGAATGCGATCGGACCCTGAGGCGAAGAACTGGGCGATCGCTTCAACCGACTGGGCGAGCCGCGCGCTACGGGACCCGGTCACCTTCATCCACGGGAGGCCGCGAGCGCTGAGCACCTCCTCGAACCGGTGGGTCATCGCTGCGCGCGTCTTGTCCCCCAGACGCAGGCCGTCGTCTTCCCAAGGGACACCCTCGTGGTCGGTGAGCACATACAGCGCGCAGGGTGCACCGTGGGCATCGACGGCACGCCAGACCGCATCCGAGGTCGAGCCGAGGTAGACCTCCTCCCAGAGCGACGTCGCGAGCGAGTCCGTATCGCAGAACATGATGCCCACCGGGGCCTCACGAGCCATCCGATCCTCTAGCGCGTTCTGCTCGAGCGCGATGCGGAGGAAGTCGCTCGGCAGCCACCTGTCCCCAGTGCCGATCGTGAACTTCTCGACCGTGTACGCACGGCCGTATTCGGGGACCCAGATGGTCTGGTAGGCCGCCGCGAGCGACCGGGCGAGGGTGGTTGATCCGGTCGACTCGGCACCCAGGATGCAGACACGCTTGACGTAGTGAGCGCGTACCGGGGGGTCGATGTAGTCCCAGTAGCGAGCCGGTTCCGATCGAACCTGCCTGCCAGCGATCTGGACGAGCCCGCGACCGACGAAGACGTTCTCGCAATCGCTCCCCTGCTGGTCCGAGATCGCCGCCGCCCAGGCGGAGCCGTACGGCTCCGAGTTGAAGACCTTGTCGATCGTCTGCCCGCCGACCGCCTCGCGTGTGGCGCGCGCCCACGCCACGGAGTCCTCGTCCCGCTCGATGTCCCCAATGACCATCACCGTCGCGTCCGGATGGAGCTCGCGGAGCCATCCGGCTCGGATTTCAGCCGGCGGGTCTTCGTCCCGGCGGTCGACGACGAGCACGGTCACTCGGTCGCTCTGCGATACGGCCACGTCGATCAGATGCCGGTGACCTCGATGCGGCGGGTAGAACTTGCCCACCACCACCCCGTGCGTCATGTCGCCACCGCCTCTCGCTTCAGCGAGCGTCGCCAATCACGCAGGCCAACCACGCACATCGTGCCGAACGCCACCTGCGTCAGCGCCGTGAGCCACAGGTCCTGGGAGCCGTAAAGCGCGAAGTAGATGATGTCCACGCTCAGCCACAGGATCCAGCTCTCGTAGATCTTCCGGGCCTGCCAGTAGATGGCGACGATGCTCGTGATCGTCGTGAGCGCATCCCAGACTGGCGCCGCATCTCCGACGAGCCCCATCAAGCGGGCACCGGCGACGGCTCCGACGGCGATCACCGCGGCGGCTCGCAGGCGTTCCGCGGTTGTGGCGAAACGCACCGGCAGCGAGTCGCGAGCCTCGCCTCCCCACAGCCAGTGCCACCAGCCGTAGACACTGATCACGATGTACACGAGCTGCAGGAAGGCGTTGAGGTAGATTGCGTTGATCCAGAGCAGGATCAGCCAGGCGAGGCAGTTCACGATGCCCATCGGCCAGTTGGCGATCCTCTCCTTGACCACCCACCAGACGCACAGCACACCGGACAGGAATCCGATCCATTCGAGGAGGTCGCTGGCGGTCATCCTTGCCTCCGCTCTCTCGGTCGATTACCGTCAGAGTGACGATAACCTTGGGCGGAGGCTTCCTGTAAAGATGACACGAACTCGGACTCACCCACCGTTCGGGGTCGCAGTCGACCTGGTCGTGCTCACGGTGATCGAGGGCGCTCTCCAAGCCCTGCTCATCGAGCGGGGCGAGGAGCCCTTCGCCGGCGAACTTGCTCTTCCGGGCGGGTTCGTCCACATCGATGAGGGGCTGGACGAGGCGGCAGCGCGCGAGCTTGCAGAGGAGACGGGTGTCCGGGTCGCCCATCTCGAGCAGCTCGCCACGTACGGAGATCCGGATCGCGACCCCAGGATGCGGGTGGTGAGCGTGACCTATCTTGCGATGGCGCCCGAGCCACCCTCCCCCAGGGCTGGCACCGACGCCGCTGAGGCTGCGTGGAGACCGGTTCGTGATCTGGCGACGGAGCAGCTCGCTTTCGACCACGACAAGATCCTGGAAGATGGGATCGAGCGAGCGCGCGGGAAGCTCGAGTACACGACCCTCGCGACCGCCTTCTGCCCCCCCGAATTCACGATCGCCGAACTGCGTGAGGTCTATGAGTCCATTTGGGGCGAACCGCTGGACCCGCGGAACTTCTCGCGCAAGGTCCTGTCCAGCGACGGCTTCGTGGATCCGATCAGCGCCACGACAACACGAGGTGGGGGTCGACCGGCGAGGCTCTACCGAGCGGGAGAAGCGACCGAACTCTCGCCACCCCTTCGTCGTCCGGAATCCTGATCTCGACGTAGGAGCAGTCGTCGGATGTGGTCAACGTTAGGCCAACTCAGACGGTCCTTGCCGATGGTGAAGGTAGGTCGCCGCCGCCTGCCGAACATTTTGGGTTGGGATCCGAAGTGAGTCGCTGAACATTCGAGACCGCAACTTCAGCCTCAAGCTCGTCGAGCTCATCGATTGCGTTCTCTCGGACGCGTGGATCCGGATCGTCGAGCGCCTCGATCAGGGTCGGAATCGCTCTCTGTCCATCAACCTGTGCGAGGTATCGAAGGACGGCCCCTCTCACCAGCGATCTGGCATCGTCATGGCGACGCGAGACTTCTGGCCTCGTGTCGGCGACTCCGCCGAGGACCGCGAGTCCATCGATGACCGAGGCAACCACCAGTTCGTGTTCGTCATCCAGATGTGACATCAGGAGCACGTGGACGTCTGGGCGGTTGATTGGCGGCGGCATTGTCAGCGCGACGAAGATGGCTTGCAGGCGGGCTGGATCCACCCGTTCAGCTTGCGACAGCAAGTAGTGCACCCCTTGCTCATCTCCGACTCGCCGGATCCTGATCGCTACCTCATCAAAGTACGATGCGGCGAACTCGTCGCCGTCGACGGGTGGACCTTCGAACGCGGCTCGGAGACCGTCGAAGTCCAGCTCATCGAGTTCCGGGTACATCTGTCCTCGCCTATCTCCTAGCTGAAACCTCCGGCCTGATCGGCAATCCGGAGGACCGCTCAACAGGTCAAACCTATCTCGCGGCCTTCGCCTCGTTTGGCCGCCAATGCCTGCTAGCGTCCGGGACATGCCGAACGACGAGGGCCGGCGCTCGCTCGTGCGGCGGATCGCGGTCGACATCACCCCCCTCCGGGCCTCCCGCGACTTCAGGCGCCTGTGGCTCGGGCTGCTGGCGTCGACGTTCGGCTCGCAGTTCACGATCGTCGCGACGTACCTCCAGGTCTATCGCCTCACCGATTCGACGGCCGCGGTCGGGCTGATCGGACTGGTCGGATTCCTCGCGCTGGTGGCGGGGACGCTGGCCGGAGGCACGTTCCTGGATGCGTTCGACCGGCGGAGGATCCTGATCACCGCGCAGGTCGGTTACCTCGCTTCCTCCGGACTCCTGTTGGCGGGGGCCGTCCACGGCGACCCGCCGCTCGCCCTCATCTACGTGGCCGTGGCCGGGATCGCCGCAACGAGCGCGATCGACAGCCCCACCCGCAGCGCGATGACCCCCCGGCTGCTCGATCGCGGTCAGTTGCCCGCCGCCGCTGCGCTCAACCAGATCATCTGGAACGGCGCCGGTCTGGTCGGGCCCGCGCTCGCGGGGATCGTCGTCGCGGGCCTCGGGTTCTCGTGGGCGTACGCGATCGACCTGATCTCCATCGGCCTGCTCCTGCTCTCCTCGATCTCGATCCGCCCGATGCCCCCCGCGGAGGGCGAACGCACGGCGGTGGGCTGGCGCGCCGTGCGGGAGGGGTTCGCGTTCCTGCGCGGACGCCAGGTGCTGCAGTCGACGTTCGTGATCGACATCATCGCGATGGTGTTCGGGATGCCCCGGGCGCTGTTCCCGGTGCTCGCGATCACCCAGTTCCATCGGGGCGCGGCGGTGGTCGGGCTCCTGTTCGCGGCGCCCGCCGTGGGTGCGTTCGTGGGCGCGGCGACGAGCGGCTGGATCGGCCGGATCCGTCATCAGGGGCTGGCGGTGATCTGGGCGGTCGTCGTGTGGGGCGCCGGCATCGCGGCGTTCGGGCTGGTGGGATCGCACCTGTGGCTCGGCTTCGGTTTCCTGGCGATCGCGGGGGCTGCCGACGTGATCTCGGCCGTGTTCCGCAACACGATCCTGCAGGTCACCGTCCCCGAGCATCTGCGCGGCCGGCTGTTCGGCATCCACATCCTGGTGGTGACGGGTGGGCCGAGGCTCGGTGACCTGGAGGCCGGCCTGGTCGCGGCGGCCTTCTCGCCGATGGTGTCGGTAGTCTCCGGCGGGCTGCTGTGCATCGCCGGCGCCGGCCTCGTCGCGTGGCGCGTCCCCGCGTTCCGCCGGTACCACGCCGGCGACCCCGGCTGACTAAGCTCGCGCCCGTGGCCCCACCGCGCGCCGACCTCGTCGAACTCCGGGTGCTCGACGGTCCGAACCTGTACTTCCCTCGCCCCGCGGTCAAGCTCACGATGGCCGTCGGGGGCTGGCTCGAGGTCCCGGCGGAACGCTTGGCCGCGGCGCTCGAACGCGTGGGCGCGACCGGGCAGCCGGGTCGGGCAGGATCGGACCAGCGGCGACGGACGGTCGCCCGGCTGGCCGCTCGACTGACGTGGCGGCTCGCCACGGCGAGCGGCGTGCGGCTCGCGGTCCGGAGCCGCCCGGGTCCCGAACGCGAGCAGGTCGTCGTGGCGTTCCCCTGGCGTCGGCGCGGCGCCGCCGAGGCGCTCGGTCGCGAGGTTGCGCCGCTGCTGCACGAGGTGGGCGGTCGCCGTTCGGTGGAGCGCCTCCTCGTCGAGGCCGCCGAACGGGTGGCGGCCGCCGAGCCTGGCACCGAGCCCGAGGTCCGCGACCCGGGCATCCCGGTGGTCTCTGTGACGGGCACGAACGGCAAGACCACCACGGTCCGGCTGCTCGCGCACATCGTGCGGGCGGCGCGCAGGACCGTCGCGTACTCGTCCACGGACGGGGTCTACCGCGGCGACGGCGAGCTGATGGAGGAGGGCGACTATTCGGGGTTCGGCGGCGCCGCCCGGGCACTTGCCGAGGATCCGGACGTCGCGGTCCTCGAGACCGCGCGCGGCGGGATCCTGCTCCGCGGGATCGGCGTGATGCACAACGACGTCGCGGTCGTGACGAACGTGTCCGAGGACCACCTGGGGCTCCACGGCATCCACACCCTGGACCAGCTGGCCGAGGTCAAGGCGACGATCACGCGGATCACGCGACCGGACGGTTGGGACGTGCTGAACGCGGACGACCCGCGTGTGCTCTCGATGCGTCGCGGCTCGACCGGACGGACGTGGCTGTGCTCGCACGACCCGTGGCACCCGGCGATCCGCGACGCGCTCGCCGGGGGCGGACGCGCGACGGTCCCGCTGGACGGTTGGATCACGGTGCTCGACGGTTCCGCGACGCGACCGCTGGTCGAGCTCGTCGACGTGCCGGTCACGATCGCGGGAATCTCGGGCCACAACGTCATGAACGCGATGCAGGCGGCCTCCGCCGCGCTCGCGATCGGGCTGCCCGAACGCGCCGTCGTGAAGGGACTGAAGACCTTCGTCACCGATCCCGAACGCAACCCGGGCCGGGCCAACCTGTTCGAGCTCGACGGCCGCGTCGTCGTCGTCGATTACGCGCACAACGAGGCCGGGATGCGGGGGTTCACGGAGATGTGCGACGGCCTCCGGCGGGCCGGCGCGGAGATCTGGCTGGTGATCTGCGCGGCCGGCGATCGGACCGACCGGATCCTGCACGACTTCGCGTACCGAGCCTCACGCGGCTCCGACCACCTCGCGATCGCCGAACTGCTGCGCTACCTGCGGGGACGCGAGCGCGAGAGCACGATCGAGCGCCTGGTCGCCGGCGCCAAGGACGGCGGCGCCGTCGAGCTCGACGTCTACGCGGACGAGCTCGCCGGGCTGCGGGGGGTCCTCGCCCGGTCGAAACGCGGCGACGTGATCGGCGTGACCGCGCTCGGGATGCGGGCGGAGGTGTTCGCCTGGCTCGAGGGGGCTGGCGCGAAACGCCTGACGCCCGCTCGCGTGAAGACGCTCGTCCGACGCGCAGGAACGCTTGCTTGAGGGGGCGCCGCGGCCCAAGGATCGACGTCGGCCCGTCAGGCAGTGAGGGATCCGTCGAAGTAGCGGAGCGCGAGCGCCCACGCTTCCTTGCCGCACTGGGATCCGATCAGCCGGCCGCCGAAGTCGTCGGCCGGGATGTGGATGCCCCCGTACAGCCGGGAGACACCCGCCTGGTCGGCCGCGTCGTAGTACGTGGCCCACTCGAGGGTGACGTCCTCGCTGGGTCCGAGCTCGACCGCGAGCGAATCCGCGGGAATTGTCTGTTCGAACAGACCGCCGGGGAAGTACGGGTCCCCCATGAAGGACGTCATGACCTCGGCGGCCGCCCGGCTGAACGTGCTGTGCCCGGACACGTACCCGGCGAACGCCGGCGTGACGAACGTCGAGAGCTGGAACGGCACCCACTCGGTGGCGAGGATCCACCCGACCCCCGCCATCTCGGTGGTGGGGTCCTCGGGATTCCCCCGCCACGCCCGGATCGCGATCTCCCCCACGTGGCCCGCGAGGTCTTCGTGGCGGCCGCCGGGAGCGCTCGACCGGCGGGTGATCACCTCGACCAGGCCGGGCACCAGCGGGAGACCTTCGGGGTCGTAGGAGGGCGCGTTCGGCTCGGTGGACTGGCCGTGCCCCGCGAGGTAACGGATCATCGAGATCGGCCGGACGGAGTCGTACGAACCCTTCAGGCCCCAGGCGGCGATCGCCGCGTCGTGCACAGCGCCGTTGAGCGCGAAGTAGAGCTTCACGTCCCACTCGAGCCGGTCGACCTCGGGTCCGGTCCCACCGATCCGGAGATCGAACCCGCGCGTGTCGGACACCGCGTTCGCGATCGTGTTCCAGTGCCCCGGCGGCGTCTCGGACGCCGGACCATCCGCCCAGAACTGCGCGAGCGCGCGCGCGTAGTCGCCCCGCAGGACCATGTCGGGTGCGTACGGCTCGCCCGTCGCCGGGTTCAGGTCGTGCCCGTCGCCGTCGTTGGTGCCGAGCGTGTTGTCGCCGAGCACGTTGGGACCGATGTCGATCCGGACGCCGTCGCTCGGATCGAGCTCGCTGCTGTAGCGGATCACGTCGACCGCGGCCCGCTCGTACGCCGCATCGGTCTCCCCCAGTCGCGGCGGCGGTCCCGGGTCGATCGGCGTCCCGTCGGAGGACGGCGGGAGGGCGAACGCCCTCACGTGACCCCACTGGGGGCCGACGAAGCGCTGGACGTTGCCCGGGATCGGCAGACCGTTCTGCGCCACGATCTGCGCGAGCGCCAGCGGCTGCCAGCGGTTGGGATCGGCGATCTCGGTCCCCGGCTCCGCGACCACGAGCGGCGCGTTGACCGGTTCGTAGTCGGTGTCGACGTACCGCTGTTGCTCGAGCGACCCATCCCGCTTGCCGTACGCGATCGCCGCCGCGGCGATGCGGTTGCCGAGCGCCGCCGGCGAGTCCCCGTCGGTCTGGACGAAGTCGATGTCGTAGCAGAGCGATCGCATCGTCGACGCGAGCTCGTCGAACGTCTCCTGCAATCCCGCCGCTCGCGAGTAGCGCCACAGCAGGAGGCGGTACGCCGCATAGCTGATGGCGGCCTCGCGAGCGGCCTGCACGTCGTCGGCCTGGAGCTTCTCGTGGACGAAGTAGCCGTCCGCGCCCGGAAGGTAGGCGGCCCAGGCGTCCCACATCGCAGCCGAGGTATGGAAGAGGTTCCGTGCGTGAACCGTCGGCGCCGGAACGTCGCGCCGGATCGCGTCGAGGAGCGCCTCGTCCCAGACCCTCGCGATCGACCACCCGTGCAGGTCTCGGCGTTGGCAGCCGGCGATCAGGTAGTCCGAGCCGGCGGAGCCCGTGCAGCTCGGGAGGGCGACGATCCCGGTCACCAGCACGGCAATGATCCATCGACGGGACCGCGTCATCCGGGCGGCTCCACCTCGAGGATCTGATCGGCGGCGACGTCCTCGAGCACCGTCCGCTGCCCGCCAGGCCACCGGACGACGAGCCGGGTCAGCGTCCCCGCGTCGCCGAGACCGAACAGGGAGCGCGGATCCTCGGAGGACAGGTAGCTCCCGCCGGCCCGGACCTCGCGGGTCAACTCACGGCCGTCGGGCAAGGTGGCCGTGACCAGCGCGCCGGGGTGGAACCCCTCGAGCCGCACCTCGAGCCAGTGCCCGGTCGAGCCGTCGTTGCGCAGGAGCGCGAGGGGACCGCCGATCGAGTTGATCGCGACGTCGAGATCGCCGTCGTTGTCGAAGTCCGCGACCGCGCTGCCTCGGGCGAGCATCGGTCCGATCATCCCGAGGCCGACCGCCTCGCCCACGTCGTCGAAACGCCCGGGCTCGCCCTGCGCGGTGAGGTTGCCGAGCACCTCCAACGGCTCGGCATCGGCAGCGAGGTCGGTGACCGGCACGTCCCCGTTGACCACGAACAGGTCGAGGTCGGTGTCCAGGTCCAGGTCCGCGAACGAGACGCCCCACCCGGTCGAGTCCCCCAGGTCGGCACCGAGATCGGCCCGCACGTCCGCGAACGAGGGGTTGACCAGATCCGAGAGCTGCCCGCGGTACACCGCGTGCATCTGGCCGCGTGCGTTGGTCACGAACAGATCCGGGAGGCCGTCGCCGTCGTAGTCGGCCTCGGCCACGCCCATCCCGGCATTCGGATCGGCCACGCCGGCCCGAGCCGCGAGCTCCTCGAACCGGAACCCGAGCGCCGAGGGGTCGGCCTGGACGCCCCCGGGCCACCCGACGTTCTCGTACAGGCGGTTCGGCTTCGTGTCGTTCGCCACGTACAGGTCGAGATCGCCGTCGCGGTCGAGGTCCGAGAAGGTCGCCCCGAGCCCGTACTCGAAGCCCACGACCTCGAGCCCCGCCTCCACGCCCACCTCCCGGAACGTCGTGCGACCGTCGCCCTCGTCGCCCTCGTTCAGGTACAGCAGGTCGCGAACCCCGAGCTTGGTGTTCGGAAACCCCTGCGTCGCGCCCTCGATCGGCGCGTTGACGTTCGCGTATCCGGCCAGGAACAGGTCTGGCCATCCGTTCCCGTCGACGTCGCCGACGGCAGCACCCGCGTACCAACCAAAGGCCTGGACGCCCGCACCCTCGGTCCCCTCCGTGAAGGTGCCGTCCCCCTCGTTCCACAGCAGCACTCCGACGGTCGCAGTCGTGACGTACAGGTCCGTCTTCCCGTCAAGGTCGAAGTCGGCCGCGACGCACCCGCTGCCCTGGACGGCGAGATCGGTTCCGGATCCCGAGCTGACGTCGACGAACTCGCCCCCGACGTTGTGGAAGAGCGCGCTCCGCGGGAGGCCGCCCTCCTGTTGCCACCGATCGGCCTCGGACAGGGCGTACGAGTTCACCACGAACAGGTCGAGCCAACCGTCCCCGTCATAGTCGAGCCAGCAGACCCCCCCTCCCATCATCGCCGCGGGATCGGGCGTGACGTCCCAGTGGAAGGCGCCCTGCCGGAAGTCGAGCCCGACCTCGGACGCGACGTCCAAGAAGCGGAGTCCGGTCGCCTCCGAGGCGTCGGTCTTCGGCGTCGTTGGCTGGGCGTCGGGCTCCGAGGTGCAGCCGGCCAGGAGCAGGGCGAAGACGCAGATCGCTATGAAGCGCGGCGTGGCCGGCGAGGTCGTTGGGGTACACCTCCCGAGCGTCGACGAGCGATGGGTGGCCGCAGGCAGGGGGACGCTATCGGCGAGCGTTCGGGCACGTCAAGGCAACTCGGAGATCGGTCCCATGTTTTCCGTGGCCCTTGACCCGCTTGACGCTCTGACCCTGATGCGAGGGATGCTTGCGGTTGGACGAGCGAAAGGAGCAGCGATGCGACTGCAGGGCAGGGTGGCGCTCGTGACCGGAGCGAGCGGAGGGATCGGGGCCGCGGTGGCCCGGTCCCTCGGGGATGAGGGGGCTCGGCTGGGGTTGGCATCCCGACGCGGATCCGATCTCGGGCTCGAGAGCGCCGTCGCGCGCCCGTGCGACGTGCGCGATCCGGCGGCGATCCGCGCGTTGGCCAACGAGGTCGTGGAGCGCTTCGGCAGCCTCGACATCGTCGTGGTCAATGCGGGCGTCGGGTCCTACGGACCGTTCCTGGATCTGCCGGACGACGAGCTCGACGAGATCGTCGACGTCAACGTGAAGGGCGCCCTGTACACGCTCCGAGCGACGCTCCCGCACCTCCTGCGCAGCGAGGCGGCCGACGTGATCACGATCGCGTCGGAGGCCGGCAGACGCGGCCTGCCGTTCGAGGCCGCCTACTGCGCGTCGAAGTTCGCGCAGGTGGGCCTTACGAGAGCGCTCGACCACGAGCTCCGTCCCCGAGGCGTCCGATGCACGAACGTGTGCCCCGGCGGCGTCGCGACGGAGTTCGCGATGGGCCGGGGACGCACGCCCGACATGCCCGAGCTTCAGCACATGATGTCGGCGGACGACGTGGCCGAGGCCGTGCTCTTCGTGCTCACCCGGCCGAGGACCCATCGGATCCTCGAGGTCGCGTTCCGGCCGATGGCGGAGGCGTCGTGGGGATGAGCGAGAAGGTGCTCCGCTGGGGGATCGTGTCGACCGCGAACATCGGCGTCCGCAAGGTGATCCCCGCGACCCAGAAGGCAAAGCGATGCGAGGTCGTCGCGATCGCGTCGCGGGACGGCGAGCGAGCCGCGCGGGTCGCCGGCGAGCTCGGGATCCCGCGAGCCCACGGGGGCTACGAGGCGTTGCTCGCCGATCCCGAGGTGGACGCCGTCTACATCCCGCTCCCGAACAACGACCACGCAGCGTGGACGATCGCCGCGGCCCGGGCCGGCAAGCACGTCCTCTGTGAGAAGCCGCTCGCGATGACCGCGGCCGAGGCCGAGCGGATGGTGGAGGCGTGCGCCTCCGAGGGCATCGTGCTGATGGAGGCCTTCATGTACCGGCTGCATCCGTCGTGGGAGGCCGTCCGCGACCTCGTCGCCTCGGGCCGGATCGGGAGGCTGCGCGCCGTCCAGAGCTGGTTCTCCTACTACAACGACGACCCTCGCAACATCCGCAACCTGCCCGAGCTCGGGGGCGGCGCGCTCTACGACATCGGCTGCTACTGCATCAACCTGTCCCGGATGCTGTTCGGAGGCGAGCCGACAAGGGTCGAGGCGTCGTTGACACGCAACGAGACAGGTACCGACGTGCTGACCTCGGCGATCCTGGCGTTCGACGAGGACGTTGCCACCTTCGCGTGCTCCACTCGCTCCGAACCCGACCAGCGTGTGCACATCTACGGCACCGAGGGCCGGATCTCGATCGGCATCCCGTTCAACATCCCGCCGGATCGTCCGGCGGAGATCACCGTGACGTCGGGCGGCGACCCGCCGTCCAACCCGGACTCCGAGACGCTCACCTTCCCGGCGGCGGACATGTACACGATCCAGGCGGAGCGGTTCGCGAACGCGGCGCTCGACGGCGAACCGCCGCCGATCCCGCCCGACGACGCGATCGGGAACCTGCGCGTGATCGAGGCGGTCTTCGGAGCTGGCGCCGGAGGTCCGAACTGAGCCTCCTCAGGGGAGCGAGTGGAACGTCGGCGCGAGGGCGGGGTACAGGGCTCGGTACCGCGCGTAGGCGTCGTCGTAACCGGATGCGTCCCTGGACGGTTCGATGACGTCTGCCAGCGTGACGAGCTCGCGGCACGCCTCCTCGACGCTCGCGAACCACCCCAGACCCACAGCGGCCAGCATCGCCGCGCCCTGCGCCGCTCCCTCGGATGTCGTGGTGGTCGCGACGGGTGCCTGGAGCACGTCCGAGAGGATCCGGCGCCAGACCGGAGCCCTGCTCCCGCCTCCGGTCGCGCGGATCGGCCCCGAGACGGGGGCTCCGAGCGCCTTCGTCAGCTCGAGCGAGTCGCGCAGCCCGAACGCGACGCCTTCGAGGACGGCTCGCGTGAGGTGCGCGCGGCCGTGGTGGAGTGTGAGGCCGACGAACGCGCCGCGCGCCGCGGGATCGGGATGGGGGGTCCGCTCTCCACTGAGGTACGGGAGGAAGAGCAGGCCGTCGCCGCCGGCCGGCACCGCGCCCGCCTCCTCGACCAGCTCGGGGAAGCCGACGCCCGGCGCCAGCGCGTCGCGGAACCACCGGAGGCTCCCGGCCGCCGAGAGCATGACACCCATCACGTGCCATCGATCCCGGACGCAGTGACAGAACGCGTGCAGGCGGCCCTGGGGTTCGGTGCGCGGTCCGTCCGTGGTCGTGAATACGACGCCCGAGGTCCCCAGCGAGAGCGAGACCACCCCGGGTTCGACGGCTCCGACACCGACCGCGGCCGCCGATTGGTCTCCGCCGCCGGCGACCACCGGGATGCCCGCGCGAAGGCCGGTCGCCTCGGCGGCCTCCCCCGTCACCGATCCGGTCACGTCCGTGCCCTCGAACGTCCGCGGGAGCCAGGAGGGGTCGATCCCGAGGGCGGCGACGACCTCGTGGGACCAGTCACGCTCGGCGAGGTCGAAGAGGAGTGTCCCGGCCCCGTCGGCCCGATCCACGGCGTGATCGCCGGTGAGCCGCAGTCGGACGAGATCCTTGGGCAGCAGGACGTGCGCGATGCGAGCCCAGACGTCGGGCTCGTGCCGGCGTACCCACAGGAGCTTCGGCGCCGTGAACCCGGGCAGGGCGTCGTTCCCCGTGACCTGAATCAAGCGCTCGCGACCGATCACCAGGCGGATCTCGTCGCACTCGGCCCAGGTCCGTTGGTCGTTCCACAGGATCGCGGGACGCAGGATCCTGTCACGGGCGTCGAGCGTCACCAGCCCGTGCATCTGCCCCGTGAGCCCGACCGCCTCCACCTCGTCGCCGCCGGCCTCGCCGATCGCCGTCCGGATCGCGCCCACGGCGGAGGACCACCAGACGTTCGGGTCCTGTTCGCTCCAGCGCGGGTGCGGTGCCTCGAACGGGTACTCGACGGCCGCCGTCGATCGAACGGTACCCGAGCGATCGAGGATCACCGCTTTCGTGGCCGTGGTCGAGACGTCCAACCCCAGGACGCTCACGCCTGGCGACCTCCCGGCGCCCGAACTCGGGATGCCTCTGGCGTCACCGAGCCCCGAGCAGCAAGTCGACCGTGAGCTGGTCGAGCCGTTCGTACGGCTGGCCGCGGGCGGCCAGAGCGCGCCGATCGAGCTCGAGCCGGCCGAGCGCCTCCGCCCGCTCCGGCGAGTACGGCCCGAGGTAGGGGGCCATCGACCCGTCGTCCGCGCCGATCTGCGCGACCAGTTCCTGGATCTCGGGGTCGGCGTTCCAGCGCTCGGCCTTCTCCTTCAGGATCAGGTAGGTGCGCATGCACCCACGCGCGAACGCCTTCACGTCCTCGTAGTCCGACGTCCGATAGGCGTGGGCGTCGAAGTGACGGCTGCCCGAGTACCCCACGTCCTCGAGCAGCTTCACGAGGAAGAACGCGGCCTTGGGGTTCGCCGAGCCGAACCGGAGGTCCTGGTCGTACCGGCCCGGGATCTGGTCGTTGAGGTCGATGTGGAACAGCTTGCCCATCGACCATGCCTGGGCGACGTGATGCGTGGAGTTGAGCCCGGCCATGTGCTCGTGCGCGACCTCGGGGTTCACGCCGACCATCTCGGAATGCTCGAGCGTCGTGATGAACGCGAGCATCGCTCCGGTCGTCGCCAGGTAGATGTCGCCCCGCGGCTCGTTCGGCTTGGACTCGAGCGCGAACCGCAGGTCGTAGCCCTGATCCTTCACGTACCCGCACAGGAAGTTCATCGCGTCCGCGTACCGGTCCAGGGCCAACAGGGGATCCTTCGACGAGTCGGTCTCCACACCCTCGCGGCCACCCCAGAACACGTAGGTCGTCGCACCGAGCTCCACCCCCAGATCGATAGCTCGCATCGTCTTCTGGATCGCGAGCGCGCGGACCCGAGGATCGTTCGCCGTGAAGGCGCCGTCGCGGAAGACAGGATCTCGGAACAGGTTGGTGGTCGCCATCGGAACCACCAGGCCGGTCGCGTCGAGCGCCTTGCGGAAGTCGGAGACGATCTGGTCGCGCTCGTGCGGGCTCGCGTCGATCGGGACGAGGTCGTTGTCGTGCAGGTTCACGCCCCACGCGCCGACCTCGGCCAGCAGCTCCACGAGCTGCACGGGCGACAGGGCCTCGCGCACAGGGGCCCCGAAGGGATCGATCCCGATGTTCCCCACGGTCCACAGGCCGAAGGAGAACCGATGCTCCGGCCGGGGTTCGTACGTCATCGTGTCACCACCTCCAGACCGCGCTTACACGGCCCCTCGAGCGGCCCGCCGGCGCTTCGCGAGCGCGTCGAGTAGCACCGCGCCGAGCAGGACCAGGCCGGTGATCACGAACTTGGTGCCCGAGGAGAGCCCGAGCAGCCCCAGGCCGTTGTCGATCGACGCGATGACGAGTGCGCCGAGCAGCGCCGCGACGACCCGCCCGATCCCGCCGAACAGGCTCGCGCCGCCGATCACGGCCGCCGCGATCACGTTGAGGAGCAGTTCACCCCCACCCGAGCCCGTCGCCACCGAACGGAGCCTGGAGGCCAGGATGATCCCGCCCACGCCGGCCATGAACCCGCCGATCATGAACACCGCGATCCGGACGCGGTCGACGCTGATCCCGGCCCGGCGAGCGGCCTCGGCGCTGCCGCCGACGGCGTAGACGTGGCGACCGAAGCGGGTGCGCGCCGCCACGAACGACCAGAACACGAGGAAGACGAGGAGGATCACGGTCACCTTCGGGACGCCGCGGTCCTGGTTCGCGTACCCGATCGCCGCGAACGTCACCACGGCCAGGCCGACGGTCTGGGCGGCGATCACCACCCCGGGCTTCGCGTACAGACCTCCTCCGCGACGAGAGCGAGCGGTCTGGATCTGGGAGATCGCGTACCCCACCACCACGAGGACACCGACCGCCCACCCCCAGAACGTGGACAGGAAGTCGTTCGCGATCCCGATGACCGTGTCGTTCTGGATGCGGATCGTCCCGGACGTCGAGTACTGGGTCGTCATGATGAGGACGACGCCCGACCAGATCAGCAGGCCGGCCAGCGTCACCACGAAGGAGGGCACACCGGCCTTCGTGATCACGATCGCATGAAGAAACCCGATGATCGTCGTGACGGCGAGCGCGACCCCGATCGCCGCCCACGCCGGCCAGTTCGAGGCCTCGGGCCGAAGGAGGAGGGTCATCAGGACACCTCCGACCGCGCTCACGAACGCGACCGAGAGGTCGATCTCGCCGATCAGGAGCACGAACACGATCCCGATCGCGATCGTCGCCACCGCCGCCATCTGCAGGAGCAGGTTCGTGAAGTTGCGAGGCGTGAAGAAGGTGTCGTCGAGCATCCCGAACACCACGGCGATCACGACCAGGCCGATCACGATGGGGATCGACCCGAGCTCGCCACCCCGGATGGCTTCCCATCTCCGGCTCAGGTAGGCGGCGACGGACTCCTGGGCAGTCGACGGTCCCGTGCCGAGGGCGGGCAGCTCGGTGGCCGACACGCCCGTCCCGACCTCGACCTCCGGCGTGGTGTCGCGCGGTTCGGTCGTCATGCTTCCATCGGCGCGTCGGCCATCCCCGGTACGTGCGTCAGCTTCCCTGCCGTGATTGCGTGCACGACCTCCTCCTGGTTCGTCTGCGCCAGCTCGAAGAGCGCGACCCGCTGACCGAGTCTCAGCACCGTGATCCGGTTCGCGCACTCGAAGATGTCGTGCAGGTTGTGGGAGACGATGACCACGCCGAGGCCGCGCTCCGCCAGCCGGCGAACGAGATCCAGCACCTGGCGCGTCTGCGCGACCCCCAGGGCGGCGGTGGGCTCGTCGAGGATCACGAGCTTCGAGTTCCACATCACCGACTTGGCGACGGCCACCGCCTGCCGCTGACCCCCGGACAGACCGGCCACGATCTGGCGGACCGAGCGGAGCGAGGTGACGGAGAGGCTGTCGAGGGTCTCGCGCGAGGATTGCTCCATGCTTGGCTCGTCGAGCACGACCCCGGCACGGGTCCGTTCCCGGCCGAGGAACATGTTGGCCACCACGTCGAGGTTGTCCGCGAGAGCGAGATCCTGGTAGACGACCTCGATGCCGAGCCTGGCCGCATCGCGGGGACCGTGGATGGCGACGGGGCGTCCCTCGAACCGCACCTCGCCCTCGTCGAACGGGTGGATCCCGACCACGCTCTTGATCAGCGTCGACTTTCCGGCGCCGTTGTCGCCGACGAGCGCCATCACCTCCCCGCGCCTGACCTCGAAGTCGACGCGGTAGAGCGCGCGGACCGCCCCGAACGACTTCGAGACGCCGACGCACTCGAGCAGCGGTGTGTCAGCCACAGGCCCTCCTCGTCATCCTCCGCAACGACCGGACCCTACGGGAGCGCCGTTTCCGGCGCTCCCGCCTGGCTCGTCTCCGTCTCCCGCTAGGCCGCGTTCTCCTGGCAGAAGTCGGTCTTCGCGACGTCCCCGGTGCAGATCTCCTCGATCGTGCGGAACCCGTCGGCGATCACCGTCTCCGCGATGTTGTCGATCGTCACGCCGATCGGGACCAGGGCCACGTAGGGAACGACCCCGTCCCCCGTGGGCGAGTCGGCCGGCGTGCCGTCCGCGGCGTTGATGCCGATGATCGCGACCGTCGAACCCCCCGACGCGAGTTGGGACGTGTATCCGGTCGCCGCCGACTCGTAGTCCTCGCCGTTCCGCAGCGCGAGAGCGATCGCGGCCGTAACCCCTGCCTCGTCCTGAATCGGCTTGTAGACGCTCACCGTCTGGTTGCCGAGGGCGACGTTCTGGATCCCCTCGGCCGTCGCGTCCTGGCCGCTCACCGGGATCGGACCGAACCCCGCAGCTTCGACCGCGTTGATGGTCGATTGGGCGAGACCGTCGTTGGCGGCGAACACCGCGTCGACCTTGTTGTTCGCCGAGACCAGGATCTGTTCCATGATCGTCTGCGCCTCGGCATTGTCCCAGCCGGGCACGAACTGATCGTCGACAAGGGCCCAGTCGCCCGCGTCGACGCGCGCCTCGACCGTCTCGGCGTAGCCGTCGCGGAACAGGAACGAGTTGTTGTCCTCCTCGCCGCCGTTCAGCATCACGACCTGCGGCTGGTCGAGTCCGAGGGCGTCGATCGCCGGCTCCATCGCGGCCGCCATCGCCTCGCCCACCGCGACGTTGTCGAAGCTCACGTAGGCGACGCCGCCGGAGCCGCCCGTGTTGAATCGGTCGTACTCGACGACTTGGACGCCGGCCTCCTTGGCCTGGTCGATGATCGTCGCGCCCGAGCCGGTGTCGAGGCTCGTGAGCACGATCACGCTCGCACCGTCGGCGATCGCCTGCTCGGCCTGCGACTGCTGCGTCGCCGCGTCGCCCTCGGCGTTCACGACGTTGAAGTCCTCACCGTTGACGAGGCCCTCGGCCTCGAATGCCTCCGTGAAGAGCGGGAGGTCGTCGCCCTCCCAGCGGTCGGACGACGCGGTGTCGGGCAGCAGCACCCAGATCGGGCCGCCGGAGGTCGCCGAGCCGGTCGTCCCTCCGGTGGTGCCCGTCTCACCTCCGTCGTCGTCGCCGCATGCGGCGGCTACGAGCCCGAATGCGGCGACCACCACCAAGATCGAACGGATGGTGCGATGCATCGTTCCCCCTTCTCCCGTGCGAGGCAGAAACCGACGGCGGACCCGCCCCCGCGACAACTGAAAATCGGTGCCCGAGCCTATGCCGGGGTGCTCGGAGGCGCAAGTCACACCCCTCCGCGCTCAGGGGTGCATCGGCGTCGGCCGCCTGCGAAGCTCCTCCGCATGGAGGCCGTGCGGATCGAGGGTCCCGGACGCGTGGAGACGGTCGAACTCCCGAACGGGTGCCCGGGCCGGGCGAGGTGTCGATCCGCGTCGAGGCGGCGGCGATCTGTGCCACGGACCGACGGTTGGCGGCCATGGGCACGCCCGGGCCGAGGATTCCGGGTCACGAGGTCGCCGGCGTCCTCCAGGACGGGACCGAGGTCGGCGTGCAGCCGAACGTGGGCTGCGGTCGGTGCGCGTCGTGCGCGCTCGGACTGGAGAACCGGTGTCCCGATCACGTGGACATCGGGATCCAGCGCGACGGCGGTCTCGCCGAGTGGATCGTCGTGCCCGAGCGCCACGCGGTGCCGCTCGAGGGGTTCCCATTCGATCTCGCGCCCTCGATCGAACCGCTCGCCTGCTGCCTCCACGCAGTGGCGATGCTCGACGTGGCCGCCAACGAGGTCGCCGTCGTCGTAGGTGCCGGCACACTCGGGATCATCGGGATGTGGGCGCTCCAGGCAGCGGGAGCGCGGGTGGCGGTCGTGCAGCGTTCAGAGGCCCGGCGACACCTCGCGGCGGAGCTGGGCGCGGACGCGGCGCTCGGGCCCGGGGACGACGTCGCAGCGGCGCTCGGATCCCCTCCGGTGGCGGCGCTCGTGACCGCCCCGGGCGTCGAGGCCCTCTCGTGGGCGATCGAGCACGTCGACGTGGGGGGTCGGGTCCACGCGTTCGCCGGTTCCCCCGACGGCGCCCCCATCGACGCCAACCTCGTCCACTACCGCCACCTCCGGCTGGTGGGGAGCACGGGCTCGACCGTCGACGACTACCGCCGAGCCCGCGACCTGGCCAGTTCAGGAACGGTCCCGCTCGAACGACTGCCGTCGCGAACGGTCTCGCTCGAGGAGGTCCCGGAGATCCTGCTGGACCCCCGCCCCGACCCTCGGACGCTGAGGATCGTGGTGAGACCGTAGGCTGACGCCGACCATGGCTCGTCGAACGGGGTTGCCGAGTGGCTGATCGTCTTGGGGATCCGATCAGGGTCGCCCTGATCGGGTACGGCCTCGCGGGCGCGGTCTTCCACGGGCCCCTCATCTCCTCCACACCCGGCATGTCGCTCGAGACGATCGTGACCCGGGATCCCGGGCGGCGGGCCCGCGCGAGCTCGGACCATCCGGACGCTGTGCTGCTCGACGACGTCGAGGCGCTGTGGGAGCGAGGGCCCGACCACGACCTCGTCGTCGTGGCGACGCCGAACCGCTCCCACGTGCCCCTCGGGCTGGCCGCGCTCGAGGCCGCGCTCCCGGTCGTGATGGACAAGCCCATGGCGCCGACTGCCGAGGAGGGTCGTCGGCTGGTGGCCGAGGCCGCCGAGCGCGATCTGCTCCTCACGGTCTTCCAGAACCGCCGATGGGACGGGGACTTCCTCACGGTGCGCCGGCTGCTCTCGGAGGACGCGCTCGGGCCGATCGTCCGCTTCGAGTCACGGTTCGAGCGGTGGCGTCCGCAGGTCCGCCCGGAGGCGTGGCGCGAACGCGGGGACCCGAAGGAGGCCGGCGGCCTCCTGTTCGACCTGGGGAGCCACCT
>Ga0209874_1000083_pt1 | contig 22716 bp, 20 predicted proteins | sample GWRWN1_20_30_FD_187216 | JGI IMG/M metagenome (GOLD analysis project Ga0209874, IMG submission 187216) | Riverbed sediment microbial communities from areas with no vegetation in Columbia River, Washington, USA - GW-RW N1_20_30 (SPAdes)... | ecosystem: Environmental > Aquatic > Freshwater > River... | reverse complement strand
AAAGACGCAAAGGCCGCAAAGGTCGGAAAATAACGGTGAAAAATCTTCTCCAAAATAATTCATCTCTTCCCTCCGAACTTGGCGTGCTTTGCGCCTTGGCGGGAGTCAATTCCCTGTGTTCGAATATTCCAGATACCAGAAAATTTGCGCAAGCGGCAAAAACTTTAACATAGTAGTGCAGAGAACTCAGAGAAGATGTTGCTGTGCGACGTTTGCGTCCTTTGCGGTTAAATCATTGACCGCGAAGAGCGCCTTCGGGTTGTGGTAGGTGATCTTTTCGTACTGGCTTGGTGTGATAGTCCCCATGTTTCGCAGATTGCGGAGAGCTTCGACCTCGGTGGATTGGTCGTTGTGGCCATAGTCGGTGCCGATGGTGATGTTATCTTCTCCTGAGTACCGCAGGATGTAATCCACATCATCGTCCGTCTGGCAGGAAACATATTGCCGGTATTCCTTCATCGGATTTTCCGGTAGTTTCTTTCCCTGGGTGGCCCAGCGGCGCTGTAAATCCTTTACTACATAGGGAATCCACTGCGCTGCGGCCTCGGCCCAGTGAAACCGTAGCTTAGGGAATAAGGCTGGCACTTCGCTCATGATCACCGAATGAAACGCGCCGATCACGGGAATACGAAACTTCCAGAAGCTGCCGCCGCCGTTGTACTGCGACACCAGATCGATGACCTGCGGGTTGCCGTTACCAACGTGCACCCCGACCGCCAGGTTAAGCCGGCTGATCTCTTCGTAAAGCGGATAAAAATAGGGATCGGTGATCAGCCTGTATCCTTCGATGCCGCGCATGAATACGCCGCAGGCGCCGTGCTGCTGGCAAAACTTGAGTTCCTCTAACGACGCGCTCATATCCAGCAACGGCAAGACGCAAATCCATCTGAGCCTCCCCTGCCCCTGCCGGTAAATGTCGGCGAGCCAACGGTTATAGCCCTTGGAAATGGCGATTTCCCACTCAACCTTGTCGGTTATCTGCTCGATAAAAATCGTCGGATAGAGCACCTGCACGTCGATACCCAACTCGTCCATGTGTTTAAGCCGGGCTGGCACGTTTTCCATCTCTCGGGTTTCTCGCGGCGTTTGCATGTCGCGGCCGGTACGCTCCGAGACTTCGGCAAGCTGGCGAGCGGTCATCACAATCCGGACCAAGCCGCGGATTTTTCCGTCGATGAACCAGTATTCTCCGCCGCCCTCACCGCGCGGGCGCACAATCAGGGGTCGATATTTCTGATCCGCCCGCTCCATGAAATCCCACGTGTGTTCGGTCTCGACTACATGAGCATCAGAATCAATGGTTGGCATTTGTGAACACCCTTTCTCTATGCGTCCTTGGCACTGGCATACTTGAAAGTTTTCTCAGCTTGCGCAAACTTTCCGGTGGCCCGTGGCTATCCAAAACGGGGATTTACTCGCGCCAAGACGCCAAGAACGCCAAGTGACGGGCAAGGCCTGTCATCCCGAGCGAATGCGAGGGATCTGAGAAAGATTTCTCCCTTCGGTCGAAATGACAATACGCTTTCCCTTTGCGGCCTTTGCGCCTTTGCGCGAGATATTCCGAGTTTTGGTTGCGGCTCGGCCGCGCTAGCTTCTTTGCGGTTAAAGAACGAACCATTTCACCACGTAGAACGCAGCGAACGCAAAGAAGTTACTGACAATTTGATATAGCACATTCCCTACTTGCTCCGCGAATAAACGAAACTGTGAAAATTTCTTGACAAGCCAAGCCAAGGGTGGTCGTATGCCGTCCACAACGGAGGGTTTACCGATGAAGTGGAAAAGCCTCTTGTGCGGGCTGGCGCTGGCTCTGTTTATAGTTCCTGCCTCGAACCTTCCCCTGTATTCCCAATCCTCCTTTTATCAAGGCAAGACGATCACTGTCATTGTGAGTAGCGACGCCGGCGGTACGGTGGACATGCGGGTGAAGGCCCTCACGCCGGTTTTCCGAAAATACATTCCGGGCAATCCAATCATTGCCACGGAGTACATGCCTGGCGGCGGTGGACGCAAAGCCGCCAACCACGTCTACAGATCGGTCCGGCCCGACGGTTTAACCATTGGCAGCATGAGCACCACGCTCGTTGCAGCGGCGGTCCTGGGCGAGTCGGGAGTCCTGTACACTATCGACAGGTTCATCTACCTGGGAGCGCCTGATGGCTCTACCCAGCACGTTTTCTTGACACGAAAAGAGCTTGGCCTGTCAACACTCGACAAGCTAAGGACGACATCCGGTATCAGAATCGGCGCGCAATCCATAGGACACCAAATCTATATCGTTGGGCGGCTTTTTGCGTTCTTGATCGGCCTCAAGGAGCCGAAATTCGTTGTCGGTTATTCCGGTCCCGAGATCGATCTCGCCCTCAATCGCGGCGAGGTCGATGCCAGAGCACATCTGGTGGGCACTGTCATGCAGCGGACCCCTGAATTGGTGGAGAAAGGGCTCGCGGACTTTCACGCTGTGCTGGAAACCCCCAAGGGCAATCGCCACCCTCGCTTCGCTCACCTGCCCGAGCTCGAGTCGTTTGCCAAGTCGGATAAAGAACGTAGATTGCTGAGCCTGCAGCGCACGCTTCGGTTAACCGGTTCAACTTTGATTCTTCCTCCCGGTACAGCCAAAGAGCCGGCCGAGATTCTACAGGAAGCGATACGCAAGACATTCAAAGATCCGGCGTATCTTGAAGCTTATCGGAAAGCGACAGGGGAAGACGCCACGCCCGTGATGCCCGAAGACCTGCAGCGGATAGTTAAAGAAGTGCCGCGCGATCCTGAGATTGTCGGCCTCTTTAACAGGATCGCCGGCCCGGACTCGCTGCCGGACCGCTGAGCCAGTCCCTCAGGCAAACGATAACCTGACCATCGCCATCATGGCCGGTTCTTGTCGTACCGACACTGGCGTAGCTAGGACTATTCACGGGACCGAGGAGTAAGCCTCGCAGGGCGCGGGCACAGGAGCGTAAAGTTGCGACGACTTCTAAGGTGCTTGACCATGAGTTTGCATTTCTTCTTTACCGTGCGCTCCACCACCTAAGTTTTGCAGGTGTCCTCAAGACACAGGCCCATTGCCCGCGACCGGAGAGGTTTGCTCCTCGGTCACTCGCCCGTCAATAATGAAGGTTAGCGGAGCTCCGAATGCGTCACACGTTTTCGAGGGCAGCGGCGAGATCGGCGATGAGATCCTCTGCGTCTTCGATGCCCACCGAGTAGCGGATCAAGTTGTCCTTGATCCCGACCTGGAGGCGCTCCTCTGTGGTGAGCTCATAGAAACTCATCAACGCCGGCTGCTCGATTAGACTCTCGACCCCTCCCAGTGAGGGTGCGATCTGAGGAATGCGGCAGGCATCGACGACCCGGGAAGCGGCTTCGAGGTCACCGGCAACCTCGAACGAGACCACCCCACCGAATCCCCGCATCTGGCGCCTGGCCACCTGGTGCTGTGGGTGAGTCGGCAAACCCGCGTAGTGCACGGCGTTGACCCGCGGGTGAACCGCCAGAAACTCGGCGAGTGCCTGAGCATTGGCATTCTGCCGCTCGATTCGAAGCGCGAAGGTCTTGAGGCCGCGGACAAGGAGGTAGGCGACGAACGGATCAACGATGGCTCCGGTTACGGCTTGCAAACTCCGAATCCCATCCACGAGTTCGGTCGATCCAAGAACCGCGCCCGCGAGGAGATCGTTATGCCCGCCGAGATATTTGGTCGCGGAGTGCAGAACCAGATCGATGCCGAACTCCAGTGGCCGTTGGTTAAAGGGTGTCGCGAACGTGGCATCGATGAGCGTTTTCACGCGGTGTCGCCGGGCAATGTCAGCGAAGCGTTCGAGGTCAACGATGTAGTTGTATGGGTTGGTCGGCGACTCGCTGATGAGCACCCGCGTGGTGGGGCGAATCGCGTCCTCCATCGCTTCGTAATCACCCGCCGGCACCACCGATACTTCGACGCCGTAGCGATGCAGCACTTGGGTGAGAAACTGCCGAGTCCGGCGGTAAGAATCATCCGTTACCACGACATGGGAATTGTGTGAAAGCACGGCGTACAAGGTCGTCGTGACCGCGGCCATGCCGCTGGCGAAGAGCAAGCAATCCCCGGCGCCTTCAAGCGCGGCCAGCTTCTGCTCGGCGATCCGCTGCGTGGGGTTGCCGTAGCGCCCGTACTCCTCGCGCTCGATGCGCCGCTCAAAGTGGTCGCGCAGTTCCCGGGTGTCGGTGAATGTGTAGGTTGCGGTCTGTACGATCGGTGTGGCGAGCGCATTGCCGAACTTCGGCCGCGGCTCGCCCGCGTGCACGGCAATGGTGCTGATCCCGCGCGTCTTCTCGTCGGCTCCTCTATGAGTTGCCGCAACGGCACTCTCGCCGTTGTTTTTGCTCTGGCGGCCGCCATCCATCAGTGGTCCAGGAGTCGCATGCGCTCGACGTAGCGCGAGATCGCATCGCTGATCTTTTTTGCCTCGGCGCTCAACTCAACGGGGCGATTATATTGAGTCCCCTTTCCTTGGACGCCTTCGAGGGTGCCGGTGTGATAGGCCATCTTCTGGTCCGCAAACTTGAGGCCATGCGCCGTCGAGATCACGACTACCCGCTCGTGGCCGTGGACCACCTTACGTTCGACCAGCTTGCGCAACGCGGCCAGCGCTACGCCCGTGTGCGGGCAATTGAACATGCCCGTGCGGTCAGCACGTGCCACTTCCTCGGCAAGCTCTAGCTCCGAAGCCTGCTCGACAACGCCGTTGAAGCGCTGGATCGTCGCGATCGCTTTGCGAATGCTCACAGGATTGCCGATTTGAATCGCGCTCGCCAAGGTTTTGCGCGCCGCGACCGGCTCAAAGTGCTCGAAGTTCTGCAAATAGGAAAGATAGAAGGGATTGGCGTTCTCCGCCTGCGCTACGCAAATGCGCGGCAGTTTTGAGATCAAGCCCAGTTCCTGCATCATCAGGAAGCCTTTACCGATGGCGCTCACGTTGCCAAGATTTCCACCCGGCAAAATTATCCAGTCGGGAACTTCCCAGTCAAACTGCTGTACGATTTCCATGGAAATGGTTTTTTGCCCTTCGATGCGCAAACTATTCATCGAGTTCGCCAGGTAAATGTGCTTGTGTTTCGTCACTTCTTGAACCGCGGCCATGCAACCATCGAAGTCGGTGTCCAGGGAGAGCACCAGGGCGCCGTTAGCGAGCGGCTGCACAAGCTGGGCCGGCGATACTTTATCCCGGGGCAGAAACACGACTGTCGGAATGCCTGCGGCAGCGCCATAAGCCGACAGTGCCGCGGAGGTGTCGCCAGTGGAAGCGCAGGCCACCGCGTCGATGGGCTCGCCGTTCGCGATCATTTGATTCACCACCGACACCAAAACGGTCATGCCGAGATCCTTAAAAGATCCCGTATGCGAGTTGCCGCATTGCTTGACCCACAGATCCTCGAGGTGAAGCTGCTTGCCGTAGCGATTGGCCCAGAAGAGATTGGTGTTCCCCTCGAAAGTCGAAACGATGTTCTCGTTGTCGATAAACGGAACGACCCACTCCTTCTTCGCCCATACGCCTGAGCCATAGGGGTAGGCGTTTTGGCGCAAGCGCTCATCAAACAGCTTGATCCACGCCGATGCGGCTCTGGTTCTGAGGGCTTCGGTGTCGTGATGAACCTCGAGCAGGTCGCCGCAGGACGGGCATCGGTAGATAATTTCGAGCAGGCTGAACTGGCCCGGGCAGCCTCTAATGCATTGAAACCATGCGTTGTAGTTCATCGCTAAAAAGCTTTCGCTTCGAGAGCCTCAAACAATAGTGAGTCGGACACAACGGCGTGATCCCGCGACTTGAATAAAGAGTATCCGATACCATTGAACGGTGTCAACAATTGTTATTGATCGATTCTTACGTTTTAAATGTTCAACAGAAGCACGCTTTGTCGCGCCAAGACGCCAAGAGCGCAAAGAAAAATATCTTCTTATTCGTCCGAACTTGGCATCCTTTGCGACTTCGCGCGAGTGATCCTTTTTCCGAGCCCGTACTCGAGAATGAACTACCCTGCGTCACAATCGGGGGGTCCAGTTCCGGTCTCGCCTGGATTCCCGATAGAAGCATTCGGGAATAACGGACTCTAAGAGGGCTAGGAATAGCTCTTCAAACTGCGGGGAATCAAACCCGCAGTGATCGAACCGAAAATTTCAAATATCTTTGTCTAGGACTATCCTGCATCGAAACTCAATCGCGCGGCTCTAACGGTCGCTATGCTTACGATCAATATGCATGGTTCAAGACTGGAGCTTATGGCAGAATAACGCAAGTGGCAGTATCGAAGCCTGGAGGTAAAGCTATGAAACGAGTCGAGCTGACAGTCGGGGATAAAACCATCGGTGGAACCCTCGTCGATTTCGAGACCGTGCGCGAAGAATATAACTCATACAGACTTTCGGACGGATCGATGATCAGAATGAAAACGGTAGTGACAAATATCATACGCACCGACGAGTTTACGCCCAACGGCGAACCCATCTATGTAGTCAATTCACAGAACGTGCTTGTCGCTGACGTCCCCGACGACCTCAAAAAACCCACAAAGATTCAGTAGGTGATAATTCCGCGACCGAGTATCCGCCCGTGCTCCAAGTCATCAACCGCGGAATTGATCTGCTCCAGTTTGTAGCGGTGCGTCACCAGATCATTGAGCTTCAACTTCCCTTCGCGGTACCAGCGCACGAAAAGTGGGAAGTCCCGGTCCGGGCGACAATCGCCGCCGCTCGTGCGGGTGAAAGTTCGACTGCCGATGAACAAATTGGTATCCACTATCGCTTTTGCGCCCGGCGGGGTAATGCCGATCAACAACGCGGTTCCACCGCGGTTGAGGCCGGAATAACCCATTCTGGCAGCCCGGAGGATTTGTTCTTGGGTTTCCGGCAAGCCGATCGCATCGATGGCATACTCAACCCCGCCGTTAGTTAATTCCTGAATCGCTTTGACGGGGTCGCCGTTCCGCGCGTCAACCGTGTGGGTCGCACCGAAGCGTCGCGCAAAAGCGAGCTTCTCTTTACTCACGTCTACGACAACAATCGGATGAGCATCGACGATGCCCGCCGCCGCAATCGCACAGAGGCCGATACCGCCGGCGCCGAATACGGCCACCGATTGCCCGGGCCTGACTTGCAGCGTGTTAATGATCGCGCCGGCCCCGGTCATGACGGCGCAACCGATGATAGCCGTAACATCGGTGGGGACATCCTTGGGCAGCGGCAGCACGACACGCTCGGACGCCAAAGCGTACTCGGCCCATGTCGCGGCGGAGTGCGAAACTTCTTTTCCCCGCCAAAAGGCTATCGACTGCGCTCGATCATTTAAAGCGTGCGCCACGAGTGGCTGCGTGGTAATGGAATTGTCCCGATCCACCCACGTCGTGATAACATGGTCGCCTTCTTTGACATGCTTGACGTCGCGTCCTGTCCCGACTACAACCCCCGTTGATTCATGCCCCAACAGCGCCGGCAGACGATGACCAGGCCGTGGCGGCCGGCGCATCGTGTGGAGCTGCGAGTGACAGACACCGCTGGAAAAGAGCTTCACCAAAACCTGGTCCGGCCGGGGATCAGGGATCTCGACTGTATCCACCACTAGAGGTTGGTTCGGTTCAACCAGGATCGCCGCTCGGGATTTAGTGCTCATTGTTTTTGTCTCCTCGTCAATCAGGCGGCTCGGGGAATGGGGTGTTGGAATATTGGAATGTTGGGTTCAAATCCATCATTCCATTACTCCAGAGACTTACTTTGGCTCGCTATCGACGGGCTGCTGTCGGTGGGACCGATACACCACGAACACCGGCTTTCTCGATCGCCCGGGCAACCAGCCCCGAAGCTTTTACGTCATCGATGAATTCGCGCACGTACTTAGCGCCTTGCTCGCGGCCTTTGGGAATCCCCAGTGCCTGTTGAATCGCCATGAACCGGCCGTCGAGCACCCGCGATCCAGGGAGCTTCGCGACGCTCGCAACGAGGTGTTGTCTAACGCCGGCGACGACATCCACTTTACCCGCGAGGATCAGTTCAAAGGCCGCATTAGGATCCGGCGCCTGGACCAGTTGGGCGCGTTGTAAACTACGACTCAAAAACAAATCGTAAGCGCTTTTCGAAGATACACCAATGCGAACTCCCTCCCGGTCAACATCCTCGATGGCGCGAAGCGACGATCCGGCCGGCACGAGGTATGTACCTTCGATTTCTATGTACGGAGCGGTGAAATCGATTTGGTCTGCACGACCCGGATCGACGGCGAGGAATGCCACATCCCAAGCGCCGGCTTTCACCGCGTCGAACATCTTGCCGGCCGATTCGAAGCCGACAAGCTCCACCGGCACGCCAACCCGCCGGCCAAGCTCCCGCCCCAGATCAACTGCCACGCCGCGGAGATCTCCGCTGCTCGGATCTCTGGTCGCGAGCACCGGGTTTCCATAATTGATCCCAACGCGCAGCTTGCCCGTCGGGGCGAGATCAGAAAGTACAGCAGCAGAAATATTGTCCGTCATTGGTGAATACTACACTGAATGAAAACGACTTAGTATAGGCCAACCTAAGCCGTCAAGGTTCGAAAACCCGCTTCCTTTAACCCCTTTCGCGTTTTCCCAGCAGGGTGACAAGAACGGCCAGAGCGGCCAGCGGCAGAAGTAACGAGAAGGCAAATTGCTGGTCATCCGCAAACCCAGCGGCATCGCCGCTCATTCGAGTTTTCTTTGCAACCTCGGCCAGCGCTACCGCAACCGTTGTGCCCAACGCGCCGGAACCGGTTCCGAACGCGGTCAGCATAGCGGCCAGCATTCCGTAATCTCGACTCGGCACCGTCGAGAAGGCCGCCTTGTCATTGGCGGGAACAAAGAGCCCGATGCCCGCCCCCAAAATAGATAGAACAAAAACGATCCAGATAAGAGTCGAGTCCTCACCGAGTCTGGCGTAAAAGAACACACCCAAAAGTATGATGCACAAACCGATTATAGCCACCCATCTGGGATTAAATCGATCGGCCAGCCGGCCGCTCAGGGGAGAGAGCAACGTGGTGCAGAGCGGTAGTGTCGCCATCGCTAAACCAGCCGTAAGTGGGGCAGTCCCAACGACGTTGAGCAAGTAAATCGGACCGAAGATGGAAACCGGGTAGAATGCTAAAGTCGCAAGAATTAGCGACAGCATGGACCTTACAAAGGGAATGCTCCTGAAATAGCGGAGATTCATCAGCGGCACTTCGGCATGCAACTCTCGCCATACGAAAGTGACGATTCCTGCTGCGGCCAAGGCAAGCCAGAGCAGGATCCCCGAGGCATCCCAACCCTGGCGTGTGCCGGCTGTCAGGGCAATGAGAAACGAAGGAAAGCCGACCACCAAGGAAATAACACCCAAATAATCGACCGAAACCTTGCGGCGTTCTTCCTTATCTTTAACGATTAAAAACATAGTCACACAGGTGGCTACCCCAAAAATACAATTGGCAAGAAACACTGCTCTCCAGCCCCAAAGCTGAAGAATGGCCCCGCCGATTGTCGGTCCAGTCGTCCTGCCCAATGCGATGGAGGCCGCCAGCAAGCCCAGAGCCCGCCCTCGGTGCTCGTGCCCATGCGCGGAGGCTATGATAGCCGCAGCCATCGGTGCTGCCATGGCCAAGCCAAGCGCCATGACGCACCGAGACGCGAGCAATTGCGGAAAGGTTCCGGAGAACGCCGCCAAGCCCGCTCCCGCCGTGTACAGAGTGAGCCCTGTCTTGAAAATTGTTCTTCGCCCGATGAGATCGCCGGCGCGTCCAAAGCAAAGCGAGAGGCTGCAGAGCATAATCGACCCCATCAAGCCGATCCATTGGACGGCCGCCAAGGTCGCGTCGAATTCCTTTTGGATAGCCGAAAGCGATACGCTGATGCTGCCGACGCTCTGCATGTGGAAAAACGTTCCGAGGCAAACAACTACGAGAACGCGTGATTCTTCCCTAGGCAAGATTGAACCCGTTGAATCAAAATTCAGTGCAAACTCAACGGTTCGGGAGCAACGACTTGATAAAACCGCTCTCATTCTTTTCCTGGGCAAACAGGAACGAAGCGTAACAAATACTCACCAGGAGTACGGAGCAAATAATAAGTCGGCGAATAATCATGGCTTGTCCTCTCTTCTCATCGGATGAACGTTCATTTACGCAAGCTACTTGGCCTTGCGCAGCTCTTCGAGGAGGTTTTGGATCGGCGTAAAGTCCATCCAATCAGGCCGGTTGATCCAGAGGTAATCCTTATCCTTTCTCCTTTTTGCTAGCGTCGGCAAAAGTTCCTGCGGCAGATCCTCTCTTAGCGATCCGACTCTCAGCTCGTCGGTATTGGCCTGACGGAAAGCGATTTGTCCTTCCAACGAGAGATACCAATTGATGAAAACTCTTGCGCCATTGGGGTGGGGGTGTCGATTCATCAACACCAACGCTCCGGAGCCTGTGCCAATGCCGGGTTTCTCCTCGATTTGGTAGGGGTTTAGCTCGGCGACGGGCAGGCCTTGCATGGCGGCCCGGTCAATTCTTCGACACATGAAGCAGAGAGCGAACTTACCCTGTGATAACCAGTCGGTACCCTGGCGAATGTCACGGAAGAACGTTGGCTCCATATCGCGATAGATACGTTCGATAAATTTCGGCCCGAGCTGAGGATGATAGTAAACGTAGGTCAACGCGGTGGAGCCCTGGGCCGGACCTACTTGGAGCGCCTGATACTTTCCCTTCCATTGGGGTTGGACTAGGTCCCATGCCGATTTGATCTCTTTCTCGTTGATGAGATTGGTATTGAACGCTATCGGCGGTCCGTACAAAGCGCTCTCGTACATAAAGATGTACTGCCCCTCGGGATCGATGTAATGGTGCTTGCCCATCCACCAATTGGACAGGTCGGTCACGCTGGGATGGATTAGAAGCGGAGGAATCGGCTCGACAATTTTTGCCCGGTAAAGATTGAGATAGATCGCCGACGGCGCGCCGAGAAAGACATCCGCGAGAAATTTGCCGGCTCGGCGTTCGCCAAATAGCTTTGGAAACAAATCGCTTCCGCGCCCCAGCGTTGTGCCGGCAAGCTTGATTCTCGGGTACCGCTTTTGAAAAGCGGCCCAGATCATCTGCGCGTTGCCAATCGAGTCGGTCGCATAGACAGCGACCTGCCCTTCCTCCTCGGCTCTTTTCACAATCGCATCCCATTCTTGAGACACGGAGGGTCGGACATCAGCCGCCGAGGCGATCGCAGCGACCAAAAGGATCAGGATGGAAATGGCTAGAAAATGTCGTCCGCAAAACCTGCTCTTCATAATGCCTTTCTTCCGTACCGGAACCATTCTCTAGTTTTTTGCGACACAGGGGAAGGGTAAGCCTGACCTGCAATGATCTGACTTGCCTAATGTGTGGAGATTCTTCGTGCGTGAAAAAAAAGATCTCGAAATAAGCTATGACACCTAAGTCAGTGGACCACATCATCCGATCGACACTGACTTCGCGCCGGAGCCGCACGCCGACGCGGTCTTCAAAGAACCCCAATAGGCGTCTAGGAATGATAACCGTCAGGGACACCCTACGCGGAACAAATGATGTTGATAACGGATTGACGTTTTTCCACAGTCACCGCCCTCAGACCGCGCTCAAGTGCCGGCATCACCTCCGCCGGATCGGTGACTTTCTCGCCGTAGCCGTCGGCAACCTCGACGGCCTTTTGGTAATTCGAGATGCTATCCAGAAATGTGATCGGCTGGTGCGGGCTCTTGGCTGCGAAGCCGTCGCGATTGAGCCCCACCGTCGCTCGGCGCACCGCCTGCCAGCGCTGGTTGTTGAAGAGCACCGTCAACACCGGCAGATCCTGCTCAGCGCCGACATAGTGCGCCGAGATCGGGTTACCGAACATGTAAGAGCCGTCGCCGTGAGTGCCGATGACCAGCCGGTCGCGCGCGGCCAGCTTGGCACCCAACGCGCAGCCCAAGCCGTGACCGAGCCCGGATGCGGCCCCTGCGTTGAACATGGTGGCGGGCTTGGAGAAGTCGATATGCTCCTGCATCAGCGGCGATTCTTTGATCACGATGGTGTCTTCGCCTTTGATCTCGTTGATGCAATGGGTGATCCACGCTGGGTGGATCGGTGTCTCAGCTTTAACGGCCTCGAGTTTTTTACGCCAACCGTCGCGCAGCGTCTTCCAGCTCTCCGCGAGCGATGCGCGGCGCTTGTCGATGCGTAGCTTTGCCCTGCCTTCGTGCTCGGCCATGGTTTCGTTCAGCACCCGCAATCCTTCGGCGGTAGCGCAAGCTAAGGCGATGTCGCAGGGATGACCCCGAACCGGCACGTATCCATGGAGCGGGTCGGGGCCCATGTGGATGACCTTGGCGTCGTCGCGCACCTTGTCGTAGGCCGGCAGCCATGGCACTGGGACATCGACCGCCAGAATGACATCGGCATTTTCAAGCAGCGGCGAAAGCTCATAGCCCAAGTTCATCGGGTGATTGCTCGGAATCGACATGTAGCGGTTGCGATACTGAATCACGGGGAGTGCATAGCGCTCGGCGAAGTCGGCGAGGGCCGACCAGGCTTTGGGATCTCTACCGGCCGAGCTTGTGATGATCAACGGATTTTCCGCGCCGGCGAGTAGCGCCGCCACTTCTTCGACTGCTTCGCCGTTGGGAAACGCTGGAGCGGCCGCGTGTTGACGTGACGGAGTGGTGTAAGTGAACTCAGCCATCGTCTGCGACAGCACCTCTCGCGGCAGAGAAAGATAGACCGGGCCCATGGGCTCGCTCTTGGCGATTGTCAGCGCCCTATCGACGACGGTTTCGAGCTGCTGGCCGTTGCGCAGCTCATAGTCCCACTTGACCGACTCGCGCAGCATTCCCGCCTGATCGAACATTTCCTGAGTCCAATGAATGTCCAGGCTGCGATGACCGGCCAAGCCGTCTTCGTTAGTCGGCGTTCTGCCCGCCGTGAACAGAACCGGGACGTGGCCCCGCGCTGCGTTGAGCAAGCCGTTCATCCCGTTGGCGGTGCCGACGTTGACGTGCACCATGACCGCCTGTGGCCGCCCTGTGACCAAAAAGTAGCCGATCGCCATGTGCATGGCGGTATTCTCGTGCGGACAGGTCACAGGCTTCGGAACTTTTGTTTCCAACACCTGCGCCTTTGCTAATGTCTCAACGACCGGGGCGAAATCGGTCCCCGCGTTGGCAAACCAGTAGTCAATCCCCCGGTCGGCCAGTAAAGCCATATAAGCATCTGAGACTGTAACGTTCTTGAGTGTGATCTTCGTCGGCATATCTATCCCCCTTTCCTAATGCGATTCTCTTTACTAAAGAATGCGAACGCTTTGTGGATTTGCAAACGCTCCGCTGCTTGTCCAAATATCAAAATCCAAACGTCACCAGCAAGAGCCGACGATAAAAGTTTTATCTACACGACCATGCGTGGGCGCAAAGACTGGTCCCCCGTAGTTGCTTGCCCGGACTATTCATGGACCGAGGAGTGAGCATCGGAGCGAGCGGGCACAGGAGCGTAGAGCTACGCTGACTTCTAGGGGTTCGGCTATAAGCTCGCGTTTCTTCTTTACGCTGCGCTCCGCCACTCGAATTTGCAGGCCTCCTCAAGGCACAGGCCCATTGCCCGCGACCGGAGAGGCTTGCTCCTCGGTCACTCCGCTCGTGGTTGCCTCGTGACCCTTCACTTCGCCAGCGGATCGGGTCGAAGCTGGAACTTCACGACTTTGGGTTTCGTCCCTTTGCCTCCTTCGATATGATTGGTCGGCTCTGCCGGCGTAAGCCATTATGTCCCACTCCCTTCGTTTCCTTGCACTGCGACCCCGGCCAATCTGTGAAAGGGCTAAGATGGGCGCCATAGAAATTCTCGGACTATTTAAGTTGATAACTCGCAGGCAGCGATATGCGTAGGATATTGATCCCTTCGGTCTCCTCGATATAGCGGATGAAGCGGTACTTGTTCTCTAGCTCATCGTAGCGTAGCGGCGGCGCTTCGGCTCTACCGGCTTCGATGCGCGCCCAGATAAAATGGGGCCCGTCGTGACCCAAGGCGTGGCTAACGGCCTCCTTTAACTCGACGACGGTCGAGACCCCGCGCGAGCTTTGAATGCCCGCGCTTTGTGCGATGCCGGCGAAGTCGATATTTCCCGCCGTCGAGACCGTGGGCTCGCCGCCGGAAGACTCGTACTGCTTGTTGTCCCAACAGATGTGGATCAGATTCTTCGGTTGATGCAGAGCGATGGTCGCCAGCGAACCGAGATTCATCCAGAGCGCGCCGTCGCCGTCGAAGACAAAGACTTTGCGCTTGGGGAGAGAGATCGCTAGCCCCAGACCGATGGATGAACAAAGCCCCAACGTCTTGACCTGGATGTTGCCATCGCTCGGTCTCACGGCATTCCACTCCGCAGTGGCGCCGCCGGCCGTGGTGACAAACAACTCGTCTTTGATCAAGGTCGCAATGGCCTGCAGACATTCGAAGCGCTTCATATCGATCCGCTTACAAAACGGCCCGGGTCAGCAACAAAGCCACCGGCCGTTTCGAGCTTTTCGCCGCGATCACCGCGCCGGCGATGTCCTGTTTCACTTTGGCCGGGTCGCGCATGACCGTATATTTGATTCCCAATCCCTGCAGTACCGGCTCGGTGACCAGGCCGACCATATGGAAGGCGTTGTCCCCCATATCTCCCGCGTAATAGATCAGCAGCAATATCGGGATACCGAACTGGAGGGCGGTCGTGGTGAGGCCATTACAACTGTTTAGCAAGCCACCATTCTGCATCAACATCGCCGGTTGCTTCCCGGCCAAATGAGCGCCGGTGCAAACGCCGATGCCCTCCTCTTCGCGACCCACGGGGACATGAGTGATCTCATTATCTTCGTACAAGAGGTTGATGAGCTCAAGCATATTGATGTCAGGAACGCTCGCCACCAAATTGATCCCCGCATCTTTCAACCCGGCGAGAATCAGTCGCGATCCCTCAATTGTTCCCATCTAGACACCACCTCAGTTGGAATAAAGCAATTCCTGCGCTGCAGGCTATTTGCAGGCTGCTCAAAAAGATCTCAGACGCGAGGCGCGCAAACTTCGCATATGGCTGATAGCTTATGGCATATAGTTCGAACATACGAACAATACGCGATAAGCCATACGCCATAAGCCAACTGGCAGCCTGCTATTGAATCCCGGCAGCCTGTAAATATCTAAGATCGATGAAACGCTCCGCGGCTGGGACCGGCGTCGGGATAACCCCGCCTTCACCCATGAGCTGAAGCACCTGATTGAACGCTTTCAGGTCTAGTTCGCCCCTTTTCGGCAAAACGTTTTTGTCGGGTTCCAGGTAAGGCGCGAATATCTCCCGGGCGATTTCATCGGAAACTTTCAGCGATTCCTTCACGGTGTTTGTGACGTCGCCGCGATTCTTGGAGTCGTTCATGTACTCATAGGAGGCGGCGAAACCGCGCACCAACCGCACCAGGAGCTCTTTGTTCTTTTCTCCCCAGGCGCGCCTGGTCATGTCGACGTTGAAAATCAGATCGGCTCCCGCCTCATAGGTAAAGCCGAGGCGAGGATAGCCCTGCTTAATTGCGCCGAGATCTTCCGGCTGGCCCATGGGCACCGCAACGCATTCTCCCGATTTCAGGCAGTCGAAACGAGCACCGGTGCCGACGACCGCCTTAGCTTGAAAATCCGAAGCCTTGATGCCCTTGTTGGCGAGCAGCCGCACGGCAGACAGCGTGATTGTATCGCCGGGCGTCGACAGACCGATTATTTTCCCCTTGAGGTCGGCGAAGCTTTTGATCTCGGGCCTGACGATTAGACTGTAAACCGGATTGGTGGTTTGGGCGACGATGGCCACCGCGTCGGAGCCCTTGAGCACGGCCTGGATCAGGTACGGTGTTGCATTCTTGCCGGCGTCGATCTCGCCCTTGTCCAGGGCGGCGACGATCCTGTCCGTGCCGCCGGGAATGGGAACCACATCGAGCTTGAGCCCTTCGCGCATGAAAAATCCCTTGCGCTCGGCGATCATAAGAGGAAGGGACGACAAGCTTCCGGCCGAGGCCGCATTTTGCCCGTAGCGCAAGGTGATCATCTCCGCGGCGTGGCCAATCTCGATGAAAGTCACACAGAATAACGCGCCGGCAAGGAATCGAGTTCGACGATTCATGATTCTCTCAATCATCTACTGCTTCCCGCCCGTGGCAACAACCTCCCGCAAACCCTGCATGTCCCCGGTGTCCCATGAATTCCAGCAATGGTTCCCACATCCAGCTTGAGCTGTTCTTACGAACTTACGTGGTCCGCCATCGGAAAACTGGGCTTGTGCTGGAAATGTTTCTCCCACCAGGAGAAGAGATCCAGGGAAAGAACGCCAGAGTTTGACTCATAGGCACCTCCCTAATAACGGTTGAAGGGATTTTGGAACAAATCGGAGATACACCGAAACACTCTATCGCTGCAAGAGCAAAGAAGTGACATGGTAAGCGTCGCTTTACGCTGCTGTAGTGTCTCCTAAATTCGCCACATACTTTTTTGTCGTTCTGACCAAGAGGCGAATGGATGCGAGAACCGTAGGGGCGGGCTTCAAACCCGCCCCTCAAGCCGCTTCAGCCTCCGCCCGAAGCCTTATGGGAGATGTGCGGGTATGACGGCGCGAGAACACCGCTTCTCAGAGCCTGCTTAACGACGTAAGCAATCCTTTCAACGTGAGCGAAACTTACCTCGGGCCCGCAGGGAAGTTCGATCAAATCACTCCACACTCGCTCCGCATGCGGAAGACACTGTCCCAGCCATTCTTCGTAACCAGGAAGAAGATGAATGGGAACGTAGCTCCCTTGCACCTCGTAGCCAGCGCAGTGTAGCGCTTCTACGAGGTGAGCGGACAGATCCTCGTCGCGGCGCCCAGGCAAGACGCGGACCACCTGGCTCAGACACGCCGATCCCGGTCGATGGGGTACGAGCCTTAAACGTTCGTCGGCTCCGAGCACCTCCTGATAGGCTCTGACCCGCGCGCGGCGCGCGGCGATGTTTTCGTCCAGCGTTTGCAATAGACTCAACGCCACCGCAGCGTTGAGATTGGGTAAAATCTCTTTCCGATATGGATTCGGCGGCGAATCAGGATTGCCGGTATTGGCAGGAGACAGCCACGCCTGAGCGGGAATCGTCCAGCGCCGCCAGCGTCGCCACGCAAGAGTGGAAAAAAAGGTACGCAGCGTAGGAGACAGCCGCGCCGGTGGCAATTCCATCTTTGAACCGCCGTTGAGATTTTCTTTCTCCCGAGAAACGACCACACCACCACCAAGACCGAAACAAACTTTCTCACTGCCAAAACTCAAAATCCCCGCGTCACCAAAGCTGCCTACTGGCCGGCCATCGATGGTCGCACCCAGGGCTTGGGCTGCGTCGTCGATGACTCGAATGTTCTTGGGGCGAGCGAGATCGACAATCGAGTTAATGTCCGCCGGATTGCCAAAAAGATGCGGAACGATAATGGTCGTGGTCTTGTTGGTCAGCACCGCTTCGGCCGTCCCTGCGGTGATGTTGAGTTCCTCACCGACGTCCGCGAGCACGGGGTGCGCGCCGACCGCGAGAATGGGCGGTACGACACTGGTGCAACAAAAGGTGGGAATGATCACCTCGTCGCCTTCGCGCAGCCCGCACGCCCGCAAGGCGATTTCGATAGCCAAGCTTCCCGATCCGCAGAGGACAGCTTCCTCGACCCCTAGTCTTTCAATCACCGCAGATCGGAGATTGCCAAGGTCAGGCCCTGCAATGACGCTACCTGATACCAACGACCGAAGAATTCCTCGATAAGTTGCCCCGTTCCAGTAAGGGACGGAAAGAGGTACGCGGTAGGAATATGAAAGCAGGCTCACAACTTGAATCTTTCGGAATTCACAGACAGTCGCTCGGGTGCCCTCCCGGATAGCGGTCGTTGAAATCGAGATTGCAAATCATCGCCGAATTGATGAAGGCCGCCGCTTCGGCGGGCAATCGATCCGCGAAACACAAAACGCGGCCGGGATATTTGCCCGGGACCTGACTGGCTGCCAATCTCCTGCCGATTTGCGCCGGCTCGCAGTCATGCGCGCCAAGCGCACAGCCAAGAGAATCGACCAGCCGCTGCGTAGCGGCATGCACGCTCTCCTCGGTCAGATCGGCGAACTTCGAGGTAGCAGAGTATTCAGCTATTTTGTGGGTGATGCTATCCATTTCATGTGTTCCGTTACTTGGTCCCGGTAGTGCTCTAAAACATGCAACGCAGCAACAGACTATACGAGATCGAAGAACGAATGAAAAGAAAATACCGAGGTCAGGAACAAAGATCAGAGTGACTCGGTCCGGGATAACACACAAATGACTCCTTGCTCGTCTCACACCGTAGAATTCTAGACACTGACGCCGATCCTTTTCTCTATTTGTGCTAAGGTGTAAGTCAGTCTCCACAACCAGTCGGAAAAATAGCCAAGTAGAGTTCAAGGAGGTCTCTAAAATCGCGTACCGTTGGATAGCTTTTGAAAACAAAGAGTCCAAAACACAGCTCTAAAGAGGATAACGATGAATTTCGTCAGTAAAGGTCAGCCGCTGACGCGCGCCGGACTCACCAAAGTGCTGGGGATGCTTGGGCTTGGACCCAACGACTCGGCCTACATATGGACGGTCGTCGAAGTCGAAACCGCAGGTGTAACCCAGGGATTTGGTTTCCGCGTCGACCATCGGCCGCAGATTCTTTTTGAGCGCCATATCTTCAGGAAATACACGAACGGCCGTTTCGATATTGAAGCGCCCGCCATCTCCGGCCCTGCTGGTGGCTATGGACTGCTCTCCGAGCAATACAACAAGTTGGAAAAAGCTCTCGCGCTTTGCACCAAGGCAAAGTTGGGCGTCGAACCGGCGCTCAAGTCCGCATCTTGGGGCATGGGACAAGTTATGGGATTCAACCATCAGGTAGTTGGGTTTAAATCCGCGGCGAACATGGTGAAAGCGATGATTAAAGGCGAAGACCAACAACTCGCCGCTATGGCGGGGTTCCTCAACGCCAACGGTTTAACTGCGCGGCTTATTAACAAGGAGTGGGCGAGCTTTGCAAAAATTTACAACGGTCCGAACTACTGGCAAAACCAGTACGATGTGAAACTCGCGGAGCACTATCAACGCTTTGCCAGTGGGTCGCTGCCCAATTTAGAAATGAGAACTGCGCAGGTCGCCTTGCTCTTTTTGGGCTACGCTCCGGGCAAGATCGACGGCATCATCGGACCCCGCACTCGCGCAGCAATCAAGACCTTCCGAATTGCAGCTGGTCTTCCGGCTGGTGAAGAGCTCGACGGGCCAGCTTATCAAGTCTTATGCAAGAAGGCGGCAATTCGGCCGTAGACTAGTTAACATTCCTGCCGAACAGCAGATCTTGGCACCCTTCTTCCAACAAATTATTGAACGCCATAAAACTTTGCGGCATTGTCCCACGTCAGCTGCCGTTCGATTTTTTCCGGAACACCCTTGAATTGGCTGGCGATCGCTTCTTTCGAGCGAGGCCAAGTCGATCCGCCGTGCGGATAATCGCTTGCCCACATATAGTTGTCGATCATGTTGAATACGTCCGCCCCTAGAACCCCGATTCGATCTTCTTGAAAGGTAATGTAAACCTGTCGTCGAATACATTCGCTGGGTAGCGCCAAAACGGTCGGTGAGTCTGGCGATTCAGAGCGAGCCCTTTGCAACGTGCCGTCCATTTTGCTGATGAACGGATGCAGCCAGGAAACGTCATATTCCGCCAGTACAAAGCGAAGCTGCGGAAAACGTTCGAGCACCCCACCGAAAACGAGGTCGGTAAGGAGATTCAAAGGTTCCAGGATGGCACGGCGAACCGCGTTTCGCCCTTGCTGGAGCTGCGTAATCACTTTGAGCCGGGCCGCCATCCGGTCTCTCCCCTGGATGATATTGATGTGAAAGTGAAGCGGAAAATCCATATCCTGCGCCGCCGTCCATAGCGGGTCAAAATCGGGATCGGCGTAACTGATGCCATCCGGCAATTGCGATGGAAGGACGACGCCCTTAAGCCCCAGTTTGGCACACCGCTTCATTTCGTTCAGCGACCAGTCAACATCCAATGCGGAAAGCAAGCCTAATCCGATGAGGCGGCTGGGTGCTGCGGCGCAGTAATCGCGCATCCAGTCATTGTAGGCAACCAGTCCGGCTTTCTGAAGCGGTATCTCTTCTCCCTTGAGGCTGTAAAAATTCCGCGCCATGCTCGGATATAAAACTTCCATCTTGACGCCGTCTAAATCCATGTCGCCGATGCGTGCTGCTGGATCCCAGGGACCGCGCCAGTCCTCCCACTTAAAGGTTTCGATTATTTTGCGAAAGTTTCCACCGGCTTTATCCTGACCGGCGGTAAAGGTCATGCCCACGGGATCGGGCTCGTGACCATCAAAAACCATGTAAAGACCCTTTTTGCCGGGTGGATCCTGCACAAAATGAGGCCCGTGTTCACGCAACTGTTTGGGTATTCTTTCCCAAGCTTCAGGCGGCTCGTTCACGTGAGAATCCGCTGAGAAAAACTTCGCCTCTTCCATCGTTTTACCTCCATTGATGCTTAGCTCATTCATACGTCGTACTCGTCAGTCGAAGTCCCTAGCCTTTTTCTCACAACCGTGGCGCTTTAACCACCACGGTGGAATCGATGTCGGCGACGGTGGGCCTGCCGCACTTGGCCATGGTTATCTCGATCTCCTCGCGGAGGATTTCTAATACGCGAATGACTCCCTGCTCGCCTCCTAAGGCAAGACCCCAAAAAAGCGGCCGGCCGATGAACACAGCCTTGGCTCCCATGGCCAGGGCTTTTACTACGTCGGCGCCGCGCCGAATCCCGCCATCGAGCAGAATTTCTGTCTTCCCTTTGGCTGCAGCCACAGCCTCGGAGAGGACCTCGATGGTCGCCAGGGTATTATCGAGGTGGCGGCCGCCGTGATTGGAGACAATCACAGCGTCGGCGCCAGCGTCCGCGCATAACTCAACGTCTTCCCCCGTCATGATACCTTTGGCGACGACGGGAAGGTCGGTGGCGGACTTAATCCATTCCAGATCCTTCCACGTTGCGGCGGGGTCTGAGCCCGCTCCGGTTCCTGACCGTCTCGACTTCTCCTCTGTATGCGCGCGATTGGCACCTCGGCCTCTCTGATAGTTGTTCCGAATGTTGCGCTCGCGTTTGGGCGGCCACTGGGAATCGAGGGTGACACAGATGGCCTCATACCCCGATTCTTTCGCGCAGCGCAGCCAGTCTTTCGTCACTTCTCGGTCGCGGAAGGGATACAACTGGAGCCAGAGATGGCCGGTAGCGGCCTTGGCCAATTCTTCGAATGGAACGTTTGAATTGGCGCTGACGGCGAAGATGGTCCCACAAGCAGCCGCAGCGCGATAGGTTGCGCTTTCTCCCTCAGGGTGGGCTCTCTTATGCCCGCCGCAGGGCGCGATAAGAACCGGCAGGTTCACCTTGGTTCCGACAACGGTCGTCGAAAGATCAAGGGCGCTCACGTCGCGTAATACTCGCGGCCGCAACGCCCAGGATTCATAGGCTCGACGATTTCGATCGACGCTGATCTCATCGGTCGCTCCACCGGCGATATAGTCGTACTCCTCTTTGGCCAGACGCTCCTTGGCAAGGGTCTCAAACTCAAAAAGATTGATCGGTCCCAGGGTCGTGCTCACAAAACCTCCTTACGTTTCTAAATATTAGATGCCGAGTGTCGCACAGCGAGACTTGGTGTCGTTAAGTTGTAGCAGGTTGCTGAAAAACTCTGTTCGCAGGCTGCTCAAAAAGAGCTCAGAGGCGAGGCGCGTGAAAAATCGACGAGCGGAGGCGTACTTAGCCGGTACGTTGGAGCGAGGCGATTGAGCGCAACGAAGCATATGAGGCTTTTTCAGCAGCCTGCTAGGATCAAAAACGCTAGCGAAAGTCACCCGAGTGGTCGCGAATATTTCTCGCGCAACTTGGCGAACCGCTGCCCGCTCTCTCGCGCTGCCTGAGCAAAGTCTTCCGGCATCACATTGTAAGGCGGCCTGATGGGACCGGGCTTACAATAACCCGAGGCCCCCATCAAGATCTTCTCTAGCTGGATGTTATACGAAGCGAAAACCTCCTGTGAGCCGGTGATCGCGTGGTGAGGCTCGACAGCCCATGCGATATCATCGGCCACGGTCTTGGCTGATTGGCCGTCGCGCGCTGCCAGCGCTTTCATGAGCGCCAGGGCCGGCTGCGGCCCGACGGCAGGAATCCAACATGTGGTCGCCGTCTCTGGGGAAAGCTGAGCGAACTCGTAGGCGAGGCCGACCGGAGGAACAAAATTCACGCGGCCCTTGGTCGCGGCGACCGCCTCTCGGAGGATACCTTTGCTGGAAAACTTCGCGGACATAACCGTGGGCGCCTTATCAACTATGGGTTTCCAGAAGTCGACGCCGAATGCGAAGCGGAAGGCGCGCGAGTTGGCATAGACCATGATGGGAAAATCCGGAAACGTCTCGGCAACCGAAGCATAAAATTGCACCGCCATATCGAGGGTCGCCGGTTGCCACATCGGGATACCGAGCAAAGTTCCAGTGGCGCCGCGCTCTTTGACAAAGCGGATACGCCGCGCGATCTCATGGCCGCCTAAGGCTGTCGTGCCGACAAATGTCGGGATGCGGCCGCGCACCGTCTTAAGCAGACAATCCACGTAGGCCTCGTAATCGCTCGGCGATGTGGTTG
>Ga0209874_1000082_pt1 | contig 22768 bp, 27 predicted proteins | sample GWRWN1_20_30_FD_187216 | JGI IMG/M metagenome (GOLD analysis project Ga0209874, IMG submission 187216) | Riverbed sediment microbial communities from areas with no vegetation in Columbia River, Washington, USA - GW-RW N1_20_30 (SPAdes)... | ecosystem: Environmental > Aquatic > Freshwater > River... | reverse complement strand
CTGAGCGGCAAAGTTAACGTAATCAGGGGCGACAAATCGTGAATCTGAGGGGCAAAGATTCTTCGCTATCAGCTGGATTCACGCTGTTGGAAGTTGTCGTGGCAATGACTATCGTGGGCATCGGCGTCGTGACGCTGTTAGAAATTTTTTCCATGGGGCTTCGTTTGGGCTCTCGGAGTTCTGCCGCGACAGAGGCCATGACCTACGGTCGTCAAGCGATGGACGAGATTTTGTTGCGACGAAAGATCGAGGAGGGTGCGCAGCAAGGTTCGCTCAATGAAAGAACTCGCTGGAAACTGGGGATCGGGCCGGTGCAGGAGCCCTCCGACAGGTTGTCCCTGTCATCTGCTTGGGAGTTGCAGGAAATCACCTTGGATATGCGTGTGACGGATGCAGGACGGGATCGAACGGTTGAGTTGCGAACCTATCGTCTCGTAAGAAAGAAGAACCCGTGACTAAGAAAGCTTCTTTCGGTGCCCAGGGCAATCGGCCGCAAAAAGGTTTCACTTTGATCGAGGTGATGCTCGCGATGACGATCTTTGCCCTCATGAGCACCGTGCTCTATGGAGCGTTTTCTCTGGGTCATAGTGCCGTAGAAAAATCCCAGAGGAGTTTTGAAAAGAATCAGAAATTGCGCGCGGTGGATGAGCTCTTGGGAAGCTATATCCGGTCCGCGTATCCCTATCGCGCTTCGCCTCAGGGGGCCACGATTCTCTTTGCCGGCGAACAATCTGATCTCACCTTCGTTTCGTCTTTTTCGCTCGCCATGGGTGGCCGGGGTATGGCAAAAGTGCGTCTTTCTTGGGAAGGAGACGAAAAGCGCGCCGGCGTGCTGCGCTTGGAAGAAGAAACGCCGGTGCGGATTCCAAGCGAAGAAGGCAATGAAGCACATGAAGGCCTTAGTAACGGCCTGGTTGTTCGTGAAGGGGTCAAAGAGTTTCGCATAACCTATTTGGACCCTCAGGGCGATCAAGAGAAATGGGAGGAACGCTGGGACGCTAGGGAAAGAAATACGCTGCCGCGGGCCGTACGGCTCCATTATCTGACGGAGGAAGGCCGGGAGGTTCAATGGGTTTTCCCAGTGATGATGAACTTACTGGCCCAGCGACAATGAGTCTGGGCGGCAAAGTTAAAGCGTCAGGTTGTCTTAATGAGCGGGGTGTCGCCCTGTTGGTTGTGCTATGGATTTTTATTTTTCTTCTCGTGGTCGCCTTTGATTTTAGCGCCTCCGTGCGGGAGGAGGCGACGGCTGCGCATCGTTATAGTGACGAGACTCAGGGGTATTATATCGCGCTGGCTGGCTTCGAGCGTGGAGTCTATGAATTTCTCCAGCAGTCGACGGCTCGTGATGCGCTTGGAACGCAGAAAAAAGCCGATATTTTCGATGGCGACTGGCATGAAGAAGCACTTGGCGGCGGGACTCTCCGAGTCCGCTGGGTAGATGAGGGAGGCAAGATTAATATCAACCGCGCAGACGAAGAGACCCTCCGGCGCGTCTTTACCAACTTGGGCGTTGAAGAGCCCAGTAAGGCGATCCTGGTCGATTCTATTATGGATTGGCGCGACCCTGATGATCTCCATCGAACCAGCGGCGCGGAGGATGAATATTATCGCTCCCTGACCCCGCCTTATACAGCCAAAAACGGCCCGTTTGATACGGTGGAGGATCTTCTTTGGGTGAGGGGCATGACCGCGGAGCTTTTTTACGGTTATGGCGATGCCGGTGGGAATCGAGGCGAGAACGCACAAAGGATAGCTCTGCGCGAGATTTTTACCGTGGATAGCCCCATTGATCGCGTCAATCTTCGAACCGCGTCAGCGGATGTGATTCACGCGCTTACCGGAATACCCTTGGAGAAAACTCGCCGCTTTGTCGAAGAAAGAAAAAAACTTTCCGACAAAACGTTAGCCGATCTGCTGCCGCTGCTGGGCATTGGCGCAAACGATGCCGCCCTGCAGCAGTTTGTTTTTGCCAATCCGGCTGTTGTTACCGTGGAAGGCGAAGGACGTCCCACCCAGTCGCAGCTGTCACGACGGGTCAAAGGTGTTGTGCGAGCAGCCGGTGGGGGTCGAGAGTTTGAACTGGTGCGCTGGGTCGACCGCGATGTCGCGCTGGCGGCGCGCTAATTTATGGCATACCATAGGGCGACCGATTGGTTGCGTAAGCTCAGGTCCCACGGCGGAGTTTCCGGTGATACGATGAGGATCATAAAATTATGAATTTGCCTCCATGGCTGCAGAATCTCTACCGCGCTGATTTTCTTCGCAGTGTCGGTCTTTATATCATGCGCGACCACCTTGTGCTGGTTCGTATGCGTAAGAACTTCCTCCGCCTGTCTCTGGCCGAACAAGAGGCTAGAGAGTTGCCATTGGGCGAGACTCAGCAGGCCATATCAGAGTTGACCGGATGGATCGCGGAAGACATTAGAGAGATCGCGTTACGAGCGGGGACCGATTCCCGTGAAAGGGCGCTGAGGCAAGCCATTGTGAGCCTGTTGCCGCATTTTAGTGCCGGCAAGGACTCTTTGTATATCTGCGTCCCCCAGGAACAGGCGGTCGTCCAGAAGCTTTTCTTGCCGCAGGCTGCAGAGAATAATCTGCGGCAAGTGCTGGAATACGAGATCGAACGCCAACTCCCGTTTCGTCGGGAGGATATCTATTTTGATTTTATGCCGATTGGGAAGCAGGGCGACAAAATTGGCGTATACCTTTTCGCGATTCCGAAGAAAAGTTTGGTCCATATTCTCGATGTGCTGGGTTCCTTCGGCATAAGACCCAACGGAGTTGAAACCACAGTCACGGCGATGGCTAACTATTTCCTGTTCTGTCAAGGGGATTTAAACAATCCGGCGATCGTCGTCGGCAGACAAAATGAAGCTTGGGAAATGTTTGGGATTCGAAACGGCGCCAACGGATGGTCGCGCCACGCGGAGTTGCTTTTCTCCCACTCTTTGCCACCGGCGGAGTGGGCTCAGGGTCCGGGCAAAGAGATTCTCAAGGAGTGTCTTGCGAAATCGCCAATGCTCTTTGGTTGGGGCGAGGTCGAGGATTTTTTCCGTTCCGGATCCCAGGACGGAGCATCACTCAAATACCAAGACCTTGTAGCTGCCGGCAATCAGCGACTTGCGGGTAGCGGGAATGTCGCTCATCCCCAGGTTCTTCCGGCCTTTGGGGCTGCGCTCCGAGGGCTCCGTGAGGCCTCCTTCACCGTAAACTTCCTACGGCAGGAGGGCGCTGTCGATGGGGGCGGAAAAGCGTTCTCTGGAATCAATGCCGTGCTCCTGGGCTTGTTGCTGATTAGCGCCGTTGCCTGGGGGGTCAGTTATCCCGTCAAAGACGAAATTCGCCTACGTCAACTACAAAAGGAAAATCAAAAGCTCACCCCTTCTGTGGAAGCGCTTCGTCGTGAGGAGACGGAACTCCAAAGGGCGCGCAAGGAGGTGAGTTTTTTCGCGGATTTCGACCAAAGAAAAGGCGAAGTTCTTCGCGTCTTGGACGAACTTTCTAAAACGGTTCCGACCAATGCCTATCTTTCCAACCTGCGTTATCGCGGTGGAAACTTGGAGATCCAGGGCAGCGCCGAAAACGCGTCCGCGTTGATTCCTATCATGGAGCGTTCTCCGCTCTTTGAAAACGTGGGATTCAACGCTCCTTCTAACCGGGGACGAGACAACCGCGAAACATTCTCATTGAAGGCCGATGTCGAGAAGCCGAAGCAAAAGGCGACCAAACCATGAATCAATTTTGGCAGCGACTTTCCAAGAGAGAACGGAGCCTCGTCGTCTTCACCCTGGTGATTATTTTTGTCGTGTTGGCCCGTTATGTGTTGATTGGTCCGTTTGTCGAGCGCTGGGAATGGGTCAGAAGTCAACTCGAGATTCAGCCGCAGCTTCTGGAGAAGAACCTCCGTTTCCTCGGTCAAAAGGAGGAATTGGTCGCGATGCTCGAAGCCACACAAAGCGAGCTGAAGGCCCGGGAGCCGAAGCTTCTGACCGGAGACACGTCATCGGTGAGCGCGTCGGATCTGCAAGATGTCATCCAAGGTCTGGCGACAAAGGAAGGCACCCAGGTGATAACCACTCGGGTCTTGAATCCTGAAGCTGCCGGAAGCTTTGCCAAGATTTCCATCCAGATGGAAATTGGCGGCCAAATCGACCAGCTCGCGAGTCTAATTCGCGGCATCGAAAATTCCCCAAAGCTCCTGATGGTTGACGAAATCAATGTGCGCTCCCTTTTTCGGCCAGTGGGGTTTCCTCAGCCACAAGGGGTTCCCCAATTAGCTGCACAAAACCTGCGTGTAAGCCTGACGGTTTCAGGACTTGCACGGTCCCAGGCACCCACAGCTACTAAGTCGGAGCCTGCACCAAGTCAATCGAAAGGGAACTCGACCAAGACCAACCAGCCTTGAGGGTGAGTGTCACTATCTGGCGGCCAATGAATATGTAGACAAAATAGATGAAAATGGCCGTGGTTCTAATTTAGGTAACAGAAAACCGCTTTGAATCTAAGAGCAAATTGCTGATAATGACCGCCGGTTTGACGCGCAAGTTATGTAAAAGTAAAATAAGGGTCTTTTTGGATCGGAATTGGTAGGAATTAAGTTATTCTGACACGTTCTTCACTGCTTAGCGTTCTTCTAATTGTCGCCGTAGGATTGGTGCTGACGAAGACCTATTGGCTGTGGACGAGCGGCCCCTGGGACCTGCCGAATCCGGCAAAGCCCAAATCCTCGATTCTCGTCGAAGGGTCCAAGGGAGTTACGAATCCTCCGGCGATCATCGGGACGGAAACTATTATCAGCAGGAATATTTTTGACCCGGAGCGAGGAGCGGGTTTTACCCGGGAAGCGGAGGCGAATTCCCAGGCCTTTCAACGCATACGAAGCATGGTCCTGCTGGGTACTGCCATCCTTGGGAATAACCGATTTGCCATCTTGCAGGACGGGGCGACCTCTGCCGGAACACCGGGAGTCCCTGGCCAATCGGCCACGCCGATGCGCATCAAACTCGGGGATACGGTGGAAGGGTTCAGGCTGTCAGAAGTTTCGGAAAAAAGAGTTGTTTTTGCCAGAGGAGCCTCGACGGTAGAGGTCCCGCTGGATTATTTTCGTAAGACTGACATCGCTCAGCCGCGCAGGCCGGCGGCACCACCAACAGGCGCCGTAGGACAGGCGCCCGCGCCGCGAACTGTTACGCCAGGACAGACAAACGTGCCGGGGTCAAGAGTGCCCAGAGCGATCCCTGCGTTGCCGCGGCGAGATCGCGAGCCCGCCGCAGGAGAATGACAGGGCCATTAGTCGACCGCAGGAGGAATAATGCGAGGAAAATGCTTTACATGGTTCGTCGTCTTCTCATATGTCTCAAGTGTTGCGTTGCCTCTGAATGTGCAAATCTTTCGGGAGGCCCAGGCTGCAGAACCAACAACTCCCCCTCAAGCCCAACCGGCGCCCGGGGCGGTGCCGCCGGCTCAGCCTCCGGTCGCTCCAGGCCCCCAAGGGACAGCACCGGCGCAACCCGGCGCCACTCCCAGCCGACCCGAGCGCACACTACTACCGCCTCCCGCAGTTTCTTCTGGGGGAATGGTTTCGCTCAATTTCAATCGCGCGGATTTGATCGAGATTATCCATATCCTCGCTCAGCATCTAAGACTCACTTACACCATCGATCCTGAGGTCAAGGGTACGGTTACGATCAACAGCTCCGAGCCCCTAAGAACAGAAGATCTGCTGCCGATTTTTCACCAAGTGCTGCGCATGAACGGCGCGGTAGCAGTCAGGGCGGGCAATATTTATCGGATCATGCCCATCAAGGACGGCAAGGGTCTGGCGCGGCCGGTGGGCTCGGGCAGGGAAGATAGTTTTGCCCTACAGATTGTGCCGGTGCGGTTCTTCGCCGTGGCCGAGATGAAAAAAGTGCTCACCCCTTTTGTTATGCCGGGTGGCGAGATCGTCGAAAATCCCAGGGGAAATTTTCTTATCATCGTTGATTTGCCCTCCAATATTCAGCGGCTAATGGAGATCGCTGACCTTATCGATGTCCAGGTTTTTGCCGGCACGCGCATGGAGATCTATCAGCCCAAGGTGGCGAGCGCGGAAGAACTTGCCACCGAGATGACAAAAGTCATGCAGGCCTATGCCGCGTCCGTACCCCAAACGGAGAATTTTACCGCGCAGTTCCTTGCTCTGCCACGAATCAACCAGCTCCTGGTGATCAGTCACAGCGAGGCGGCTTGGACTTATGCCAGAAGGTGGCTGGACCGCATCGACGTGATCGCTGAAGGCCCGGGGCGAAGAATTTTCGTCTATCCCGTAGAAAATGGGAAGGCCGACGAACTGGCGAACGTGTTGAGCGCGGCTCTTGGTCTACCCGCCCCAGCCGGTGGCGGCCCGAGGAGAACTTTGGAGGACTTGCATCGCTCGACCCCGGGGGGTGCAAGCCAGTTAGGCGGCGGTCGCTCGACGACTGGGATGCCTGGAACTTCGAGTTCCGGCTTTGGCGGGCAACAAGCGCAACCTTTCGGTGCCTACGCCGCGGCGCAGATTCCAGCCCCGGCTGGCCAACCTGCCGCGCCTGCGCCACAGGCGGTTCCCGGAGCTCCTGGAGTTCCCGGGCTTGCTCCTCTGCCGGGTGCTCCCAGACCTCCTGCCCCTGGGGCTCCCGCTGCCACGCCAAGACCTGAAGAGCAATTGCGGATCGTCGCCGACCCGGCGACCAATTCGCTGATCATTTATGGAACCGCGCAGGAGTTTCAAAATATAAAGAATATTTTGAAAGAGTTGGACGCGGTGCCCAGGCAGGTGTTGTTGGACGTTCTCGTGGCTGAGGTATCGCTAACTGACACGGAATCTTTGGGTATCGACTATGAAATCAAGAGCGGTAATACCACATTTTTTGATCGCACGTTCCCGTCGCGGGCTAGTGTCTTGGGTGGGCTCTTGAATAGCTTGGGCGCCGCAAGTGCTGCCGGCATTACTCCATTTCCCCTAGGTGTGACCGGGATTATTGGGTCGGGAAATAACGTGCGGGTTCTCGTGAACGCCCTGATGACGGATTCCCGCGTCAAGATCTTATCCTCCCCCAGTGTGCTGGCGACCGACAATCGGCCGGCGCGCATTCAAGTCGGCAGTGAAGAGCCGGTAGCGACGGGGCAGGTCACCGGCGCAACTGGCGCTGCAACCCTTTCTTCAAGCACCACCATCCAATATCGCAATACGGGGCGAATCGTAACGATTATTCCACAAGTCAATTCTAAGGGGTTGGTGAATCTTCAAACATTGGTAGAAGTGAGCCAGCGGGGACCGCTCGTCCAGGTGGGCACTAGTAACGATTTGTTTCCATCCTTTGACTTGCGGCAAGCCGAAACCACGGCGGTAGTGCAGGATGGCGATACGCTCGCGATCGGTGGGATGATCGCCGAAAATAAGCGTAGCGATAAGACAGGGATCCCCTATCTTATGGATATTCCGGTGTTGGGCCGCTTCTTCCGCAACACATCAGATGACACCAGACGGACCGAGCTCATCATGCTGATCACTCCGCATGTCATTCGCAACCGTAGTGAAGGCACTGCGTTTACAGAAGAATTCAAAAGCAAACTCTCAACCCTACGCAACGACCTTGAAAGGATGAGGTTGGACCGAGAGCGCGATTTGGAAAAAATGAAGCGCGACTGGCAAGAGCAACAAAAGCCCGCAGCTCCGGCCCCCGCAGACGAACCGCCAAGCCCGTCACCGAGTAGCAGCCCAGCCCGCCCGGAGCCAGCGGTTACGCCGTTACGAAACATCAATGTGGTTCCCGGTGGATTGCCTTTGACGCAGCCGAGCCCGGACTTAGGGGGCTCGACTGGCGGAAGCCCAGCGTCAGTGTTGGTAAGCCGTGTCTTACCGCCGCAAGCGGCGCCGGTTCAAGTTAAAGCAGCTGAACCGGCACAGCGAAAGGAAATCCCCGCGGCGCTTTCGGTGGTCGTGTCCAAAGAGCCGCCCCGCGTGACTCCTGTTACGAACCCAGCGCGCGAACCCTCTCGGCGAGGTCCAGTTTGGACGGTTCAGGTCGCCTCACTGAATCAAACCCGAGATGCCGACGGTATTGCCGATAAGCTAAAGGTCAAAGGCTACGATGCCTATGTGGTTGCTGCTGAGGTGAAATCTAAGATTTGGCATCGCGTCCGCGTGGGCCAGGGAGTCGATCTTAGTGAAGCCTTTGAGCTTCGGATGAGACTCAAAGGCAAGGAAAATTTTGACCAAGCGTTTATCGCGCTCCGATAGCTGAACTGCTCCTGGGTCTCGGTTTCGGAGCGTCGTCTTTCCCACGCTCTTCTCTCGGAGGTGCATTCCGGACGGTCTCCGGACTGTACTTGTTTCCAGCCGTTCAGCGCCATTCATTTAAGACCGGCTAACCATTGCAGAACGCCTCCAGCGCGCTGCCCCTGCTGGCTCCGTCAGGGATTTTCATAAGCGTCGCCGCTTTGTTATGATGGAATTGGTGATCGGCATCGGCCGGCATTTATGGCGAGGTGGATGCGGTTCCCGACCGTGCTCAGATCTAGCTGATTCGCTGGAGGAGCAAGACTGTTTTGAACGATCTTTCGAATGATATTCGGGAGGGGTATGAAGGCTGGCGACATTGATCCTCGTGCCGAAAGGGGCTATGTTTACTCGATTTCCAAAGGCGAGAGTTGTGGTGGGGTGCGTCAAGCCGATTCTCCTTGCACTTGAGGGGCTCCCGGTTGCATACAAGGTCTCTGGATCTCAATTATTAATATAACGGGTGAGGCGATTGTGAATCCAAACGAGCTGACTATTGAGCAAGTACAGGATATTCTTCGGGCGGAGCGTTACATTTGTGATCGCTCATTAGCTACTGTTGTCTATCTTTCATTGATTATGGGCAAGCCGTTGCTTCTGGAGGGTGAGGCCGGAGTCGGTAAGACGGAGATCGCAAAGGTGCTTTCCAAGGTTCTGAACGCCAAACTGATTCGCCTGCAGTGCTACGAAGGATTGGATGCCAACACGGCGCTGTACGAGTGGAACTATCCCAAACAGATGTTGCGCATCAAATTGGAAGAGGTGGAGCATGGGGATAAGGAAACCGTTGAGACCGAAATCTTCACCCAGGACTATTTGATCAAGCGGCCGTTGTTGGAAGCGATCCAAACCGACGGTGCAGGCCCCCCAGTGCTGCTGATAGACGAAATCGATCGCGCGGATATGGAATTCGAGGCGTTCTTGCTGGAGGTGCTTTCGGATTTTCAGATTACCATCCCCGAAATCGGCACCATCGCGGCGAAGCATCGGCCGTATGTCTTTTTGACCTCGAATCGAACTCGCGAGATTCATGACGCGCTCAAGCGCCGCTGCCTTTATCACTGGATCGAATACCCGAGCTTCGAAAAGGAATACGAGATCATTACCACCAAGTTCCCTGAGGTGGAGGGGAACATGGCAAAACAGATCTGCGCTTTCATGCAGAAGGTTCGCCAGATGAATTTCTACAAGCGGCCGGGCGTGGCAGAAACGCTGGATTGGGCTTCGGCTTTGATCGCTCTCAACCGCAGGGAATTGGACGACAAGACGGTGGTGGAGACCATGGGCTGCGTTTTTAAATATCGCGAGGATCTGCACCATCTGAGGGAACAGGTCGAAGGAAAGCAGCTTAATCTGGAGGCCCTGCTCAGGATGTCGCCTGAGTTGCTAAGTTAATTAAAGATGGAAATTACCCCGGAAGCCGTCGCCGCCGCCGTTGGCAACTTTTCCTCGGTGCGTGGCCAAGGAACCCTGCCTAATCTTTTGGCCTTCGGGCGGGCTCTAAAAGAGCTTGGTGTTAAAGTCAGCTTGAGCCAGGTGATCGATGTTTCGCGAGCGGTTGAGTTTGTCGATCTCGCCGACAAAGGAGACTTTCGCTCCCTGCTGCGCTCCAATTTGATTTCCCAAAAAGAAGACTTTCCGGTCTTCGATATGCTATTCGACTGTTTTTGGCGGGAACAGAGTTACGAACGGGTGCCCATGGAGACACTGGAAATTCAGGGAACACCGACTGAATCCGGAGCCCAAGAGGGAGGCGATGAAGAAGGATTAGAAGAGGCCGTCGCGGAGACCGTCGCCACGGAAAGCGCGCCGCTGGAAAACCTCGATGAGTTTTCTGTTCCTACCTACAGTCCGCAGGAGCTGCTTAATCGCAAAGACTTCAGCGAAATGGGCGTTGAGGAAAGCCGCGCCATCGCGCGCGCCATCTTGCTCATTGCCACCAAGATTGCGACGCAAATCAGCCGGCGCAAAAAGCTTGGGCGAAAGGGCAACGTCGTGGATCCGCGCTGGACCATGCGCAGGAACATGAAGTACGGCGGTGAGATCATTGATTTGGTCAATCGCAAACGCCGCATCAAGAAGACCCGGGTGGTACTGCTTTGCGACGTGAGCGGTTCGATGGATTGCTACAGCCGGTTCTTGATTCAGTTCATGTACGGGCTCCAGAACGAGCTCTGGGGAGTAGAGACCTTTGTCTTCAGCACTTCTCTCAGCCGCATCACCCATCTGATCCGTACTAAAGACATCGCCAATGCCCTGGAAAAAATTTCCGGCAGCATACTCGGCTGGTCCGGCGGAACCAACATCGGGCGCTCCCTGCACACGTTCAACCGCAACTTTGCGCCCAGCATGGTCACTCATCGAACCGTGGTCGTTATTATCAGCGACGGCTGGGACCGTGGCGATGTGAGTTTGCTCGAGCGGGAGATGCAGGACTTGAAGCGCAGATGCAAGAAGATCATCTGGCTCAATCCCTTGCTGGCGAGTGATAACTACGAACCCCTTTGTAAGGGCATGCAGGCGGCGCTCCCCTATCTGGACCTATTTTTGTCGGTGCATAACGTCAATAGCTTGATTGCGCTAGGGCGTTCGTTGCAGAAGATGGTAGCATAACGAATCTGGAAAATGTCCGCAGCAGGAGGTGAAAACCATGCCAGGTCAAGGAACATGTTTTGATGAGACGAATCCGGAAGCGAGAAAGAAGGAGTCCGTCTACCACCAGGTGAAAGAGTTTCTCGATAAAGGAGAAACCCTGGCGGTGGCGACCATCGTGTCGGCAAAAGGCTCGACGCCGCGAGAAGTCGGCGCCAAGATGGTGGTGACCGCATGGGGAGAAATCCTCGGCACCATTGGCGGCGGTTGCGGCGAAGCCGACGTGAAGCGGGAGGCGATTGAAGTGATTCGCACACGCAAACCCAGAACGGTTCGGATCGATCTCTTGGATGAGATTTCGTCGGATAGTCCGGCGGTGTGCGGCGGGATTATGAACGTGTTCATCGATCCCTGGTGGAAAGAGCGCGACCAGGAGGGCTCCGTTCGCAAATGAGCTCGCTGTCTGAAGCGCTCGTCCAGGTCGTCGAGCAGGGAGCCGCGGCGGTGCTGGCCACGGTGATCGAGGTCGAAGGTAATGATCGGCTGGAGGCCGGTGCCAAATGCCTGATTCGCGATGGCCAGGTCCGAGCCGAGACGATCGGCGAGGCTGGCGTGGTAGAGGCAATTCTCCGGGAAAGCGCAGTCCATCTTCAAGCAGAAAAGTCAAAGCTCGTTTCCCTGAATATGCCGGCGGGCGGAGGCAAGCTGGAAGTATTCTTCGAGGTCTTGCCGGCGCCACCGAAACTGGTGGTCGTCGGTGCCGGCCATATTGCTGTGCCTCTGGTGAAGATGGCGAAGGTTTTGGACTTTCATGTGATCGTAACCGATGATCGACTGGCCTATGCCAATCGCGAGCGCTTCCCGGACGCAGACGAAGTGTTGGTCGGGGATATGGCGCAGATGCTCAAGGAGATGTCGATCACGCCTTCCACCTACATCGTCCTGATCACCCGGGGGCATAAATACGACGAGCCTTGCTTGCGCGAGATCATTCACAGCCAGGCGAAATACATCGGCATGATCGGCAGCCGGCGGCGGATCAAAGCTTGTTTCCAACGATTTCGCGACGAAGAGAAAATCGCCGAGGAGGTCATCGACCGGGTTTACGCGCCCATCGGCCTCGATATCGCGACCGAAACACCGGCAGAGATCGCGCTTTCCATTCTCGGCGAGATCATCAAAGTGCGAAGGGGCGGTAAGGCGGCGTCGCTTTCCGGCCATCAAAACTAGTCCGAATTATTCATGGTCAGAGGAAAAACTACGACACTCTGTCGATCGAGGAGTGAGCCTGGAAGAGAGAAGGCACAGAAACGAACAGCTTCAACGTCGTCTTTGGTGCTCGGCTCGGCACTCGCATTTTTCCCGGGCGTTCGCTCCAGAAACTTGGTTTGCAGGCCGCTCCAAGGCACAGGCCCATTGCCTTCGCTCTGGAGGGCTCGCTCCTCGATCGATGTCACGAGTGAATAGTCTGGGCTAGGTTCTTGCCCTCGGTTGGCAGCGTGAGACCAAAACGTGGGACCTTCTCGAAGACTTAACGGGGTCATCTTTTCGGATCTGGGCCAAGCATCGTCTTTTATGGCGTTGGATTGGGTCCAAGAAGCGCTACAGAAGAGCCTGGGTTTTTCACCTTTTCCGGCGACCCTCAATCTGCGCCCTAAGGCGCGGGAGGATGCGCAGGTTTGGGAAGCTGTTCAAAATGAATCTGGAGGCGTTCCGCTCCCGCCGGTGAATGGCGGGTTCTGTAGCGCGCGGCTCTATCGAGTTCACATCCATCGGCCGGCGGACTCCAGTGACAAGGTGAATGGCGCGGTATTGCTACCTGACGTTAGGGATTATCCAAAGGATAAAATCGAAATCATTGCGCCGATGCGGTTAAAAGAGACGTTCGGCGTAGAAGACGGAGACCAACTGACATTGGAGTTTGGCAATTGAATAACAAAAGAAAGTTGATCGTTGGTATTTCCGGGGCCACGGGAGCGGTTTATGGAGTTCGCATTCTCGAGATTCTCTCGAGGATCGAAGATATTGAAACCCATCTGGTCTTGACCAAAGCGGGCAAAATGACCATTCAGGTTGAGACTCCGTACTCGGTCAAAGACGTCGAAGCGATGGCTGGGGTGGTTCATGATATTAACAACATCGGCGCGAGTATCTCCAGCGGTTCATTTCGCACCGAGGGCATGGTGATTGCCCCTTGTTCGATGAAGTCCATGGGCAGTATTGCCCACTCCATCGGCGGTGATTTGTTGATACGTGCGGCCGACGTCGTACTGAAAGAGCGCAAGAAGCTCGTTCTCGTCGTCCGCGAAACACCGCTTCACTTGGGACATCTTGAAGCCATGGTGACACTAACGCGCATGGGCGCGGTGATTTTTCCGCCGGTGCCCGCTTTCTATCATCGACCGAAAACCCTCGATGAGGTTATCAACCAAACTGTTACGCGCATTTTGGATCAGTTCGATATCGATGTGAAATTATTTCACCGCTGGGACGACGAAGGGATGAGCCGCCACCCGGATGCGGGAAAAACCACCCCACTCGCCGCCGCCAAAGAGCGCCAGCAAATTAAAAAGCAACGTTGAAAGCCGTCTCGCTGCCAGCTCATGCCACGCCGCAGGGTCAAAAAAGCGCTTACCAAGACCCAGCAACGCAAAAAAGAACATCTCGAACTCTGCCTTGACGCGACAAGCGTTACCGGCCGTTTCGGCACCGGGCTAGACCGCTATAGCTTCGTCCACAATGCCCTCCCGGAGCTCGATATCGACGAGATCGACGTCAGCACGAACTTCCTCGGCAAACAACTCCAAGCGCCGATCCTTATCTCCTCAATGACCGGTGGGTTTGATCTCGCGCGGCGGGTGAATCGTAACTTGGCCGCGGCGGCTCAACGTCTGGGTCTAGCCATGGGCGTCGGCTCCCAGCGGGTTGCCATCGAAGAGCCATCGGTTGCCGATTCTTTCGAGGTTCGGGATGTGGCCCCGGACATTCTGTTGCTCTCTAATCTTGGCGCTGTGCAGCTCAACTACGGCTATACCGTCGATCATTGCCGCAGGGCCGTCGGGATGATCGGCGCTGATGGGCTGATTCTCCATCTCAACGTGTTGCAGGAAGCCGTGCAGCCTGAGGGTAATCGTAACTTTAAAAGTTTGGGTGAAAAGATCGCGGCTGTGTGCCGGCAACTGGAAGTTCCCGTTGTAGTCAAGGAAGTCGGCAGCGGTATCTCCGCCGAAGTTGCGGTGCGACTAAAGCAGGCCGGCGTTAAAGCCATTGACGTGGCCGGCAGGGGTGGAACCTCGTGGTATGCGGTGGAAGTCCAAAGAGCGGCAAAACAAGGAAAACCGGCCGAAACGACCTTCGCAGATTGGGGTATCCCGACGGAAGAAGCGCTGATCGCCGTACGGCAAGCGGTCCCCGATCTGCAAATCATCGCTTCAGGCGGTATCCGCACCGGTTTAGACATCGCTAAATCGATTGCATTGGGGGCGGATATGGGCGCCTTCGGTCAGCCGCTATTGGCCGCGGCTTTGGAGTCGCCGGAGAAGGTGGTAGAATTCATCGCCGGTATTATTCATGAGATCAAAATCACCATGCTTTGCGTCGGAGCCAAGAACCTGGATGCCCTCAAAAAGATTCCTCTGGTGCGCCGCTCTACCTGACTTTTTCGAGTCCCGGGTCTTGGGTCTCGGGTCTGATAGTCAAAACGCGAGACTCGGAACTCGAGACACGAGACTAGAGTTCGGCCATGGCAGATGAATTAAAACAGCAGGTGCTCAGTTATCTGGAAACGCATAACACCATGACCTTGGGAACCTGTTCGGGCGATGTTCCGTGGGCGGCTACGGTCTTTTATGCCAGTGATGACTTGCGCCTGTATTTCTTTTCGGTGCCTGATTCACGCCATTGTCAAAATTTAGCCGCCAACCCGCGCGTCGCCGTGACCATTCAAGAAGACTACCACGACTGGAGGACGATCAAAGGCATCCAACTGGAGGGGACTGTAACCTTGGTGGATTCCATCACTGAAAAGGCCAAGGCCATGGCGGTTTACGCGCGCAAGTATCCGGAGGTCATTAAACTTTTCACGAATCCGGCTAGTGGCCTATTTTATAAGGCTTTTCTCAAGGTCAAATTCTATTGCGTGGTGCCGCAGAAGCTATTTTTTATCGACAATGAACAGGGTTTCGGCAAACGGCAGGAGCTTGTCATTGATGCGTAGATCGAGTAAGCAGGCAAAACGTCTAATAATGTAGGGACTTACTATGTCACAACTGCTCGGAAAAGAACTGACGGAAGCACTTTTAAACCGGCTCAATGGACAAAACGTGGAGGCCTATGAGGGTAAGATCATTCCGATCTTTACGCTGGATGAATCAGGCTGGCCGCATCCTGCACTATTGTCTTACTATGAAGTCGTAGCCAAGAACTCGACCACCCTCGACATCGCGCTATGGAAAAACAGTTCCACCGCACGAAACCTCCGGCAGACGAATAAGGTCACATTTCTGATCACCGACAAAGGCGTCAATTATTATCTCAAAGGTAGTGTTAAGGAGTTGCAGACCGAGATACCGGGTATCCCGCTGCAATCCCGGTTTCGCGTTACCGCTGAGCAGCTCCTGGAAGACCAAGAGCCCAACGCCGAGATCACCAGCGGCTTGACCTATAGCCGCCGGAGTTCGCGGGCAACGACCGATCACGCCGTAGAAGTCTTTAATCGATTGCGCGGGGAGCCATGAAAGCCAAACGGATCTTCTCGCTGGTGATTGCAATCCTGGTGCTGGCCGGCACCGGGTATGGCTTCTGGCGCTGGGGCAGCAGCCCTAAGGAGTCTCCCTATGTGACGATGCCGGTACAACGAGGGAATGTCACGCAAGTGGTGTCCTCAACCGGGACACTGCAGGCGGTGGTGACCGTCTTGGTTGGCAGCCAAATCTCGGGCACGATTGATAAGTTGTTCGCCGACTTCAACACTAAAGTGAAGGCCGGGCAGGTGGTGGCCCAACTGAATCAAGACAAGTTCAAAGCCGCCGTCGATCAAGCCCGCGCCAATCTCCTCGCCGCAGAATCCAATCTAGCCAAGGCCAAGGTTAGTGTCGTCGACGCGCAACGAACCCTCCAGCGAAATCGCGAGCTGCGCAAGCGCGACTTGATGGCTCAAAGCGAGCTCGACGCGGCTCAGACCGCTTATGATGCCGCGTTAGCGCAGTTGGAGGTCAACAAAGCACAGACGGCGCAGGCCCAAGCCGCGTTGAATCAAGCGATGGTCGATCTCAACAACACGGTCATTCGCTCCCCTGTCGATGGTATTGTCATTTCGCGCAACGTGGACGTGGGCCAAACCGTCGCCGCCTCCCTCCAGGCGCCAACCCTGTTTACCATTGCTAACGACCTCGCCAAAATGGAGGTGCATACCAATGTCGATGAAGCCGATGTCGGCAACGTGAGCGAGGGCCAGGAAGTGACTTTTACCGTCGATGCTTTTCCGGCGCGCCGTTTCAGGGGTCGAGTGCACCAAGTGCGCAATGCGCCCACGGTGGTCCAGAACGTGGTGACGTACGATGCCGTCGTGCGGATCGATAACAAAGAACTGTTGCTCAAACCCGGCATGACGGCAAACGTGCAGTTTCTGGTCAATCGCAAAGAAGATGTCCTGACCATCCCCAATATGGCCATGCGCTTCAAGCCACCGGATCAGAAGAACGAAGCCCAGGAGCTGTTGCGTCAGGAACAAAGCCGGGCTGCGCCAACCGTCGGTGCCAGACGAACGAGCCGCTCCCCTGGCGGTGGCGGTGGAGGCCGCGGTGGGCGACGCGTTACCATTTATGTTCTTAGCGCCGGTAAAGCCGAGCCTGTGGAGGTCCAGCTTGGAATCACCGACGGGTCCAAAACCGAAGTGAGAGACGGTGAACTCAGGGAGAAGGATGCCGTGATCATCGGCATGGCCAGCAGCGCCGGCGCGCAGAGTCAGACAGGGGTCGTGAATCCCTTCCAACCAAGTCAACCGCGTGGGTTTGGTTTTCGATGAGCGAAGTCATTCGCGTTGAGGATCTCTATAAGACCTACCGCATGGGCGACATAGAGGTGCCGGCGTTGCGCGGTATTAACCTCAAGATTGATCGTGGTGAGTTCGTTGCGGTTATGGGCTCCTCCGGTTCCGGCAAATCCACTTTTATGAATATCGTCGGTTGCCTTGATCGGCCTAGCCGAGGAAAATATTTTCTCGAAGGGGAGGAAGTGGGTTCTCTGTCTCGAGATCAATGGGCTCACATCCGTAACAAGCGGATTGGTTTCGTGTTTCAGGGATTCAACCTCTTATCCCGAACCACCGCTCTGGAAAATGTTGAGCTGCCGATGATGTATAACGGCTTTGCGGGCAAGCAGCGGCACAATCGGGCGGTGGAAGTCCTTTCGTTGGTCGGACTCGGCGAGCGGCTTGACCACGCGCCCAATCAGCTTTCCGGCGGGCAACAACAACGGGTGGCCATCGCGCGGGCTTTGGTCAACGGTCCTTCATTGGTTCTTGCGGATGAGCCCACCGGAAATCTGGACTCCGCGACCAGTGCCGATATTATGACCTTGTTTCAGCGACTGAACTCGGCTCAGGGCATCACGATGGTTGTCGTTACGCACGAATCCGATATCGCCAACTATGCTCAACGGCGAGTCATGTTTCGTGATGGCGTGATCGTCTCCGACGAACGAAAGGACGCGAGCTTGAAGCAGTCGGAGATTTGGGGTGGACCAAAGGCATCTGGATAACTGCGTCCGAACCGTATCCAAAATTAAAAATCTAGCCAAAGATATTTGAAATTTTGCATGAAACACAGATCCGAAAACCATGTCTCGCGCAAAGGCGCAAAGGGCGCCAAGGTGACGGGCCGAGGCCCGTCATCCCGAGTGAATACGAGGGATCCAAGAAAGATTTCTCCCTTCGGTCGAAATGACAAGAGTCTTTCTTTGCGTTCTTGGCGTCCCTTCGACTTTGCCCAGGACATGCTTGGCGCGCTAACATGTTTTGTCATTTTAGTCGGAGCACAAAGTGTTAAAGATAAATTCTCACACCTCGGAGAGTAAGAATCTCCAATCGAAAATTGAGTTATGTGGTTCATGACCTTTAGAATTGCGCTGCGCGCGCTGGCACGGAACAAGCTCCGCTCGTTTCTGACGATGCTCGGAATTATTATCGGTGTCGGCGCAGTGATTGCCATGGTTGCGATTGGCGAGGGCGCCAAAGCGACGATCCGTTCCCAGATTGCCAGTCTTGGGACGAACGTCTTGATCATTTTGCCGGGAACTGCGACTCAGGGTGGTGTCAGAGTAGGGTTTGGCAGCGTCAATACGCTAACGGACGGCGATGCCAAGGCCATCAGGGAAGAGATCCGGTCCGTTTCATTTGTCTCCCCCGTTTTGCGCCGCGGGGAGCAGGTGGTTGCGGGTAATCTCAACTGGGGCACTTTGGTTCAAGGCGTCGCCCCTGAGTTTCAGCAGATCCGTGAGTGGCAGGTAGCCGAGGGACGTTTCCTTCATGATGGCGACGTCGAAAACGATGGCAAGGTGGCGGTGCTGGGTGAAACCGTGGTCAGAAACCTCTTCGGCAATGATGACCCGCTCGAGAGCGTGATTCGCATTCGCAATATTCCTTTTCGCGTGGTGGGGGTATTGGCTGCAAAAGGGCAAAGCAGCCAGGGAGCGGACCAGGACGATACCGTGCTCATTCCTTATACCAGCATGCAGAAGCGCTTGATGCGAATCACCAACGTGCAGACCATCATCGCGTCCGCAGTGAGCGCCGACCGAGTGCCGGAGGCCCAGGAGCAAATTACCCTGTTGCTGCGCCAACGTCACCGAATCCAACCGGATCGTGAAGACGATTTTTCCATCCGCAATCTCTCGGATATCGCCGAAGCCGCTTCCAGCAGCGCGCGCGTCATGGCGATCCTGCTGGGCGCCGTCGCTTCGATCTCGCTTTTGGTGGGCGGTATTGGGATCATGAACATTATGTTGGTTTCAGTCACGGAGCGGACGCGCGAGATCGGCATTCGTATGGCGGTGGGCGCGCGCAGCCGAGACATCATGCTGCAGTTCCTGGTGGAAGCCGTCGTGATGGCGGCTACCGGCGGCTCCATCGGCATCCTGCTCGGCATCGGCAGCTCGGAAGTGCTAAAGTTTTGGGCCCAATGGCCGACCCTCGTCAGTCCGACCATCGTTGCCATTGCTTTTCTCTTCTCCGGCGCCGTAGGCGTCTTCTTTGGTTTCTATCCCGCCCAGAAAGCTGCGAACCTCGATCCCATCGACGCATTGAGATACGAGTAATTGGGCAAACCGCAGAGAATGTTGGCGGCGTGAATTGACGTGTTGACTTGCACATCTCACAGAATATCGTTGCTGCTTGACCTACCTTCCAATGGGCGAACCCGATAACTCCGGTTCCGATCGCGCCGCGGCCGACGTCCTCGTGCTGGGCGGCATCGTCGTGACCATGGACGAGCGCCGCAGCATCCTGCCGGACGGCGCGCTGGCGCTTCACGGCGACTCCATCGCCGCTCTCGGTCCTCGCGCGCAGATCGCCGCAGACTACAGTGCTGCGACTATCGTCGACGCTACAGGGTGCCTGGTGATCCCCGGTCTCATCGACGCCCACACTCACATTCCGATGACCCTCTTCCGCGGCCTCGCCGACGACTTGCCGCTGCACACGTGGCTCGAGCAGCATGTGTGGCCGGCGGAGCACCGGTTCATCAACCCGGAAACTGTCCGGTGGGCGAGCCGCCTCGGGGTTGCCGAGCTGCTGCGTTCCGGCGTGACTACGCTATGCGACATGTATTTCTATGAAGATGAAGTCGCGGCGGTGGTGGATGAGCTAGGGATTCGCGGGGTTCTGGCGAACGCCCACTTTGACGTGACTAGCGCCACCAACACCGAGCGCAGCCTGGCCGAGGCCGAACGGTTCGTCACGCGCTGGCGCGGTCACTCCCGCATTGTCCCGGCGCTGGGACCACACGCGCCCTACACCGTGGGGCCTGAGCTTTACCGCCGCCTGCACGCGCTCGCGGAGCGGCTCGACACTCTTGTCGTCACGCATCTGGCTGAGACCAAGGACGAGATCGAGACATCCGCCGCCTCTATGGTCGCTCGCCCATCCGCCACCTGGCGAACCTCGGCCTCGTGGATAGCCGGCTGGTCGCCGCCCACTGTGTCTGGGTCGACGGTGAGGAGATCGACCTCTTGGCAGCGGCCCGCACGGGTGTGGTGCACAACCCGCGCAGCAACCTGAAGCTCGCCAGCGGGGTCGCGCCGGTTCCCGACATGCTGCGCGCCGGCGTCCTGGTGGGCCTCGGCACCGACGGCGCCGCGAGCAACAACGCGCTCGACCTGCTTGCGGAGATCCAGATGGCCACGCTCTTACACAAGGGGGTCCGCCTCGATCCTCTGGCGGTCCCCGCCGCGGCGGCGCTCGAGATGGCGACGATCGGCGGCGCCCGCGCGCTCAAGCTCGATCATCTGGTCGGCTCCCTCGAGCCGGGGAAGCGCGCGGACGTGGTGATCATCGACCTAGACGAGGACAACCTGGTGCCGCTCTACGATCCGGTGTCCCACCTCGCGTACGCCGTGGAGGCAGCCGATGTGCGTACGGTGATCGTCGACGGGCGCACCGTGCTCCGGGACGGGGTGCTCACCACCGCCGACGAGCGGGAGATTCGACGCCAGGTACGCGCCCTCGCCACTGAGATCGGCTCCTTGCGTGCAGGCGCGGGTTCCTGAGAAAGGGCGCCGGCTACCAGGATGCCCCGCCAGCTATGAGGTTCTAAAATTTTGGCCCAATGGCTGACGTTCGTTCTAAATCAAGATGCCGACTATAGGATCCACGCACCATGGCAAAACCGTTATGCCGAGATAGGCTGACGAATTCATTTAATAGCTAGTAAGGGCTGGAACTTTTGGAGAAAGGGTGATTCTATGCGGGGTCAATGGATTTTGAACTCATCGGCGAGATTCGGGACATTCAGCCCATCGCCGTTGGCCGAAGCGTCCGTGAGCTTGCCCGACTACGCAGACGTTATGGCAGGGGCCGTTGGAGAAAATTAAAGGGGGTCGCTAAAGTCCGCCTCATAGATAGCACAATTCATACTGCTGAGGTACATTGGTATGAAGCTCACGGTATCGGGCGGAAGGAACTCAAAATAAAGTTTCCCTTACTGGATTAGCCATGAAGAAACAAATCAAACGAGAAAAATACTTTGCGGTCTGCATCAAGAACAAGAAGTACGAGGCTGCTCTCGAAGTAGGAAAACTCTACCGAGTCATTCCTGATGAAGAGGCGGAATCTCATGGATATCTACGGGTGGTTGATGAAAGTGGTGAGGACTATGGATATTCGGCTGACCGCTTCTATCGCCTCGAAGTGCCCCCGCCGCTTGAGCGCGCCCTGCTAAGGGCGTCGTCCTAGACTCGGTTCGCCTGCACCGGGTCAGGCGCACAATACCTCCGGCAGGCGAGCAGCGCCGGCCGCAGATAGAACCTGCGCTGAAATACGAGTAACTGAATTTGTTCTTTTTAAATTGACGTGTTTCACTATTTTTTCAGTTTTGCCAACGGGTGAAACATCGAAAATAGTGAAATCCGCTGTTTCCATGCTTGATCATGATAACTATGTGCATTAGAGCGAAGCGTTCAGTTCAATCTCAGGCCGAATTTGGCTTTTTCCCGCTACAAAGCTTTGTTGCCTTCTCCCGTAAATTATACGTTTCGCAACTGCCGCGTGCGTGATAGATATCCTCAAGAACGAGGTGGGCAATGAAGAAAGCTGCTGTCGTATCAATCCTGGTCGTCGTGGTTCAGCTTGCTGTTGGAGTGATCGCCCAGGCCCAGCAGCCGAAGAAAATCCCTCTGATAGGGTATCTATCGCCGTCCGATCCAGCTAGCGACTCCACCCATGCCGAGGGAATTCGGCTGGCTCTTCGCGAGCGTGGCTACATAGAAGGACAGAACATCGCCACCGAGTACCGATATGCTGAGGGAAAGCTCGATCGGGCCCCCGAGCTTGCGGCCGAGCTGGTGCGCCTCAAAGTTGATATTATCGTGGCAAGGGGGGACCCGGGGATCCGGGCGGCCAAGAATGCGACCAAGACGATTCCCATCGTTATGGCGGGCCAAGGGTCCGATCCTGTCGAGGCTGGCTTCGTTGAAAACCTCGCCCGACCGGGCGCCAACGTCACCGGCCTTACAAACCTTACCAGAGAACTGGGCGGGAAGCGGTTGGAGCTGCTCAAAGAATCCGTTCCCAAATTTGCCCGTGTCGCGGTTTCTCTACGCTTCGGGCTCTTCGTCCAGCGTACTCGAGCTGAAAGAGGTTCTCCCAGCCGCGGCGCGCGCGCTGGGGTTGACGGTTCGGTCTTGGGAGGTACGAGATGCGGACGGTTTCGACAGAGTATTTGCTGCGCTAAATAAAGACCGCCCGGATGGACTCTACGTGCTCGCGAGCACCTTAATGTATGTTAACGAAAAACGGACCGTCGGCTTTGCGTTAAAGAATCGGTTACCGTCGATGTACAACAGACGGGAAGCTGTGGATGCCGGCGGGCTCATGTCCTACGGTGCGGACCTCTCGGACAGCTACCGGCGCGTAGCCTATTACGTGGACAGGATCCTGAAGGGAGCCAAGCCTGCCGATCTGCCGGTGGAGCAGCCGACGAAGTTCGAGTTGGTGTTCAATCTGAAAACGGCCAAGCAGATCGGTCTGACCATTCCGCAATCTATGCTGTATAGAGCGGATAAAGTGATCAAGTGAGAAGAGGGGCGAGTGACCAGTGTCGAGTGGAGAGAGCAGAGAAAAACATGAAGAGAAAAATTACCGTCCTTGCGCTTAGCGCCATG
>Ga0209874_1000081_pt1 | contig 22879 bp, 24 predicted proteins | sample GWRWN1_20_30_FD_187216 | JGI IMG/M metagenome (GOLD analysis project Ga0209874, IMG submission 187216) | Riverbed sediment microbial communities from areas with no vegetation in Columbia River, Washington, USA - GW-RW N1_20_30 (SPAdes)... | ecosystem: Environmental > Aquatic > Freshwater > River... | reverse complement strand
CGTCTTTGCCCGCTGGCGCAATGCGCAGATCAATGTCGCGGTCGACGACGAGGAGCGCAGCGGGCCCATGTACGACGTCATCGTCGCGAACGGACGCTACTTCGCGGGCGGCATGAAGATCTGTCCCGAGGCCGAGCCGGACGACGGCCTCTTCGACGTCCTCCTGATCGGGGACATCACGAAGCGCGACCTGGCCATGACGCTCCCGAAGGTGTACCGGGGCACGCACCTCCCGCATGCCAAAGCGGAGGCGCTGCGGGGCCGTACGGTGACTGTCGACGCGTCGGTGCCCCTCCCCGTCGAGCTCGACGGGGAGCAGCCCGGGACGACCCCCGCGCGCTTCGAGGTCGTGCCCGGCGCGCTACGTCTGCGCGTCCCCGCCTAAGCCGCGGCGGAACCGCCGCCCGGACTCGACCCTCGGCCCGTTCCGCCGCCTAGTGAGCGGCCGGAGGGCGGAGAGGCCGCCTTCTTGGCGTCGGGCTTCTCGGTCGTCGTCTTCTTGCGCGCGGTCGGCTTCCTCTTCGTCTCGGAGCGCTTCGCCGATGTGCCAGTGGACGAGCGGCTCGTTGCCGAGCTGCCACCCTCGAGCCGAGCCAGCCGGCGCTCCAGACGCTCGATCTGCTTGCGCAGGTCCTTCAGTTCGTCGGCTGCGGCGAGTCCTATCTGAGCGAGTGTCCGCCGCGCGCCCGCGTCGACCTTGCCCTTTGCGGATAGCGCCTTCCCGAGCGCATCCGTCACGCGCGGATTGTTCGACAGCTCGTTCGCCAGCCGGTTGACCGCTTCCTCGCCTCGCTCTGCGAGCCGTCCGACGAACCCGCCCTCGTCAGGCTTCCTTTGCCCTGTGGCCATGTGTCGTCCTCCTTGGGTTTCGAGCGCACCTTACCCGCCTGGTACTTGCAGGAGGGCTTGACGAAACATCATCTGTGCCGCCGGAGGGGCGACGTTCCGCCAAAACCTCCTATGAGGCCCTACGCGTGAATGTTGACCGGCGAGCCGGTCTCGGTCGCGCGGAACAGGCGGCGGAGCAGACGGTTCTCGATGCGGATGCAGCCGTGGCTCACCGACCTCCCGACGGACGAAGGGTCGTTCGTCCCGTGAATCGCGATGGGACCACCCTGGGCCCAGTCGATCAGGACGGGCGAGAAGGCGCTGATCCCGATCCCCCCGGCACCGTAGGGACCGGATGGGTCGGACGCGTGTAGTCGCTGGTTGACGTAATAGCGCCCGGTCGGCGTCGGAGTCCCCGGCGCGCCGACACCGGCCGTCGCCGCCAGGACGAGCCGTCCGTCTCTGAAGAAGGAAACGCGACGCTTCGACAGGTCGACGTCGAGCCTGGTTCGAACCGCACGCACCGTGACGGCATTCGCGGCCACGAAACCGGTTGCACCGTTGGGGCGAAGCGGCAGCTGCACGCGATACCAAGCGGGCCTGCACTCTCGGTCCCGGATGACGGCGAGCACCCCAAAGACCATGCTGACACCATTCCTGTTCACGCTCGCGAAGCTGTGCCGCGGGCGGCCTCCGGGCTCCTTCACGGCCTGCACGGGGCCGCTCGCGTACGCCGCGTACGCCGTTGTCGGGTCGCGAAGGGGCACGGCCTGATCCCCACAGCCTTGCCCGATCGCCGTCTCACCCAGGGCCACCGGGGTCCCGATGAAGAAGAGTGCGAGGAGAGCGGGTGGTAGCCACCACCGCATGCGCTCAAATGGTAGATGGTCAGGCCGGGCGGCGACCGGGCCACGGGAACCGCTTGCGGAAAGCGACTCGCGCCAGGAAAAGAGTAAACGCCAGGATGAGTACGAGGGGCGCCGCCGTTGCCAGGACGATGAACGTCCAGCCGAGAACGGCGAGGAAACCGGAGGCGGCCTTGCTCCACGCGTCGAGGATTCCGAAGTGGTCGCCGCGGCTCGTCGGCACCGGCAGGACCCGCTCGTGCAGGTCGAGCGAGATCGTGGAAAACGCGACCTGGTCGTCCAGGTACTGAAGGCGCCCCCGCGCCTGCTCGAGATCGAGCTGCACCTGACTGAGCTGCTGCTGCACGGCCAGAGCTGCCCCGACTGTGTTAGCCCGGTCGAGGAGCTCGAGGAGCTGGCTTTCGACCGCCTGGAGCTGGCGGATTCGCGCGCGCAGGTCGACGTACTCCTGGGAAACGTCCTGGCCGTTCTCCCGGCGTGACTCCACCCGGCCGAGCGCGGCCAGCGACTTCATCGCCTCGGCGTAGTTCCTCGCCGGGATCCGCAGGACGAGTGTCCCGCGCACGAGGCGTTGCGTACTTCCCTGCGAGGCGGAGGAGCTGACCACGAAGCCTCCGAGCCCGGCTGCGATCGAGCGCGCCTCGTCGACGGTCTCGTCGAAGCGGCCTCGCTGCATCGAGAGGCGCACCGAGGAGGTCTGCACGACCTGCGGCCCGATCTCGGGCACGCCGGAGACATTGCGCTGCGCCGAAGGGAGCGCCTTGTCCGCCCCGGCCACGTTGCCGGAAACTGCGGATTCAGCCCCTCCGCCCGCTTCGAAGTCTCCCGTTACCCCAGCTGCGCCGCCACTGTCCTCTCCTCCGCTGCTGCACCCTGCCACCGCGACTGCGGCGAGAACCACCAAGACGATGAAGACGAGCTTGCGCATGCTTCCTCCTTCGTGTCGTTTGCTTCGACACGAGCGCGGCTGCGAAAGTTCCCGACCCGTGGAGGGCTTCAACTTCGCCACCGACCTCAGCGTCCGCTTCAGCGAGACGGACGCGCAGGGGATCGCGAACAACTCGGTCTACCTCAACTGGTTCGAGGTCGCTCGCATCGCCTACCTGGCCCGCTTCCCCGGCGGGTACCGGGGGCTTATCGAGCAGGGCGTGGAAGCCCTCACGATCGAGGCGCACGTCCGTTACCTCGCGCCGTGCGGCTTCGACGACGCTCTGCGCATCCATACCCGGGCCACGGAGCTCCGCGGGGCACGGTTCCGTTTCGAGTACGTGATCGAGCGGACGAGCGAGCCGAGCGCCACGATCGCCGAAGGCTGGACGGCACACGCCTGTGTGGACGCGACGACGCTGCGCCCGACGCGCATGCCTGCCTGGCTGGCCGAGGGCATCGCAGCCGTCGAGGGCGGCTAACTCTTTACGGATCCGTGGTCGTCCCGGTCGACGTGCCGGTGGTGGTGGCGCGCGTCGTGGTTCCGGTCTTCGCTGGCGTAGTCGCTCCCGGCCGCGGCTTCGTGCCGACGCGGACGACCTTGGGCTCGGAGACGTATGAGGAGTACCACGTCGCCTCGTACAGGAGGCGGTCGCGCTTGTCGTAGACGAGACGGCGCACGGAGACCGAGCGGGAAGGCGATCCGGGCTCTTCGACGACCTGCTCGCCGACGTAGAGCTTCGGATCGAGGATCTTCTTGACCTTGGGCGGGCCCGTCTCTCGCAGCGGTGAGGTCTTCGTCTCGACTCTGCGGTGCACCGGCGTCCCGAAGAGCCTGACTGTCAGCGAGGAAGACCCGACGATCGTCTCGAGCAGGAGCCAGTGCCCGGTGTCGTTTACGAACTTGAGGTCGGTGTCGGGGTAGTTGACCGTCGCGTCGCGGCCGAGCGGGTAGTGGTCGATGTACAGCGCGTGGTTGTGCCGCTCGCTGACGGGGAGCCCCCCTTCGTAGACGGCGTTGAAGACTGTCGTGGAGACCTGGCAGACGCCGCCGCCGAGGCCATTCTTCAGCTCTCCGTTGATGATCACCGGCGCCTCGAGGAAGCCCTTGGCCGCATTGCGGTCGCCCGTCGTCTTGTTGAAGGAGAAGGTCGAGCCTGGGCTGATCAGATGCCGGTCGATCAGCCGCGCGACGAGCCGGACATTGTGGATGCGGTTCGCCTCTCCCCCGTAGAAAGTCGTGTAGCCACCGACGAGGCCGGTGATGCCGAGCGACTTGGCCTTCTCGGTCGAGAGCTGCGGCTCTGCGGCGACGACCATGAGCTCGGCCTCACGATCGGTGGCCGAGAGCGCGGCGGCGAGGAAGGCGCCCTGGGTCGCCGGCACGTCGAGGCGTCGTCCTTTCCGCGAGGGGATCATCCTCGCCCGTCCCGAGCTGGCGACATTGAAGGCGACCTCGCGGGGAGGCCTGCCGACAGCCTTGCCGAGATTGGCGAAATAACGCCGGGCCGCCGGCCCGCCGATGCCCAGCTGCCGCTGCCCGTCCTGGGGAAGCTTGAGGAAGGTCGCGATCTGGCCCGGGGGGACCGACCAGTGCACGCCCTTGTACACGAAGCGGACGGGTGCCGAGAGCGCAACTCGTACCTGCTCGGCGACGCGGGCGAGGGCGTCGGTCGTCACCGCGGGCGGATCGATGACGACGGGAAGCGCTACCGGACTGCGCTCGAACCCGGACAACGCGCCCACGATCGTCCGCGTCGCCGCCTCGCCGTCGAGCTTCCGGCCCGCCTCACCCGGTACGACGACCGGCTCGCCGTTTCGCATCACGATCGCGGCTTCGCGCCCATGCACGTCGACCGTCCGCGCGATCGAGCGGAGACGGCGGTCGAGAGTCCGCTCCTCGTAGCTCGCTCCAGGCTCGACGTTGGCGCCGAGCAGCCGCAGTTGAACCCGCTTGAGCCCGCGGAGCGGTATCGCCCCGGCGCCTTCCTCCAGGCCCTGCCGCACGGCGGCGGCCCAGTCGACCCGCAGCGCGATCTGAGCCGGGGCGATCGGCCAGCTACGCCCGCCGGCCTTGAAAGCAACGGGGACGGCTGCCACTCTGCTCGCGCGAGCGGCCAGCTTCAGCTCCGCCTGCTTGGCCGTGAGGCCCCCGACGTTCAGATCGGCGACCGTCACACCTGCCGCGATGCGATCGGCGGCTCCCGCGAAGACCACCCCGACCGCCAGCAGCGCGACGAGGAGGGCAGCCGCTGTGGCGCCGAGCACCTTGAGCCCGCGTCGGACCAGGGCCGAATAATCCCGCTGAGCAGGGGTAGACCGACCCCGACGGATCGGCTCGACGCCGACATCCGCTCGCATCGAAGCGGCGAGTCTAACAACGTCAGGGGTTGCCCAGACCCAAGGAATGGCGCAGGCGAAGGACGCGGGCGACGTGCTCGTCCAAGAGACCGCGTCGCGCGAGCGGAACCAGTGCGCGGATCACCCGACCTGCGTCGGCCCCGTTCGTGAAGAGGAGGAGATCGGCTCCCGCGCGGGTCGAAGCGAGCGCGCCGAAGACCGCGTAGCGACTCCCGAAAACCGAGAGAGAATCGGTAATGGCGACCCCCTCGAACCCCGAGTTGCGAAGCAGCCGGTACGCCGCCTGATTGAACGAGGCGCGCCGCGGTCCAAAGCGTGGGTAGAAAGCGTGTCCAACCATCACGCAGGGAACGCCCGCCCTCACCGCTTTGCGGAAGGCCGCCAGCTCTCGCGGAACGACGTGGGCACGGACATGGGGCGATTCGTCGGTCGAGACCCGAGCAGTTCCCAGGCCGGGGAAGTGCTTCACGCAAGCGCCCGCGCCCAGGCCGCGGGCGAACGCGAGCGCGAACGGCGGCCTCGCGAAATGACGCGATCCCAGCGGCCCGCCGCGGAGGTCGAGGACTGGCGCCAGGTCGACGTCGACCCCCGCGCGGCGGAGAGCAAGCCCGGTCGCCCGTCCGGCCCGAAACGCGGTCCGACGATTCGAAAAGCGGACCGCGGCCGTCCGTGGCGGCAGCTTCTCGAAGGTCGAGGACGTGCCGCCCTCCTGGTCGACGAACACCAGGGCTCCCTTCGGCCTCCGCTCCCGGACGCTGTGGTCCTGCACGAGTACGCCGGCTACGCCGCGTGGGGCAGGTAGCCCGGAGACGACCACTAGCGCCGCTTTCTGGCGCGGTGTGAGCGGCGGAAGAGCCGGCGACGACCCGGGCGCCGCGACGAGGGCGGCGACCGCCTGAAAGAGCGCTGCGAATCCCAAGGGTTCCCTAGACTAAATCCCGTGGATTTCGAGCTGAGCCCGGAGCAACGCGAGGTGCAGGCGACCGTTCGCCAGTTTGTCGACGACCGCATCCTCCCGAATGCGATCGAGAACGACATCAACCACCACCTCGACCTGGGCGTCATCGAGGGAATGGCCGAGCTCGGCCTCCTCGGCATCACGATCCCGGAGGAGTACGGCGGCGCCGGCCTGGACTTCGTCTCCGAGGCGCTCGTCTGCGAGGAGATCGAGCGCGGAGAAGCCGCCTTCCGCACGCTCATCTCCGTCCACGTCGGCCTCAACTCGCTCGCGCTGCTTCGCTATGCCGACGAGGAGCAGAAGGAGCGCTACCTCGGGCCGCAGGCTCGCGGCGAGAAGCTCGCGTGCTTCGGGCTGACCGAGCCGGCCGCAGGCTCGGATGTCGCTGCAATGAGGACGAACGCCGGCCGGCACGGTGATGGCTACATCCTCAACGGCCAGAAGAACTGGATCTCGTACGCGGCCGTCGCCGACCACGCGCTCGTCTTCGCCAAGACCGATCCGGACGCGAAGCACAAGGGCATCTCCGCCTTCATCGTCGAACGGGAGTGGCCGGGCGTCTCGACCCAGGAAACCGAACACAAGCTCGGCATCTGGGCGGGCTCCACCGGGGAGCTCTTCTTCGAGAACGTCGAGGTGCCCGCGGAGAACCTCGTCGGCGAGGAGGGTCAGGGGTTCGAGATCGCCATGTACGGCCTCGACCAAGGTCGCTTCACCGTCGCCGCGGGCGCCTGCGGCGTGATCCGCGCCTGTCTGGAGCGCTCGGTCGAGTACGCCCGCGAACGCGAGACCTTCGGCAAGCCGATCGGCAAGAACCAATTCGTGCAGGACATGATCGCGGAGATGGTGCTCGGTTACGAGACCTCGAAGCTGCTCGTGATGCAGGCCGGCTGGCTCAAGGACAAGGGCGTCCGCAACACACGGGAGACGAGCCTCGCCAAGTGGCACGCGACGGAATCGGCTTTCCGTGCCGCCCATCTCGCCATCCAGATCCACGGCGCGTACGGCTACTCGGGCGAGTACGGGATCGAGCGTTACTTCCGCAACGCCCGCGCCCCGATCATCTACGAGGGCACGACGCAGATCCACCAGATGATGCAGGCCGAGCACGCCCTCGGGTACCGGAACCTGAACGGGCGCGACGGCGACATCTCTCCGCTCGCCTCATGGGGCCCCGCGCTGTCGCAGTCGCGATAGCCGCTGTCGCGGCGATCGCGATGATCCCGTCATCGACGGCAGCGCCGCCCCGGGAGGCCGAGTTCGTACCGGGACGGTCGCTCGCCGGAGTTCGCGTCGGGATGACGCCTGCACAGGTTCTGCAGGCCTGGGGCAAGCGCCACGGGGTCTGCCGCAAATGCCCCGACAGAACGTGGTATTTCAACTATCGCCCCTTTACTCCCGAAGGCGCTGGTGTGGCCTTTCGCCGCGGTCGCGTGGTGCATGTCTTCACCGTCTGGCGCCCGTCCGGCTGGAAGACGCCCGAAGGCCTCGTCCTCGGCGCGCCTGCCTCAGACGTCTCACGGACGTACGGCTCACTCGACCGCCGCCCGTGCACGGGCTACCACGCGCTACTGAAACCGGGTAAACGCGTCGAGAGCGTCTTCTACGTCTTCCGCGACAAGGTCTGGGGCTTCGGCCTCATCCCGAAGAACGCGTCGCCCTGCCTGTAACGCCGGCTTCGGCCTCCGCCAGCCTGAGAACAAACGGAATCGCCGCGAGGATGGGGACGGCCATGGCCGGCCAGACAGCCGCATAACCGTCTGTCGCAGAAAGGTAAGGCCGCAGGATGTCGATGGCCGCGCCGGCGGCCAGCGGCCCGATGATGAGGCCGATCCCCTTGGTGGTCGTGGCGAGCCCCGTGATCGTCCCGCGGTCCGTCGACGGGATCACCTTGAACAAAAGGGCCCAAGCGAGGGTCATGACCGTCCCGCCCGCCATCGCGACCGGGAAGATGAACCCGTAGTACCACCAGTGCCAGTTAGTCGCGAAACCGGCACCGAGCAGGCCGAGCCCGTAGATGACGGACGCGCCCAGGATGACGTTCCCGAGACCCCAGTGGTCGCCGAACCGGGTCGCGATGGCGGCGGACACCACGTAGCCGCCGGCCACAACCGCGAGCACCGTGGCAGACACGTAGAGCGGCTGGTTCAGCCCCTTGATGATGTAGAGGACGACGAAGGTCCGCATGCCGGCGAAGGTGGCCTCCCAGGCCGTGTTGGCGATGAGAAAGTGGCGGACGTTCTTCTCCCGCCTGACGACGCGCCAGGGGGCGGCGAGGAACGTTCGCAGCCGCTCGTACTGCGGCGGGCCGGCCGGGGGCTCGTCCACGAGCAACACGACCGCTCCGCAGGCGAGCAGCGTGATCCCAGCGGCGAGGACGAATGGAAACGGCTCCCAGACGCTGAAGAGGAAGCCCCCGCCGACGAGCGCGCCGCCCAGGGCGGCTCCGCGGAAGAGGTGTTGGACTCCCTGTGCGCGCCCGAAGTAGGTGTCGGGGAGCAGGTCCGGATAGAGACCACGGTACGGCGGCTCGTAGATGTAGTAGGCGAAGAAGAAGGCGAACAGCGCGGCGGCCGTCCCTACGAAGCTGTGCGTGAAGGCGACGAGGGAGAGCGACACGGCCATCGGGCCGAGGGCGAGGAGCATGAACGGCCGGCGGCGTCCAAGCGCCATCTGCGTCGCATCGCTCATGGGCCCGACGAGCAGCGGCAGGAAGAACGCGAAAACGCCCTCGGCGGCCAAGACGAGCCCGACGAGCGTGCTCGAGTCGGTGAACTTCTCGAGGAGCGGCGGCAGGTAGGCGGCGACCGTCGTGATCGACCACGCCAAGCCGAAGGCGCCCAGGCCGAGGAACCAGATGAGGCGGTTGAGGGGCCGGGCGAGGGAGAGCTCCAGCTCGGGCCGCTCGACGACATGGAGAGCGGCGCGTCTACGAGCCATCGGCGGTGAGTCCCAGGAGCGCCGGCAGAGCAAAAAGCGTCGGCAGCGCGTCGTCGCGCTGATGGTTTCCCTCGCGGTCGAGGAGCAGGGCGCGGATCCCGAATGCCTCCGCGCCGGCCACATCGTCGTCGGGTGAGTCGCCGATCATCACGACTTCGCCCGGCTCCACTCCGAGGAGGTCGAGCACGGCCTGGAAGATCGTCGGGCTCGGTTTCACCTTGCCGTGGACGCCCGACGAGACCCAGGCGTCGACGTCGAGCGCGTGATGGCGAACGAAGGCGTCGAGGTCCCGGCTCGTGTTCGAGACCAGGCCGATCTTCAGACCCTCTTCTCGCAGAAGAGCCAGAACGGGTAGGACATCTTCGTAGAGCTCGAAGTTCTCCGATTCGAGCCAGCCGTCGGTGATGGCCACGGCGACCTCGCGGCACCTCTCCCCTTCTCCACCCATCCCGCGCACGATGTCCTCCGTGAAGCGAACCCAGACCTCCTCGTCGTGGTCGAGCTCCGGGTGATGCTGGAGGTCGAGGAGCGCCGCGGCCCGGGCGCCCGCGTAGCGGTCGGGATCGAGCTCGAGGCCGAAGCGCCGCCCGGCGTCCCGGTAGCCCTCGGGCCCGAGCAGCGGCCCCGGCTTCGCGATCGTGAAATCGACGTCGAAGAGAACAGCCTTGAGCTTGCTCACGCCGCTGGGGCTTCGCTGGCCAAGGAGGCAAGCCCGAGGGGCGACGGACAGTGCACCGCACGCACGGCCTAGCCCCGAGGGCGCAGCATCCTGCCGCCAGCGGTGCCAGGCGGGCGGCGAAGCCGGGCTTCGCCCGGCTCAAGCTGGCCGCCGCCCAGCGGCGTGAGGGTCAAACCTCCGTTGGCCATTGATAGGCCTCTGGCTGGCGGTTGGCGAGCGAGGGCAGGCGGCGGCGGATCTCCTCGAGGCGGCCGCGGTCGAGCTCGGCGGCGATCACGGTGTCCTCGTCGGGAGCCTGAGCGACTACGACGCCCCAGGGATCGACGATCGACGAGCGCCCGTACGCGGCCTTGCCTTCCGCGAAGCTCCCCCACTGGTTCGCGGCGACGACGTAGCACTGGTTCTCCACGGCGCGGGCGCGCAGGAGCAGCTCCCAGTGGTCCTTGCCGGTGTAGAGCGTGAAAGCGGCCGGCACCGTCGCGACCTCGCAGCCTTCGAGCGCGAGGATGCGGTAGAGCTCCGGGAAGCGCACGTCGTAGCAGATCGTGAGACCGACCTTCCAGCCTTCAACCTCACAAGTCTCCGGCCGATCTCCGGGCTCCTCGGTCTCAGATTCGCGGTAGACGTGGCCGCCGACCTCCACGTCGAACATGTGGATCTTGCGGTACACCGTCGCCGTCTCGCCTTCCGGATCGAACACGGCGCAGGTGTTCGAGAGCTTCTCGCGTCCGTCCCGGCGCTCGACGATCGAGCCGCCCACGAGCGTGATCCCGTGTGCGCGAGCCCAGTCGCTCATCGCCGCAAAGGTTTCGCCGTCATCCAGGCTCTCCGCGATCGAGCGCATGAAGTCGGGTGGCCCGAAGCCGTTCCATTTCTCCGGGAGGAGAACGAGGTCGGCTCCGGTCGCCGCAGCCTGGGCGACGAGCCGTTCGGCGCGCTCGATGTTGTCGGCCTTCGATTCGGTCGCGTTCAGCTGAACGCAAGCAACCCGAAGAGAGGAAGCCATGGGCTCAGGATAGCCTGGCGGCATCCGGACTCCTGCCCAGATCCTGTCGGAGGCGCACACAATTGCGCTGGTCGGTGCCTCCCCGAACCCCTCGCGGCCGAGCCATGGCGTCATGCACTACTTGCTCGCGCAGGGCTACCGAGTGATCCCGGTGCGGCCGCTCGTGAAGGAAGTCCTGGGCGTTCCCTGCGTCGCCTCCCTGGCCGAGATCGAGGAGCCGATCGACCTCGTGGATGTCTTTCGCCGCGCGGAGTTCTGCCCCGCCGTGGCCGAGCAGGCCGTGGCCGCCGAGGCCAAGGCTCTCTGGCTCCAGCTCGGGATCGTCTCGCCCGAGTCTCGCGCGATCGCGGAGCGCGGCCGGCTGGACTACGTGGAGAACGAGTGCACCGCGATCGTGCACCGCGCGATGCGCCAGGCTATGTAGAGGTTCTACATAACGGTTCGAAGATGACGTTTGACTCCTTCGCTGCCTGGGGTAACTAAGCAACCGCTGCGGCAGGCTCTGGCGGCGGAGATTACGGGGGGTGATGACAAGGAGCCGGCCCACAGCGGCGGCTTTCGCGTGCCGCAGCGCAGGCTGGTGTGCATGGGATGCAATGACGACTGCCGCCGACTGCGGCAACTCGAAGGGGGACGGTGATGAAACGATTTTTCTTGATGCTCTTTGCGGTACTGGCCGTCGCCGGCGCCGCACCGATTGCGGGGCTCGCCGACTCCGGCAACCCGCCTCCCACGCTGAGCTTTTTCTCGGGCGGCCAAGGAGCCCACGCTGACTGGCTGGCCACCAGCGATCAGCCGCCCGGCGACACCGACAACCAGGCCATCCGACTCCTGACCACCGACGGCGCGCCAACCTACGAGAAGGGATACGCCGGGATCCTGGTCCATCATGTGACCGGCATCCCAGCCGCCGATTTCCCGGACTCGGCTTTCTGGAATAAGACGCCGGACCCATACATCTTCGAGCCGAACACCCAGGGATCCCCGCGACTCGTCGTCGCGTTCCAAAACGCAGCCGGCCAATTCAATGGATATGGCGCGCTGCGGGAGAACACGCGCCTCAACGGTTGGGAGGACGTCTCGGACCAGACGAACTATCCAAATGCTGCCTGGGACGTCATGGGCGGGCCGTGCGTGTTCCTATACAACGTGAAATGGTCCGTGGTGCAATCGTGCTTCGCCGGGCACACGACGTTGTCGGTCTTCCTGGTCGCCGACGCGTACGGCATCTACCACCTCATCGACGACATCACCGTCGACGGGAAGACGTTCTCCAGCGCTGCCGACAACGGCAAGGGGAACAACAACTCGGCGGGGCCCACCGCGACAACGGATCCGAGCCTGCTTCCGCCCTTATTCCTCCTTGCCCTGCCCCTCTGAGCCAGTCTGGAGGACGGGCTCCCTCTATTGGAAATGACGCAGGAGAGGCCCCGCCTCGGTGGGGCCTCTCCAGTGAACGTGCTCAGGCTGGTGCTCATGCGCCGCTCGAGCTCCGCTCCTCGTCGGGGACGAGCCGCACGACGAAGTAGAGGATGGCCGCGAGGAAGACGGCGGCCTGCTCCACGTTCATCAGGATGCCGCCAAAGTTCTGGTCCTGCGACGGTGAGAGCCCCCAGAGCCGCGGCGCCTCCGCGTAGAAGTCGTAAAAGGGCGTCTCCGAGAACGTGAGCCCCAGCCCGAGGAAGACCGACCCGACGAAGGCCGCCCCGAGGTAGCCGATCTTCACGGGGACCGAGACGTCGTGCGGCTCGCCTGCAAGCACCGGCCACCAGAAGAGGAGACCGACGGCGATGAGGAGCGCGTGCTCGATGTTGAGGGCCCACGGATTGCGGAGGGCGAAGTCGTAGAAGACGGCCAGATGGATTCCGTACCAGGCCACCAGCCACACCGGGAGGGCGATCTTCGGCCGCGTTATCCAGGCGAACACGAGGCCTCCGCGGCGGGCGATCGCCGCGCGCATCGCGGGCGTCAGGCCAATGAGAATCAACGGTGGCGCCCAGTCGGCGATCATCACGTTCTGAAGCAGGTGGATGAGCAGGAGATAGTGGACGGCGATCGTCTCGAGGGGCGAGTTGAGAGCCCCCACGATCAACAGCAATCCGACCGCGAAGAGAAGAGCGCGCCGGCCGGGCGGGTCGCGTCTGGCGGCGGCCCAGTAAACGACCGCCGCCACGGCCACCAACACGAGGAAGAGAGGCTCGAAGCTGAAGGAGGAAGCCGGCGGCGCGCTCACGCCGCTTCGGCGGCCTCGCGCCTGACGACCTGGCGATGGGAGGCGACGAGGAAAAACGCGACGCAGGTTCCGAGCGTGACCGCCTGCTCGACCATCATCACGATGCCCGCCAGCCGCTGGTCGCCCAGGGGGGAAAGGTCGAGCAGCCGCTCGTCCTGGGCGGCGTAGGCCGGATAGAGCGGGTCGAAGGAGAAGATGAGCACGTCGGAGAGGATCTGCCCGCAGGCGAAGAGGGCCACCGCCAGCGCGATCCTCCCCGCGTAGCGAAGCTCTCTCCGGCGCGCGGGATCGACGAGCTGCGTCCAGACGAGCACGCCCGCCAGCACGAACGTCACGTGCTGGAGGTCGTGGACGGCCCGATGGTCGAGCACGTAGTCGTAGGCGGCCGGGTAATGCCACCCGGCGAGCACGGCGGCCCAGACGGCAAGGCTGACCTTTGGACGTAGGAGGAAGCGCAGGACGGAGCGCAGCGCGCCCACGCGGGCGAGCGGTCCGAGTATCCATCCGGGCAGGAGGAAGAACGTCAACGGCCCGCGCAGCGCGACGAAGGCCAGGGCGACGGCTGCGTCGCCGATCAGGACGTGCTCGAGCATGTGAGCCGAAAGGAGGTACTCCTCGCCGATGGCATCGAGCGGCGAGACGAGCGCGAGCGTCCCGAGGGCAACGGCACCGACGAAGAGGAGCGCGCGGTCGATGCCGGCCAGGTCCACCCGGCCTCGCCGCCGTAGTCGGATCCAAGCCTGGCCGAAAAGGACGAGAGCCAGCCCGGCTCCCGCCAGGACCGCAGGAGGCGTCTCCCACGCCGAGCCGAGCTCCGACTTGGAGACGGCGTGCGCCGCCGCCGCACCCGGAAGAAGGAGCGCGGCGGCGGTAGCTGCTGCGAGAGCGAGACCTCGTCGGCGCACGGCCAGATGGTCTCAAAATCATCGGGGTGCCCGGATTTGAACCGGGGACCTCGCCGACCCGAACGGCGCGCGCTACCAGGCTGCGCTACACCCCGAACCGACCATAGGGTACCGAGTTGTGGCAGCCAGGGATGAAATCGTCGCGTTCGCAGACGAGCTCCTCGACACGGCCGCCTACCCCGATTACGGCCCCATGGGCCTCCAGGTCGTGGGAGCGCCCGAGGTTCGCAAGATCGCCTGCGGCGTGTCCGCCTCGCGGGAGCTCTTCGAGCGGGCGGGCGAGGCCGGCGCGCAGATGGTCATAGTCCACCACGGTCTCTTCTGGGAGAAGGACACCCGCGTGGTCGGCCCCGTCATGCGCGCGCGCCTCGAGGCGCTCTTCTACGCAGACCTCTCGCTCGTCGCCTACCACCTGGCCCTCGACGCCCATCCGGAGATCGGCAACAACGCGCTCCTCGCCGACGCGCTCGGGGTCACGCGCGAGCGGCGGTTCACGGACTGGGGCTACGGCGGCCCGCTCGAGGAGCCGATGCCCGTCAGCGAGTTCGCTACGCGGGTCCAGGAGAAGCTCGACCGCCCGCCGCTCGTCTTCTCATACGGGCCCGAGCAGGTCGAGCGGGTCGCCGTGCTCACCGGCGGCGCCGCCCGTTTCGTTTCGGATGCGGCCGCGCAGGGATACGACTGCTTCGTCACCGGTGAGGCGGACGAGCCGACCAAGCACGCCGCCAAGGAGGCCGCGATCCACTTCGTGGCCGGGGGCCACTACGCGACGGAGACGCTAGGCGTCCGCGCACTCGCGGCCAAGCTGGCGGACGAGTTCGGCCTCGAGTGGAAGTTCGTCGACCTCCCGAACCCCGTCTAGAAACGGTTCAAGAATCTCGGCGCACGCGTGAGGCTGCTCGCCGACGAGCAGGTGGCCCGCCGCCGGCAGGGTCCGGATCGGAGCGCGGAGACGACGCGCGTACTCGAAGCCGTCAGCAAGTGGAACCAGCCGGTCACGCGATCCCCAGAGGAGCAAGACCGGACAACGAACATGATCAAGGTCCGGGCGCGGGTCGTCTCTCAGGAGCGCGCGGCCCGCCATGCCGACGTCCGTGTGCTGCGAGGGACCCTCCAGAAATCCGAGGACGCCCTCAGGTGCGAGCGCCGGCGGGTCGACGGCTCCCCACAGTCCAAAGGGAAGCCAGCGCAGCCTCGGCCGCCGGGCGAAAGTGCCGCGGAAGCGGGTCATGACCCGCGCTGGGCGAAGGGCGCCCGTGACGGCGAGCCAGATCTCCGCGCGCCTCGAGACCGAGACGATGCCCGCGGCCGCGACGAGGGCGAGCCCAGTGACGCTCTTGGGGCGAGAGACGGCGAGGCGGAGAGCGATGACGCCGCCCATCGAGTAGCCGATGAGCGGCGCCGGGAACATACCTTCGAGCTCTGCCAGCGCGGCGACGTGGTCGGCGTAGGCGGTCAAGTCGTCGGCGCGCTCGAGCGGCTCCGTCTTCCCGTGGCCTGGAAGGTCCGGAATGAGCACGCGATGACGCCGAGCCAGGAGCGGCGCGAGCAGTGTGAAGTTGACAGCGGCTCCGCCCAGCCCGTGGACGACGACGAGCGGCGGGCCCTCGCCGCCGACGAAGTAACGGGTGCGCACACCGTCGACCTCCGCGACGCGCGGCTCGAACCCTCGGAGGAGCGTTGCTTCAGACACGTCCGATGAATATTCTGTCTATATGGACTTGGAAGGAGCGCGGAGCCTTTGAGCGCCGCCGCCGACATGGAAGGACGCGTCTAGCCCGCCTCGGTGCGCTGAAGGCGGGCTTTTTTGCGCCTGACCCCGAAAGGAGACGATGTGGCAAATCACCTGACGCCAGAAGAGCTGTCGAAGGAGCTCGGAATCGAGCGTGACGAGGTCATCCGCCTCTGCATCGAGGAAGCGATCCCGATCTACCAGGGCAAGATCGACAAGAGCCTCTTTCAGGCTCAGCTCGAGGCGTCGGAGATCAGCCGCGCGTCCGCCGCGTAGCCAGTAAGGAGGGGGCTCGCGAGGGAACCATGGGTTCCCCCGCGCTGAAGAGCCTCTTTCAGGCTCAGCTCGAGGCGTCGGAGATCAGCCGCGCGTCCGCCGCGTAGCCAGCACTAGCGGGCCGCCGCGCGCTTCCGGGACGTGGACGCCTTCTTCTTCGGCTTCGCGGCCGCGGGCTTGCCTTTGTCCTGCTGAGCCTGCGCGACGCTCTGTTTGAGAGCGTCCATGAGATCGATGACGGGCGCCTCGGGCGCCGGCTCGGGGCGGGCGATCTCCTGGCCGGCCAGCTTCGCGTCGAGCATCGCTCGAAGCTCGTTGCGGTACTCGTTCTTGTACTCCTCAGGATCGAAGTCGCCGACAAGGCTCTCGACGAGCTGACGGGCCATCGCCAGCTCAGGATCCTTCACGTCGGTCTTTTCGACGGCCTCGTCGATCTCGGCGCGCGGGCGAATGTCTTCGGCGAAATAGAGGGTCTCGAGCACCAAAGACTCGCCGAGCGGCCGGATGAGGCACAGGTTCTCCTTGCCCCAGAGGACGAACTTTCCCACGGCCGCCATCCCAGCGTCCTGCATCGCGCGGAGCAGGAGGACATAGGGGCGTCGTTGCGCCTCCGGTCCCGCCGGAGCGAGGTAGTAGGCGCGATCGAAGTAGATCGGGTCAACTTGGTCGATGGGCACGAAGCGGACGATGTCGACCGACTGGGAGCGCTGGAGGGCTACAGCCTCCAGGTCGGACTCCTCAACGAGCACGAATTGCCCTTTGGCGAACTCCCAGCCCTTGACGAGCTCGTCGGCCTCGACGTCTCGCTCGTGCACGGGGCAGTAGCGCTTCTGCTTGATCGGCGTTCCGCACTCACGGTGCAGCGTGCGGAAGGCCGTGTCCTTGCGCTGCTGCGCGACGGCCAGCCCGATCGGGATGTTGACCAGGCCGAAGTTGATGGATCCGTTCCAGATAGTCCGCATAGGCCGCTAAGAGTAGCTGAAGACCGCATAGTTTCTGGCTTTGCGCCCGAATCCCTTTGTCGGTTTGAAGCGTTAAGAGATTAGGTACTCAATTAGGTACGGAGGGGTTGCTTCTCACGAGAAAGGCTCCGCAGATCGATCTGACGCTCGACGGCCGGCCGACGGCCACGCGAGAGCTTCGCGCGGCCGTGGAGCGCATCGCGGAGCAGTGCGGGCTCGACCCGGGTGAGCGTTTCGAACTCAAGCTCGCGGCCACCGAAGCGGTCACGAATGCGCTCAAGGAGACGCCTGAGAATCACACGGTCGACGTCACAGTGGCCGGGCACGAAGACGCCGTGGACGTCGAGGTCGTCGACCAAGGGGTGTTCTCCCCAGTTCGAGCGGCACTGCATCGCGGCCCGGACGCCGAAAGTGGCCGCGGGATCCCCATCATCCTGGCTCTCGTCGACGAGGTGGAGTTCGCCCAGACCAGCAGCGGTACCCGCGTGCGCATGAGCAAGCGGGCCGCGCCGGCGGGCCGAGGACCGTCGCGCTCGGGGAACGGCGACTCTTCGTTGTCTTAGGAGATGGCTACGGGGCCGGTCGTGCCGGCGACTTTCCAGGAGCCGTCTCGCGCCTCGAGCACGTAGGTCTGCCACTGACCGGCAAGCCCGCTGATCCAGAGGCTGTTCCCGACCTCGGCTTTCGTCCCGCTTCCTTCGATCGGGCCCAGCGAGATCAGTACGCCTTTGTTCCTGACGTAGCCAGGGGCCTTGCCGGAGTTCGTGCCGACGACGACCGACGATCGCTCGCTGACGAACTCGATGGGCGGGAGATCCTCCAACGCCCCCAGCAGTCCGGCCTTCACCTCGTCGCCGAACGGTTGCGCAGGATCGGATTCGTCGACGTTCCCGTCAATCTTTCCCGCACCCGCAACAACGCCATCCATCACATAGACGATCTCGAAGCCGGGATCGCCGCCGCCGAAGGTGTGATCCTTGGTCACCAGTTGTCGGATGACGGCCGCGTAGACTGAGGTCTCGCGGGGCGGCTGGCCGGCGGAGCCCGTGCCTTCCGTTTGGCTGCCGGGGCTGGCGGAGTCCGGCTCGTTGGCTTCTGAGCCGCACCCGAGCGGGACGAGGATCAGGATGAGAGCGAGCGCGAGGCGTTTCACCGCGGGTCCTTTCAGCGTAGGTAATCGGCGCGTATCGTGGAGTTCGACGGAACCGAGCTCATATTTGTTCCCCTCCGCGAGCTGTTTCTCCTCGGTCGAGGGGGTCGAATCAGTCGACTCGACCTGGACACCAAGCGGGTCACGCTGATCGGCGAGAGACTTGACGACACGGATCTTCGGCGTGCGATCAGCGACGCCGGCTGCGAAGCCGCCTGATCAAGAACGAGAGGGGCCGGCTTGCGCCGACCCCTCGTAGCCTTCGGAACTACCGAGCCCAGTAGATGAAGGTGATCTTCTTGGAGCCGTCGGCGAAGCGCCGAACGACCACCGATTCGTTCCTGTGCGTGACTCGCACCACCCGGGACGAGTGTCCCTGCATCCGACCGATCGTCGTTGTGGCGTCGAGATGCGAGTAGATCAACGCGAGCTGTTCGTAGTCATGCCGATTCGGGTGCATGTTGTCGGCGTCAGGATTAGTCGCGTAGTCCATGCACGTATGGAAGTCGGCGCCGGACTCGTCCTGGTGGTCCAGGCCGAACGTGTGACCGATTTCCTGACACATGACGCCCCCGCGCCAGGCCGGCGTGTTGTACTTGGGCAGGCTGTAGTAGGTGTCGTTCATCTTGGCGGAGCCGCGGGTGATATGGCCGCCCGACGAGACCCAGATCTGTGCGAGTCCGAGCCAACCGTTGTTGCCGTATGAGCCGCTACAGACCTCGACACGTCCGCTGGTGGATCGGCACTTTCCCCTCCCGGCGCCCGCCACCACCGTCGCGTTCAGCGGGTTCCCGGCCGTGTTGGCCGACCAGTCGCTTGCAGCCGTCGACAGGTAGCTGTCCCAGGCACTCGAGACGTTGTCACCGAGTGAGATCGTGAACGGGTTCGAGCTTCGGGCCCAGTGGTAGCCGCCCCACGAGTGGTCGGCAGACGCAGCTGAGGCCATGGCTCCGGTGCTCAACAACGCCGCGATGAAGATGAACAGAAGCTTTCGCAAATCGACCCCTCCAAGGTCGCAGGAGAAACACAAGATATTTCTTTCCGCTGAACTGTTCAACGGGTGGGCGCGGGCCCGAAGCGCGCGTCTCTGCGCTCTTTTCGCCAGGCAGAGACCGGCCCCGCCGCCGAGGGCGGGGCCGGTCTCGTCAGTACTAGGGCGCCGCCGGCCCGGTGGGCCGCACGATCCATAGCCCGCTGTTCATGTCACTGGCAAAGATGGTGCGGTCTGAAGCGCGGATGGCAACTCCCCAGACATTCGGCACGCCGCTGGCGATGAAATCGGCGTGCGACGGAGCGCCTGCGGGAATGAACTGCCCCACCTGAACCGGATTCCCGATCGGGGTCGACCTCAGTGGGTTCAGATCGAGGGCGACGATTCCGTTCGAGTACCACGAGGCGTAGGAGCGATCGCCCATCACCTCGTTGTTGTGAATCGACCAGTCGCCGGGGGGCACCGGCAATGTGTGCACGTTCGGCACGGCGTCGAACTTCGCCACCTGCGTTCCGGTCGCGGCGTCGAAGACGCGCAGGTAGCCCCAAGACGGCTGAGGCGCCTGAAGCGTGACCGAGCCGGTGGCGGAGGACATCCCTTGCGCCGTCGCGTGGTTGGTGAAGAGGACAGGGATCTCGACTTCAGCCGGGTCGAACCACTGCGGACTCGTGTCGACCGAAATGAAGTCGTGGACCAGCGCCGCTGCTCCCGCGGCCTGGGCCGCGAGCTCCTGCGTGCCCTGATCACAGAGCCGCTCCTCGCTCGGAGCGCCGAGCGTCTCGAACGGGCTCCGGGCAACGGCGATCTTCCCCCCCGTACCGGCGGGATAGTCGCTCGCCGAGCAACCCTGCCCTGCGGCGACGACCACCGTCGCGGTGAGTTGATGCGCGGGTTGATCCCAGAGCGCCGGGGCGAACGGGGACTCGCTCGCGACGCCCGTAGTCGAGCCGTACAGGATGTGGGCCGGAGAACGAGGATCGAAGTCCTCGTCGTTCTGAAGCAGGAACCGACGGTACTTGGAGACGGAGTGGGCATCCCCGTCGTCATCTGCCGCGTACCGGGTACGAGTGACGAAACGCGGGTTCGTGACGTCGCTGATGTCGAGAGTTACGACACCCAGGTCCCAGTACGAGACATACGCCTTCATGCCATCAGCACTCGCCCGGGCGCTGTGATCGAACGACGCGCCGAAGCTGCCCTGCCCGAAGAACGGCCCAGGGGAGAGCCCATGAGCGCCAGCGCCCCATTCACCAACCTTGACCGGGGCGCGTGGATTCGTGACGTCGACGATGACGAAGTCCCCCAGGGGAACGGGGTCGAACCACTCCGTGAACGGCAATGCGAGAAGCGCGTACACCTTGTTGCCACGCTGGACGAGATCGAGCTCGTGGACGCCCCCGCCGCCATGCGCCAGCCCAAGCGCGCTCAGCTTCCGCGGTCGATAGGGATTCGTGACGTCCCAGAACTCGGGCCCGTACGTTTGGCGGTCGAGAGCTCGCTGAGAGCCGCAGCGTTGGAGCCCCACAGCGAGCAGGTCGCCGGTGAAGAACGGAGTCGAAACGTGCCGCACGACCATGTCCTCTGCACTCGTCCCGGAGCGAGCCGCAAGGGCCCCGATCACGCGTGGGGCTCGGAGATCGGAAACGTCGACGATCTTGACGCCTCTACCCGTGCATGGAACCTGCCAGGTTCCAACATAGGCAAAGTCACCGTGCACCCAGACGTCCCCATTCGTATCCTGGCCGCCGAGGCCGTTGTGCCCCAGCACCTGGAAGTTGTCGGCCAGCGTAGGCGTCGGTGTCGCGTCGGGCGGAGCCTGGTTGACGAGCCCGTAAGCGCGGGCGCGGTCGTTGAGCGCGTTCAGCGCGTTCTGTAGTCCGGCGTCCTTTCCGGGCGGCTCGGCCACGGCGGAGCCGGACGCTGAGAGCGCCAGGATGGCGAACGCCGCGACGGCCAACAGCCTGCGCGCAAGGTTGCCGCGGCCCTCATGGCCTGGATGTTTCCTACCCATCATTGTCAGCCCTCCTCGCCCCCCGGTTCCCGATGGGCGGAGCCTAATACTTTTTGTCACGAAGTTTCAAGACGCGGAGCGCGGCCAGCGTGCCGCCGCGCCCCCGCGCCGGCTGGAGTCAACTCGTACGCTTGATGATCCAGAGCCCTGAGTTCATGTCGCTCGCGTAGACGAGACCGGTGGCCGCGTCGTACGCGACTCCCCAGACCTGCGTTGTGCTCGGCAGGACGAAGCGTTGGGTCGGTTTGACCGGGTTTTCGGCCGCCGGCGGCACGAAGTAGGCGACCTCCTTCGGAGCTCGCGCATTGCTGACGTCGATGACGCGCACGCCGTCGGTGTACCAGGACGCGTACACCGTCTTGCCGACGAGAAGCGGGTTGTGAATGGTGAAATCACCCGCTGCCTGATCGTTCGTCCCGAGCGAGTTGGGCGTCCGGTACTCGCCGATCTGGACCGGAGCGGCGAGGTTCGAGTAGTTGTAGACCCGCATGTAGCCAAAGCCTTTCTCGATGCCCGTGCCCGACGCCTTGCAGAAGTCCTCGTCGGCGGTGAAGAGCAGCTTCCGCGCATCGTCGTAATTCGAGGAATGGGCATCGCCGTCCGCGTTGGACGGATAGACCGTGCGGCCCTTGTAGACAGGATTCGACGGGTTGCTCACGTCCAGCGCGACAAAGCCGCTGTCCCAGTAGGAGAGGAAGGCAAGCTTCCCGTCCTCCGACGGCTCGGCCCCATGACCGTAGAGGCCATCTGCGTCGCAGCCTTGTCCAGCGGCCGGAGTGAGACCACGACTCAAGAAGCCCCAGTCAGAGATGAGTCCCGGGCTGCGTGGATCGGTGACGTCGATGAGCCGGAAGGGACCCCGTCCTTGCTGGTCTTCACGACCGGTCGGCGAGGCGTCATCAGGCTCTTCTGCGCTGGGGTCGGTCGCGTACACGAAGGTCTTGCCCAGATCCACGCGATCTTCGACTTCGAACTCGTGCAGGCCGCGGGTGCAGCAGCCGAAGCTCAGGAACCCGATGCGCACCGGGGCAGCCGGCCGCGTCACGTCCCAGAGCATGAGGCCGCGGGGAATCGTCGCGTCGTAGCGCGAGCCGCCGCAAACCTGGATTCCCACCGCTGCGATGTCGCGTCCCGCGAGTGGACCGTAGTGCGCCGTGTACACGACAACGTCTTCAGCCGAGGTTCCCGCCGGGTTCTGCAGCCGTGAAACCACAGTGGGGCGCGTGGGATCTCGGCTGTCGACGACGGCCACGCCACTGTTCGGCGCCTCCGGGCAGAAGCGCGTCTTACTCCCGTTCGCCCAGTCCGTGAAGCCCCAGTGGCCGACGTAGGCATACCCCTCGTGAACCCATACGTCCCCGTTGAATCCTCTGCCACCAATGTCGTTGTGCCCAACCGCGACCATGTTCAGCGCCGAACCTGCCCGATTCCCGCCGTCGTACGTCTTCTGCGACTGCTCGAGGAAGTGCTTCTCGTCCTTCAAGAGCTCGTCGTCGTTCGACGGCGCGGACAAGGCAACTGCCGCCAGCACCAGTCCTGCGAGAGCAAGCCCGAATACGACCCAGACCCTGCGCATCAAATCTCTCCCTTCGTTGCGCGGATTCTTTCACTCTCGCAACGAACACGCTGCCCGTCTGGAGCTTCGGCGATGTCGTCCGCTGATCTGATCTGTGCGAATCTACGGCTGCGAAACCGGCACCGTACGACGCTCGTGGTGCTTGCGTCCGAACCGAGTCATACCCCGCGGCTTGTACACCGCCAGCCCCGCAGCCACGAGCAACAGCAGCAGGGCGGCACCGGCGTGGAGCACGGGGGATGGGCTCCTCAGTACGCCGAGATCGTCCGTGGACAGTGTCGTGTCCGTCGCTAGGCGTCCTAGCGAGCCAAGTGTCTGCATGTACAGCAGCAAGACGATAGTGGCAAACAGGTTGATCAAGAGCTTCGCCAGGACCCAGTAGTGCCAGAACAAGCCCCAATGGGTCCCGAGTGACTGGATAAGCCCAGTTAGCAGCGAGGCGACGGCCAGCGGGACTAGGACGAACCAGCCTGCCCAG
>Ga0209874_1000080_pt1 | contig 22922 bp, 26 predicted proteins | sample GWRWN1_20_30_FD_187216 | JGI IMG/M metagenome (GOLD analysis project Ga0209874, IMG submission 187216) | Riverbed sediment microbial communities from areas with no vegetation in Columbia River, Washington, USA - GW-RW N1_20_30 (SPAdes)... | ecosystem: Environmental > Aquatic > Freshwater > River... | reverse complement strand
GCTCGTATCACGTGCAGGCTCACGCGTTCCTATGGCTGCCGGCTGATCGTCAACGACCGCGTGGACATCGCGCTTGCGTGCGAGGCCGACGGCGTACATCTCGGACAGGAGGACTTACCCCTGCACGCCGCGAGAAAGTTGATGGGTGACAAAATAATCGGCGTCTCGACCCACGAAGTGGAACAGGCACGAGAAGCCGAACGCGGCGGCGCCGATTACATCGGCTTTGGTCCGATGTTCGCGACCACGACGAAAACAACCGGTTACAGCACCCGCGGCCTGGAGATGCTGCGCCAAGTTCGTGAGGCGGTCAGAATCCCCATCGTTGCCATCGGTGGCATTACCGAGGCGAGTGTGACCGAAATCTGGCAAGCCGGCGCCGATTCCGCAGCTATCATCAGCGACATCTTAGGCGCGGACGATGTTGCGGATAAGGTCAAGCGAATTCTAGCTCTCCGTTAAGCTCTGTGAATACGCTTTTCCCCGATTCGCATCCTGTGGTTCTCCGTCCAAAAGACGGTAATCTCGCTCCACTGTTGCACTTGCTGGAGCGATGGCGCTCAGGGTAAACTCTCATCAGCATGAGTAGAACCTTCGACAAGGTTCGTGCTCTGGTCAGCGCGCCGAAGTGAGGATATCGAACCACGGATATGATGAGATGTCTGACGAAAACATTCTCGCTAAGGAAGTCCTGGCAGGGGTTTTCGACGGCATCGTGGTTGAAGACTATCCCACATATGGCAAAGGGCCACGTGTGCTTGTACAGCAAAAAGATTTCAACTAGCAACCGATCCACGTGGTTTGGGGAATTCCGAAAGATTTATCGTCACCGGCGGTTGTCGTGACTGCGTACAGACCTGATCCCGATTTGTGGTCTGAAGATTTCACGAGGAGAAAAGCATGAGAAAAAAGCGCCATACAAAACTAGTTCACGAGGGACAATACGTAGCCGAAGTTGATGTTGAACTCATCGAGACCGACGAAGGTTGGTCGCCGTACTTGTCGTTGGAGGATGCCTACAAGTTGGACGATGTCCGTTCTGCGCTACGTCGGGGCGATCTAAAGAGTGCAGCGCGCCTATCGCGCGTGTTCAGCCTGACCCCAGTGAGTGCGTGAAGTTTGATCGGAGAACACTCGGATGGAGCCGCCGCGATAACTGCCGCGCCTCTCACTCAAAGCGTTAGGTCGGACCAATGGCATGTCCTGGACGAAACGATGACCCGACTCACAACAGAGCAGATTGATGCGATGTCCGCAGGTTACGAGTTGGATACGCTTGTGGCCGAAAAAGTCATGGGCGAAATTATGCCTACTGCGTCCCACGACGGGGCGCATCTCGAACCGATTAACTCTGTTGGCGAGAACTGGATATGTTGGCCGGAGTACGAGCACGGAGATAAGTGCGAATGGGCACCCCTTCCGTTCAGCACAGATCTGATGGCTGCTTGGAAGGTTGTGAGTCAATTCGAACCTTGGGTTTGCCGTTTTCAATCAGCGGACGGATTCATTCATCTTACTTGCGGCCATTGGGCAGATCACGGAAACTGCATCGAGCATAGGTGGACGGAAGAAGAGGAAAAGTTGGAAGCCGACCCGGAAGCGTGGTCGTTTCACATTCATTTAGGCTTATTGGCCAAGGGGGATAAGGGTCCGCCACATTGGAAACACGGCGATCGATTTTGCGCGTTCGGCCCTACGGCACCGCTCGCCATCTGCCGAGCGGCCTTGAAAGCGATCGCGACGGCCGGCTAGCAAGGCCGTGAACCTGGCAGTTTGCCTTGGACGAGAAATTGCCAACCGTTTCAAAAAACACGCTAACCGAGGGTCAAGTCTTTACTTTTGACACGGGTCTTAGGTCAAATCAGAGCGCAACATCAAAAGTAAAGACTTGACCCCAAGCGTGACTTTGGGAATGAAGGCACAGCAGCTTTCTTCATTGCTCACCTTGATTCGAGAGTTATTATCACGCGGAGACGGGTAAAGAAACGCGTGATTTACGACGGAATGCGACAGTTATTCTCGAGTAGGGAAGACTAAGATTCGGCCTGAGATTGAACTGAACGCTTCAAATTTATAGTGAAGCACGACCCGTTTGTCTTCCCTTCCCTACAATTCCCTTCCCTACCGTTGACACACCCGATTGGCATCCGATAGTTTCGCCGCAGGGGCTTAGAAGAAAGGGAGCATGACTATGGCGGAATTTCGTGTGATTGACGCCGATTCTCACGTCGAGGAGCCCGAGGAGGCCTGGGGCTATCTGGACCCGAAATATGAGGCGCGCCGGCCCTTTCCCATCACCGGTGAAAATCGCCCCTTCCTGCACAACATGAACTCTTTCTGGTACATCGACGGATGTGTCTACCCGAAGGTGGCAGGACAGGGGGTAACGATCTACGCCACCCCAGTCACCATGGCGCGCGCGAAGCTAAAGCCCTTCTCTCTGGACAGCCAGACGCTGCTCGAGCCGGCGGCACGCCTCAAAGATATGGACGCTGGCGGCATAGACGTGCAGGTCATCTTCCCGACGATTTTTCTCGAACCGCTTTCCGAAGACCCGCGCTTCGAGGCCGCCCTGATGAAGAGTTACAATAGCTGGATGGCGTCGGCCTGCCACAAGCATCCGGACCGGCTCAAATGGGCGGCTGTCTTGCCGATGCGCTCGGTGCCCGAAGCGGTCGAAGAGACACGCCGCGCGAAGGATCTCGGCGCAGTGGGTCTAGCGGTCTACGGAACCGTCGGGGAGACGCTTTTGAGCCACGAGGATTTCGACCCGGCTTGGGCTGAGGCCGAGCGGCTCGGTCTTCCGGTCTGCGTGCACACGGGCTGGTGCCATCCGGGCCTCAAGCGTCCCTTCACCGACAGCTACGGCGCCCACGTCCTAGGCTTTACCTTGCCCGTGATGATGGGTTTCTACGCGTTTGTAGGTGGTGGAATCCTAGATCGTTTTCCGCGGCTCAAAGTTGCCTTTTTGGAAGCTGGTGTCGATTGGGTTCCCTATCTGATCGAACGAATGGATCACTACTTTCACTCCGAGACCGCCAACCGACGACCGCTCCCCAAGCGGCGAGCGAGCGAGTACGTGCGCGACTGCGAGGTTTATTTCACTTGCGAGGCCGAGGAGAAGCTCGTGCCACAGGTCATCGATTTTGTCGGAGAGGAGCGGATCATGATCTCGGCCGACATGCCTCACGGGGAGGCGCGCGAGGGCTCGGTCCAAGAGATCCGGGAGCGGACCGACCTGAGCGACGCCGTCAAGCGGCGGCTCCTCGGCGACAACGCCGCTAAATTCTACGCGATTTAAGGTAGCCCACCCGCCGCAAACCTCGCGTAAATTTCTATCCAACTGTCTCTACCAGGCGGACGACATGAACAGCTCGACCTTTGCCACCTTACCCGACAACCGCTACTTCGAAGATTATGTTGCCGGCGCTGTGCACGAATTTGGCTCTATCCCGGTGGATGAAAAAGAAGTGCTCGAGTTTGGGCGGCGCTTTGTGCCGCTGGCGTACCACACCGATCCCGAACTTGCGAAAAAAAGCATCTACGGCGGTTTGATTGCCAGCGGCTGGCACACGGCCGCGCTGATGATGCGGCTGTACACGGATAACTATCTATCGAAGGTGGCGAACCTCGGCTCACCGGGCTGCGATGAGCTGAAATGGGATAGGCCTGTGTTCCCGGGCGATGACCTGTCGATTCGCGTAACGGTTTTGGAAACCCGCCGCTCCGAATCCAAGCCGGATCGCGGCATTATCCGCTCTTTTGTCGAAGTGCTGAACCAAAATCGCGAAGTCGTGATGAGCGTAAAAATGGTGAACTTTGTGCGGCGCCGAGGGAGTGTGGCGGCGTAATTCCGGAAGATAGCAGGAACTAAATTCTAGCCAAAGATATTTGAAATTGTCGGTTGAATTCTGATTGCGGAATCGAAAAAGAATATCTCGCGCAAAGACGCAAAGCGCGCCAAGTTCGGAGAAATATTTCTTTCTTTGCGTACTTGGCGTCTTGGCGGGATAAATTTTCTTAAAGTCGTTCTGTTGAACATTTCAACGGTGAGATTCTAGGCTTCGTCCGCCTCTTCATAGTCGAATTCGTCACGCGGCGTATAATTCTCAAAGCGCATAAACTCGTTGAGAAAGGTCAGCTCCACCGTATCGATGGGTCCATTGCGTTGCTTGGCAACGATAATTTCGGCGATACCTTTTTTTTCGGAGTTCTGATTGTAAACCTCGTCCCGATAAATAAACATGATGACATCAGCGTCCTGTTCGATGGCGCCCGATTCACGCAGGTCGGACATCATGGGCCGCCGGTCGCCGCGATCCTCCACCCGCCGGTTGAGCTGCGAGATGGCGATGACCGGGACGGTCAATTCTTTGGCCAGGGCCTTTAAAGAACGCGAGATTTCTGAGATTTCCTGTTCGCGGTTTGACGCGGCTCCCATGCCGCGCATCAACTGCAGGTAATCAATGACGATCAGCCCGACTTTCTTCGTCCGGTCACGCACCAAGCGCCGCGCTTTGGCGCGAAGCTCGAGCACTGAAATCGCCGGGGTATCATCGATATAGATCGGCGCCTCGTGGAGCCTCCCTGCGGCGTTCGCCAATTTCGGAAAATCTCGTTCTGCTAAATAACCGGAGCGAACTTTGGAATTGTTGACGTGGGCTTCGGAACAAAGCATGCGCAGAACGAGCTGCTCCTTGGCCATTTCGAGTGAGAAAACCGCAACTCCCACCCCCGTAAAAGCTGCGTTGGTGGCGATGTTGAGGCTGAAGGCGGTCTTGCCCATGCTGGGTCGACCGGCAACTATGACCAAGTCGGATGGCTGAAGTCCGGCGGTAAGTTTGTCCAAATCCTCGTAGCCCGTGGGTACTCCGGTGACCATCTCTTTGCGCTCATACAGCCTTTCGACGGTTTTGAGCGTGTCTTTGATCATATCCCCTACGGCGATGAAGGATGCTTTGATCTTTTTTTCGGATATATCGAAGATCACTTTCTCCGCCGTGTCCAAGAACTCTTCGATGTTGCCCTGTTCTTCGTAACCCCGGGTAGCAATCTCGGTTGCCGTGCTGATGAGACTGCGCAAGATCGCCTTTTCTCGCACGATCCGAGCGTAGTAAGAGATGTTGGCCGCTGTCGGGACAAAATCAGCCAGAGAAGCCAAGTAGGCGCTGCCTCCCACCGCGTCAAGCTCGCCCCGATTTTTGAGACACTCGCTCAGCGTGATGAGATCCACCGGTTCGCTGCGATCCGTGAGCTCGATCATGGCGCGAAAAATCTTGCGGTGAGATTCGCGATAGAAATCTTCCGGGCGAAGCAATTCCAAAACGATATTAATGGCGTCGTTTTCAAGCAAGATTCCCCCCAAAACGGAAGACTCGGCCTCGAGGTTTTGCGGAGGAACCTTTCGAAGATTGTCGTCCAAAGCTGCCATGAATCTGTTTTCAGTTTGGGTTTCGGACGCGTTGGAGATCGCCCATGATCAGTTTATTCTTCGCCGTCGATCGGAGGACCGAACTGCAAGGCTACACCAAAGAAAACAAAAAGCAAGAACAAATATGGCCGCAACGATCATTGGCTCAAGCTCGCTAAAAAGCCTGCCGCTGGAGAAATTTCTTGGATGCGTCGACACTTCTCCAATTCGTCATTGACACCTTTTCGGCGGCGGCGTATATTTGAAGTCCGTGATGCGCTTTCCTTGAGGGCCATTGCGGTTTTTTATTTTTGGCGACGACGACACGCAACTTTGACCTCTCTCGGATTCTTCAGCGCGCCTCTAGGGGGCTGTGAAAAAGCGAATTCATGTTTCGACGCGCCCAGCACGAACGGAAAATCCTAATTATTTTCAAGCATTCCTTCGTTCGCCCTAAGCCTGTCGAAGGTTGGATTAAGGGTTTTCCTGCAGCCCGCTGAACCGTGAACCGATGGCCGTTGTGGCAATCATTCCGGCGCGCTATGGTTCGACCCGTCTTCCGGGAAAGCCTTTAGCCAGGATCGGCGGCAAACCGATGATCCAGCACGTTTACGAAAGTGCCTCAAAAGCAAAAGGTCTGGATCGGGTATTGGTGGCAACGGATGACCGGCGAGTGGAAGAAACCGTCCGGGGTTTTGGCGGCGAGGTGTTGATGACATCGAAGCACCATGCCAGCGGGACGGATCGTTTGGCTGAGGTGGCGCGGAAGATCAAGGCGGATTGGTTCGTCAATGTACAAGGGGATTTGCCATTTATTCAGTCGGAGACAATTACGCGTGCGGTTCGCCCCATGCGTCGTGACCGTTCGATTCCCATGGGGACAGTCGGCACGCCGATATTTGATGAAGCAGAGTGGCGCAACCCCAACATAGTCAAGGTCCTAACCGACCGTGAAGGCTTTGCGCTGTACTTTTCCCGTTCGCCCATTCCCTATGTGAGAAACGGCGGCGTTGATCTAAACGGGAACAAGTTGATGCCCGGTGGCAAACGGCGCTTATGGGGCCATCGGCATGTAGGCCTCTATGTATATCGGCGCGATTTCCTCCTGAAATTTGCGCGACTGCGTCCCACAGCGTTGGAACAGATCGAAAGCCTGGAGCAGCTGCGGGCTTTGGCTTACGGTCATCGAATATTTGTTGCCCCTGTGGATGAGCGGTCGGTGGAAGTCGATACGCCTGAGGATTTGGCAAGGGCGGAGAACTACTTGAGACAGGGCAGGAACTGAAAGGGAGCCATGGCTGGAGTAAAAACGAAATTTATCTTCGTGACCGGGGGGGTGGTATCTTCGTTGGGTAAGGGACTGGCTTCGGCATCAATCGGGGCGTTGATGGAGAGCCGGGGGTTGAAGGTTACTTTGTTGAAGATGGACCCCTACATTAACGTCGATCCCGGAACCATGAGCCCGTTCCAACATGGGGAAGTCTACGTGACGGATGATGGCGCCGAGACGGATTTGGATTTAGGACATTACGAGCGCTATGTTTCAACCAACATGGGCCGGAAAAACAATTGTACGACCGGCCAAATCTACGAGACCGTCATCGCCAAGGAGCGGCGAGGCGATTACCTCGGCGGAACGGTACAGGTCATCCCGCACATTACCGACGAGATCAAACGGCGAATTCTAGCCGCATCCGAAGGTTACGATATTGCGATTGGCGAAGTCGGCGGAACGGTCGGCGACATCGAAGGATTGCCTTTCCTGGAAGCGATCCGGCAGTTTGCTTGGGATTGGGGCCGAGAGAACGTGCTCTATGTGCACCTGACCTTGGTACCCTACATCACCGGTGGAGGCGAGCTTAAGACCAAGCCCACTCAACACAGCGTAAAGGAGCTGACGGGCCTGGGCATCCAACCCGATATCCTTTTGTGTCGAACGGACCGCTTCCTTGACCGAAAAATCAAAGCGAAAATCGCTCATTTTTGTAACGTAAAAGAGGAGTCGGTCATTACCGCTAAAGACGTGGAGTGGATCTACGAAGTGCCGTTGGTCTTTCATGAAGAAGGGCTTGATGCGCAGATCGTCGAGAAACTTCACATGTGGACGGGGTCGCCGAATCTTCAGAAGTGGCAAAAAACTATTCAGGTCCTGAACGGACCGAAATCTTCGGTGAAGATCGCCGTTGTTGGGAAATACATGAGCCTCAAGGAGTCCTATAAGAGCCTTTTCGAGGCTCTGGTTCACGGCGGTATCGCCAATGAGACGAAAGTTGAGTTGGACTGCATAGAGGCGGAAAAAATTGAAGAGGCGGGCGCTCCGGAACTTCTAAATCAAGCCGATGGAATCTTGGTGCCGGGTGGATTTGGCGATCGCGGCAGTGAAGGAAAGATAGAGACCATTCGTTACGCGCGGGAGAATCACATTCCGTTTTTCGGCATATGTCTCGGAATGCAGATGGCGGTGGTTGAGTTTGCGCGCAATGTTTGCGGGCTCGTTGGGGCCAATTCCAGTGAGTTCGATGCGAACAGTCCTCATCCGGTGATCCATTTGATGGAATCGCAAAGGAGTGTTGATGCCAAGGGTGGAACTATGAGGTTGGGAGCTTACCCTTGTGTGCTCCAGGATGACTCGTTGGCCTTGAAGGTTTACGGCCGCAAGAAGATTACCGAGCGCCACCGCCACCGTTATGAATTTAACAACGACTACATTGAACGCTTCACTACCAAGGGAATGGCGCTAAGCGGCGTGTCGCCTGACGGACGGCTGGTGGAGATCATCGAACTTAAAGATCATCCCTGGTTCCTGGGCTGCCAATTTCACCCGGAATTCAAATCGCGCCCGATGGATTGTCATCCGCTCTTTAAAGGCTTCATCAAAGCGGCCTTGCAAAATCGGCAAGCCCTCAGAGAAGTACCTCGGATCAAAGTCGCGCGTACCTGATCGTTGCGAGTTATCGGGTCTTTCTATCCATGAGCACCAAGCGCGTAAAAGTAGGCAATATCGAGATCGGTGCCGGGCGCCCCCTTGCGGTTATCGCCGGTCCCTGCGTGATCGAAAGTCGAGAGTCGGCCTTAAAACATGCCGCGTTGCTAAAAGCAGCCGCTGATCGGGTTGGGGTTCCCTACATCTTCAAATCTTCCTACGATAAAGCGAATCGTTCGTCGGTCGATTCCTATCGCGGACCGGGATTGGGCAAGGGCTTGGAAATTCTCGCCGAGGTCAAGCAAAGGACCGGGGTACCCATACTCACCGACGTTCATGAGAGAGAGCAGGTTGCGTCCGTGAGAGAGGTCGCCGATGTGCTGCAAATCCCCGCGTTCCTCTGTCGGCAGACAGACTTCGTTGTCGCGGTGGCTCAATCAGGGAAAGTGGTCAACGTAAAGAAAGGGCAGTTTTTAGCACCGTGGGATATCGGCAATATCGTCGACAAGATTCTCTCCGCCAACAACGATCAAATTTTACTCACCGAACGGGGAGCTTCCTTCGGTTATAACAATCTGGTTTCCGACATGCGGTCGTTAGTGGTTATGCGAGAACTGGGATATCCTGTGGTCTTCGATGCAACCCACAGCTTGCAGCTCCCAGGTGGTTTAGGAAAAGCATCCGGCGGTGAAAGAAAATACATTGGCCCGTTGGCGCGCGCCGGTGTCGCGGTGGGTGTCGATGCGCTCTTTATGGAAGTTCATGAAAATCCCGACCAAGCACTCAGTGATGGTCCCAATTCGCTGCCATTGGGGGAGTTTGAAGGGGTGCTTCGGATCGTTAAAGAAATTGATGGCATCTTGAAACGGGAATTTGGGACGTGAACAAAACAGTCATCTTGCAGCGAGCGAAAGAGGTGCTGAACATCGAAGCGACGGGCATTGTTTCGCTGATCGATCGCCTCGACGATCGTTTTATCCAAGCCGTTGAATTGCTTTATAACTGTCGCGGCAAAGTGGTCGTGACCGGGCTGGGAAAATCTGGGCTCATTTGCCGCAAAATCGCCGCCACCTTTTCGAGCATGGGCACACCTTCTTTTTTCCTTCACGCCGGCGATGCTAATCACGGCGACATGGGGATGATCGTGGAAGGAGATGTTGTTCTGGCCATCTCCAATAGCGGGGAGACCGAAGAGATTCTAACGCTGATCCCCATTCTCAAGCGAATCGGTGTGAGGCTTATCGCCATGACGGGGAATCACGACTCGACTCTCTCCCGTGCGGCGGACGTCGTTCTCGATGCGGGCGTCACGGACGAGGCCTGCCCTCTGGGGCTATCACCGACGGCAAGTACCACCGCGGCACTCGCTCTGGGTGACGCCCTTGCGGTTATCCTCTTAGAGAAAAAGGGGTTCAAGGAAGAAGATTTTGCGCTGCGCCATCCGGGGGGAATACTCGGACGCAAACTGCTCCTACGGGTCGAGGATTTGATGCACCGGGATGCCGATGTACCGCTGGTAGACGAGGAAACTCTCATGAAGGAGGCCATCCTGGTTATAACCTCGAAGCGTTTGGGTATTACGGGCGTAACCGATAAACGAGGTGATCTGATTGGGGTCATCACCGACGGGGACTTGCGCAGGGGCCTGCAAGCCCATGGCGATCGTATCCTCAGTAAGAGAGCGGCAGAAATTATGACCTTAAAGCCGCGATCGATTGAGAAGGATGCCCTCGCGTCACAGGCTTTGGCAAGGATGGAAGAGAATGTGCCCCGCCCGATCACTTCGCTTTTTGTTGTGCAGAAACCCGCTGATAGGACGCCGATCGGGATCCTACATATTCACGACCTTCTCAAAGCCGGGATCGCTTAAGCAGCCCGTGAAGCACATCTCCCCCGGGGTTCAAAAGAAAGCAGCAAAAATAAAGCTAATCCTGTTTGATGTCGATGGAGTCCTCACCGACGGCGGCATCATCATCGACGATCGAGGAGTGGAAGCCAAACGATTCGATGTACGCGACGGGCAAGGCATCACATTACTCATCCATTTCGGGATCAAAGTGGGCTTCATAACCGGACGTTACTCCAATATTGTCCGCCGCCGGGCGAAGGAACTAGGCGTAACGATTGTCTATCAAGGTGTGAAAAACAAGGCCGAGATCTATGATCGGATTAAACGGAAGACCGGACTGAAAGATGAGCAGATCGCCTATGTGGGAGATGATATATTGGATCTACCGGTATTGCGAAAGGTGGGATTGGCGATTACGGTTAGGGATGGTTGGCCAGGTCTCAAATCCCGGGTCGATTACGTGACCAAAAGTGGAGGAGGAAGGGGGGCGGTGAGGGAAATTTCAGAATTGGTACTTAAGATGCAAGATATGTGGAAGGGACTTTAAGGCCGCTAAAAATCAAGCAAATTCGTCCAGTTTGCTGAAGTCGGTAGCAATTTTCGTGCCCATTGCTTTACAGGTTTTCTAAAGAGTGGTATTTTTATACCTTGTTCTGAGGTTCATTAATGCGCAGACACAATCGGCTCATACTGCTGTTGGTCATTTTTCTATCTCTGGGAGGTGTGGCCTACAAAGTCGCCGAGAGCCTTTGGATCATGAAGGCCGAGGAGATCAGGAAAAATCCACTTAAGGCGCTGGAATATATTCCAGAGTCAGCGCTTCAGATCAAGGATTTTCGCCGCGCGAAAATTGAAAACGGACGAAAGATGTGGGAACTCTTCGGCGATGAAGCCAACTATTTCAAAGAACAGAAGGAAGCGCTCATAAAGAAGCCGCGCTTTTACTACTACAATAAACAGGGTGAGACCACCGAAACAACGGGTGATACTGCGCGCTTATTCTTTAACGAGAAAGAGTTGGAAAAAATGCAGCTCGACGGTGGAATTCAAGTAACCTATCAAGGGTACGTGCTGAAGTCCGAGGAGGCGACCTATTTCGCCGACACAGGTCGGATTGTTTTACCGAAGCGAGCAACCGTGGCAGGGAACGGCCTGGAAGTAGAAGGATCGAGGATGGAGGTTGAACTGGAAGTCAAAAAAGTGCGCTTGGTGCAGAACGTCAAGACCAAGATCGAGCCCGATAAGGTAGCGAGAAAAGACAAAAGATCTGAACCGAACCAGGCGAGCGGAGGGTAAATGGGTTCTTCAGTGCTAAGGGTATCGCTATTTCTTTTCCTCTTATCCGCTTCTGCAGTTATCGCCCTAGGCGATGCTGCGACGCCCGCGAAAGATGAGTCAAAAAAAAAGGGCGGCCCTGCGTTTGAATTCAACAAAAAAGATCCCATTTATATCACCTCCGATTGGATGGAGTTTGATCAGACCAAGAGTACGATCACGTATAAGGGACGCGTGGTGACAACCCAAGGAGATATGACCCTAAGAAGTGAGACTCTGACGGCCGACTACGGTCCGGATATGAAGCAGATTAAGCAAATCGTTGCCGAGGGGAAAGTGAATGTCACGCAAGGCAATCGGGTGGCCACAGGCGAGAAGGCAGTTTTTGACGACCAGGCCAAGACGGTGACTTTGACCGGTAGTCCCATTATGCGGCAAGGCAATAGCCAAATCAGTGGATCGCGGGTCATCTACTTTGTCGAACAGGACAGAGCGGTGGCTGAAGGAGACGGCAAAGTTAGGGTACAGGCGACGATATTTCCGGAAGAGCTACAGGCAAAGGACAAAGGAGAGACCGCTTCGAGCAATTAGAGATGAGCGTTCTTACAGCGGAGGCGGTGGCAAAAACTTATAATGGTCGTCGCGTCGTCAACGGAGTCAATATTGAGGTTAAAGGTGGTGAGATTGTCGGCTTGCTTGGTCCAAACGGCGCAGGGAAAACCACGACGTTTCATATCATGGTGGGCTTGGTTCAGCCTGACGAGGGTAAGGTGCTTTTAAACGACCAGGATCTCACCGGCGCGCCGATTTACCAACGCGCGCGGGCGGGAATCAGCTATCTCCCGCAGGAATCTTCGGTCTTTCGCCGCCTAACGGTAGAGGAAAATCTCTTTGCAATTTTGCAGACCCTTGATCTCAGCGGCGCGCAACAGCAGGAGAGATGTCAGGCGCTTATGAAGATGCTCGGTGTGGACCACCTTGCCGACCACAAAGCTTTCACGTTGTCTGGTGGAGAGCGGCGGCGAGTAGAAATTGCCCGCGCGTTGGTTCTTTCTCCTTATTTTGTTCTCCTGGACGAACCTTTTACCGGTGTGGATCCCATTGCCGTTGCAGAAATACAGAAAATCATCCGTAGATTGATCGTGAGCGGAATCGGGATTCTCATTACGGACCATAATGTCCGGGAAACGTTGGGGATTTGCGACCGAGCCTATATTCTTAGCGAAGGCATTGTTCTAGAAGAAGGAACGCCGGACAAGATCGCCTCAAGCGCCAAGGCGAGGAAATTCTATTTGGGAGAAGGTTTTAAGTTCTAATTATGGCTCTAGAGATTCGTCAGGTCCAGAAACTCGCGCAGCAATTGGTCATGACACCTCAGCTGCAGCAGGCGATCAAGCTGCTCCAGCTGTCCCGTGTCGAATTACAGGAGATGGTTTCGAAGGAGCTGCAGGATAATCCCGCCCTAGAGGAAGGAACCGCTGAGGAGACTGAGAACGGGGATCAACCCAAGTTGGAATTGCCGCCAGACGGCGCGGAGCCAATGACGGAGCCCGTGATCAACCGCGAGCCTGCCGTTGACAAGATCGGTACGTTGGACTGGCAAGAATATCTCGATACCCATTCCAACTCCATCCACGGATCTTTGACCGCCGAAGCTACCGGGGACGATGGCGACAGCCCGCCTTCCTGGGAGAATAGCTTGACCAAGAAGAGCTCGCTGGAAGATCATTTGATTTGGCAACTCCGCCTCTCAAAGATCTCCGAGCGCGAAGAGACCATCGGTTTTTACATCATCGGCAACTTGGACGAGAATGGCTACTTGGCCCTTTCCGTGGAGGAACTCTGCAAGGCTACGGAAAGTAGCCCTGAGGACGTGGAGAAAGTTCTCAAGCGAATTCATTTCTTTGATCCGGTAGGGGTTGCGGCGCGGGATCTGAGGGAATGTCTCCTGGTACAGCTTGAGAACCTCCAGTTCGGTGACAGTTTGGCGGCTCGAATCGTGCGCGATTATCTCAATTACCTGGAATCCAAACGTTACGAAAAAATGGCTCGCGAGCTGGGTGTTACCGTGGATGAAATTGCCGACGCAGCTCACGTTATTGCGTCCCTTGAGCCAAAGCCATCGCGTGGTTTCGGACAAGAGGAAGTTCTGACCGTTTTGCCCGACGTCTTCGTGGAAAAAATCGGTAACGAATACGTCATCTACCTCAACGACGACGGCGTACCACGCTTAAGGATAAGTTCACTTTACCGCCGTATGGTGGGCCAGGAAGGAGCCGCAGAAGAACAGGCGCGCCAATACCTCCAAGAAAAGGTGCGCGCGGCTACATGGTTGATCAAGAGCATTCAACAGCGGCAACAAACCCTCTACCGTGTGACCCAAAGCATTTTTAAATTTCAGCTGGAATTCCTCGATCACGGAGTGAGTCACCTAAAACCCATGGTGCTTCGGGATGTCGCCGAAGACATACACATGCATGAATCCACGGTGAGTCGAGCCACGGCCAACAAGTACGTTCACACACCGCAAGGGCTCTTTGAGCTCAAGTTCTTTTTCCAAAGCGGTCTCAAAAGCGGTACCGGGGAAGACGTCGCGAGCGAAAGTGTGAAGGAGAAAATCCGCGGCATTATCGCTTCCGAAGACCCCCGAAAGCCCCACAGCGACCAACACATTGCCGCGCTTTTGTCGAACGATTCTATCGATATCGCACGTCGTACGGTAGCCAAGTACCGGGAAGCCATGGGCATTCTCCCGTCATCAAAGCGGAGACAGCCCTATTTCAGAAAATAAGTTCTGGAGAGGTAGACTGCACAATGACCGACGTGAAAGTTGCGGTGACTTTCCGACATACGCCACCGACTGATGCGTTGAAACATTATGCTGAGGAAAAAATCCACCGCATCGGAAGGTATTTCTCACGGCCCTTGGAGGCCCATGTGGTTCTATCCGTGGATTCTAAAAAACGCCAGACGGCGGAGATCGAGCTGCATACCCACGGAGCCATGATCCATGGCAAGGAAGAAACCGATGATCTCTATGCGGCCATTGACTTAGTGATTGACAAGCTTCAGCGCCAGGTGCAAAAGCGAAAAGAAAAGATCAAGCTTAATCGAAGAAGGGCGAAAGCGTGAAGATTACAGATTTTCTGACTGAGAAAGCGGTTATCCCTGCTCTCACGGCTCGCGAAAAAAATGCTGTCCTAAAAGAAATGGCGACCGGGTTGGTCGCTAACCATCCAGTGCTGGATGAGAAAAAGGTTCTTGAGGTTTTGTTGGAAAGGGAGCGGATCAGCACAACGGCCATTGGTGAAGGCGTGGCGATCCCTCATGGAAAGCTTCGAGGGGTCGACCGCGTCGTCGGAATTTTCGCCCGTAGTCTGGAGGGAGTTGATTTTGCTTCTCTAGACGGCGGACCGACGCACTTGTTCTTCGTTCTGATCGCTCCGGAAAATGCAGCAGCCGATCACCTGAAGGCCTTGGCGAGAATTTCCCGATTGCTAAAGGACCCCACTTTTCGCAGCCGCCTTATCGAAGGGAAGACAGGACAAGAAATCTTCGAAATCATCGCCCAAGAAGATCAAAAGTTCTGACCTCTTATGGCCGATGGTCTGGATATCATCATCGTCACCGGCCTTTCCGGCTCCGGCAAGAGCGTTGCTATTCATGCTCTAGAAGACAATGGATTCTTTTGTATCGACAATCTGCCGGCGCTGTTAATCCCAAAATTCATTGACCTTTGCCAAGGGTATCAAGAAGAGATCAAACGGATCGCCCTGGGCGTCGATTTAAGAGGCGGCCAGTTTTTACAAACTTGGCCACAAGTTCTAACTGAGATGCGCGCTGCTGATCACCATGTCCAGGTGCTCTTTTTCGATGCTTCGGATGAAGTTCTGCTGCGTCGATTTAATGAGACGCGGCGCCCGCATCCACTCGCGGGCCAAGGATCGATTCAGGAAGGCATCACGCGGGAGCGTAAAGCGTTGGAAGGTATGCGGGAACTCGCCGATAAGGTGATCGATACGAGTGAATTGAATGTGCACCAACTCAAGCGAGAGATGGAAGAGAGCTTTTGCCAAATCTCGGACTCCCGCCGCATGACGATGTTTTTGACTTCCTTCGGATATAAGTATGGCATTCCGCACGACACCGATATTATTTTCGATGTTCGATTTCTTCCGAATCCGTATTTTGTCCACGAACTCCGAGGAAAGAGCGGATTGGAGTCTGAGGTCAAAGAGTATGTTCTTAAAAACGAGGAGACGAGGGCATTTCTCGATCGGCTTGACGCGCTTTTGGAGTTTACGTTGCCGCTCTACGAGCGGGAGGGCAAAAGCAGTCTAACCGTCGCCTTGGGGTGTACCGGTGGGCGACATCGCTCTGTTGTGCTGGTTGAAGAGCTGCGGAAAAGGCTAAGCCAGGATAAATTTCCCGTCCACGCTAAACACCGAGATATCGATAAATAGCTGAATGAGTAAAATCACTAAGAGGTTGGAGATCAAGAACAAGCTTGGGCTCCACGCTCGAGCGGCGGCCTTGCTGGTGCAAACCGTAAACAAGTTTGCCGCCCAAGTGAGTTTTTCCAAAGATGGCCAGATTGCCGATGGCAGGAGCATTATGGGCGTTCTGACGTTGGCTGCGACGCAGGGCAGCAAGATCCAAGTCGAGGCCACTGGCGAGGATGCGGAACGAGCGGTACGAGCCATCGAAAAATTGATTGACAAGAAATTCAACGAAAACGAGTAAGGTTGAATCGCCCCACCTTATCCGATATAGAGAACTAATTCTTTTTTGACTTAAAAGCCTCTGGAGGTGGCGTCAATGGTAGGCAAGGATTTTTTATTTACTTCAGAGTCGGTCTCTGAGGGTCACCCGGACAAGCTCTGCGATCAAGTATCGGATGCGATATTGGACGCTCACTTGGCCGGTGATCCGGAGAGCCGGGTTGCTTGCGAAAGCTTGGCGAAGACCGGAATGGTAGTCGTTGCCGGCGAGATCACCAGCAAAGCTAGGGTCAGCTACGTGGATATTGTGCGCGAGGTTGTGCGTGAGATTGGTTATACGGACTCCTCCATGGGATTTGATGGTAATACCTGCGCCATTATCACCGCCATCGAGCAACAGTCACCGGATATTTCACAGGGAGTCACCGAGGGTCAGGGGTTGCACAAAGAGCAGGGTGCCGGTGATCAGGGGATGATGTTTGGTTACGCTTGCGATGAGACTCCGGAGCTCATGCCGTTCCCGATTCAAATGGCCCACAGTCTGGTCAAATATCTGGCCAAGATTCGCAAAGGCGGCGAGGCGTATTTCCTCAGGCCTGACAGCAAATCCCAGATTACGGTGGAGTATCGCGACGGCAAGCCCGTCACAGTCAAAAATGTTGTCATCTCGACCCAGCATAGTCCTGATGTCGAATACAAAAAACTGAGGGAAACCATTATCGACGGCGTCATTAAGGCCGTCATTCCTGCCGAGTATCTAAACAAAGATACGATTTATCATGTCAATCCCACGGGACGTTTTGTCATCGGTGGTCCGCAAGGGGATTGCGGACTCACTGGCCGGAAAATCATTGTCGACACTTACGGCGGCATGGGGCGCCACGGTGGCGGCGCCTTCTCTGGTAAAGATCCCTCGAAGGTGGACCGCAGCGCGGCGTACATGGCGCGTTACGTTGCGAAAAACATCGTCGCTGCGGACTTAGCAAAGAGATGCGAGGTCCAGCTGGCTTATGTCATCGGCGTAGCCCAACCTGTCTCCGTACTCGTGGACACCTTTGGCACCGGAGTTATTCCGGAGACGAAAATCGCAAAAATCGTTCAAGAAAGCTTTGATCTAAGCCCGAAAAGCATCATTCAAACCCTGGATCTCAAACGGCCGATCTATCGTTCAACCGCTTCCTACGGTCATTTCGGACGCACGCCCGATGATGGTCAGTTCACCTGGGAGAAGACGGACCGTGCAGCAGAGCTCAAAAGAGTCGCGGCGCGCACATAGTCTCGATCAGGCGGGGGAGGCAGTCAAAGGATGGCGGCAAAAAACTACGACGTCAAAAATTTTCGTTTAGCTCAAAACGGACGGAAGCGGATACTCTGGGCCGGTCACGACATGCCGGTTCTGCAGCGGGTGCGCGAGCGGTTTCGCAAGGAGAAGCCGCTCCGGGGCATGCGTTTTTCCGCTTGCCTTCATGTTACCGCGGAAACCGCCAATCTGGTTCAGACTTTGAAAGCCGGTGGCGCGAATGTCGTTCTGTGCGCGTCCAATCCGCTTTCCACGCAAGACGATGTCGCGGCGTCGCTGGTACAGCACGACAAGATACCCGTCTATGCCATCAAGGGAGAAGATAATAAGACGTATTATCGTCATCTGCGCGCGGCTCTGGATCACGAGCCGGTAATTACGATGGACGACGGCGCCGACCTGGTTTCCTTGCTGCACACGGATTATTCGAATCTTGCATCCAACTTGATTGCCAGCATGGAAGAGACCACCACGGGGGTGATTCGGCTGCGCGCCCTGGAAAAGGATGGGGCGCTCAAAATTCCCGTAATCGCGGTCAACGACGCCGCCACGAAACACCTTTTCGACAATCGCTACGGTACCGGACAATCTACGATCGACGGCGTTATTCGGGCGACGGACATGCTGATCGCCGGAAAGCGGGTTGTCATTGCTGGTTACGGGTGGTGCGGTAAGGGTGTGGCGTCGCGGGCGCGCGGCATGGGCGCCAAGGTGATCGTTACCGAAGTGGATGCAGTCCGGGCTCTCGAAGCGGCGATGGATGGCCTTGAAGTGATGACGATGAAGGAGGCCGCTCGGGTGGGCGATCTCTTTATCACGCTCACCGGCGACATGCATGTCATCGCAGAGGAACATCTGAAGGCTATGAAAAATGGCGCGGTGATTTGTAACTCCGGTCACTTCGATATCGAAATCGACCTCAAAGCGCTGAAGAAACTTTCCACCAAAGTCGAAAAAGGCGTGCGTAATTTCGTCGATGCCTATACCCTGCCTGGAGGAAAAAAGATTTACCTGATCGGCGAAGGTCGGCTGGTCAATCTCGCTGCCGCGGAAGGACATCCGGCTTCAGTGATGGATATGAGTTTTGCCACGCAGGCCTTGGCCTCTGAATGGGCTGTGAAAAACCGCAACGAGCTGACTCCCAAAGTCTATGAGGTTCCCATCGCGGTGGAAAACTGGGTCGCAAAGCTCAAGCTCGCGTCGATGGGTATTCGCATCGATACTCTGACCCAGGAGCAGGAAAAATATCTTTCTTCCTGGGCCCACGGTACTTAGTCGTTTTCGTCAAGGGCTTTTTTCAAAAGGTTTCGGGAGCTTGAGCTGCTTTCCGGGGCCTTTTTATTTTCATCAAAGCCGCAACGCCACACGATAGCTTGACCTGAAGCTACCCGTCGGAATAATAATGGCTTGAGGTTTACCAATACCAGAACGTTACAAGGAGGGCTACATGAATGCAGTGCAAAAATTTATCGTGTCCGCCCGCAAGCTTCACGCCGAGGAAAAAGATGCCGCGAAACGCTGGGAGAAAATGATTCCGGTGCTCCAGGAATTGATCGCTGACCCGGCGGTCAAAGAACAATCAAAGAGTTGGCCTGCTTGCCGACAAAGCGATCGAGCACAAAACCTACTCTTCTACGAAGATCCCGACTACAAGTTCGTCATTAACGGACTGATTAAAGACCCAAGGTCGCGCACCCAAATCCACGATCATGCGCATAACTGGACGCTGTATGGGGTCCTTGACGGCCGCGAGACCATCGAGCGCTACGAGCGCGTTGACGATCGGTCAAGGCCCGACTACGCTGATATACAACAGACGGAGAATGTGAAGGTAGGGCCCGGCAAAGTCGATCTGGTTGCGCCCTATCAAATCCATGCCGAAGAAAGCGGCGAAGAGCGAACGGTGGCCATTATCGTTCGGGCGGAAAAAGCAGGCGGTTTCTTGCAGGGTCGATACGATCCAGCGACGAAAAAATACTGGCAAGGCTACGGACCGGAACAGATTCCCTACGAATTGAAATAGGGCGAACTCACGATCCTGATTTTTGTTCGTAGTTATCTAACTTCCAACCTCTGAGGTAATCGTGGCAGAATCAGGAACTGGCGGTAGACCCCGCATCGCAGTCTTTTCGGGGCCCACGGCGACAATTCAAAACAGCGAACCGTTGGTCACCAGCAATAAAGCGCGGGAGAAGTACGGACTACCGCTGCGGACGAATCCAGACGGGACGCCGATGCGCTTCGATGTGTTGCGCGCGCAACGTTTGGCTGCGCCCGTCACGGTCTACGTTGAACAATTCAGCGCCCACCCGCTCGAACGTGATGCCGCCGAGCTTTACACTCAGCCCGACGGTTACCTGGATTCTGCCGGCGTTTTTCACAAAGAGCGCACCGGGCCCAGTGACAAACCCGTCTACGAAGTAACTCTCAAGCCGGAGGACGGTCTCTATCCGTTGCCCTATATGGCGCGCCAAGCCAACGGACAAGCATGGGAAATGGATGGCACTGAAAAAAACGTACCGGCGGACCTTTGCCGGGTACCGTTCTTTCCGGACGGGTCGCGTCTATTTGAAGAGATCGATCGTCTAGGTATTTCAGACGAAGGTGTCGGCTGTCTTCTGACCGCAAAAGCTGACTTCGATTTCTACCGTGCGCTGCCGTCCGGCGGCTATGCGAAAGGACGGAGCGCTGGCGAACGAACTGACATCGGCGATGGCGACATCACGCCGGAAGTTCGCGGCATAGATTTCTTTCCGTACCGGCCGGGTTACTTGCGTAAAGAGCCTCCCATGGCGGCGTTAGCGCGTCTGACCAATGTCGTTCAACGTGCGCTCAGCAGCGGCAAGTATCTGGGTGGGATATGGCTTGAAGGGAGCCCGTTTGTTGAAGAGACGACCTACTGGCTGAACCTGCTGATCGATACCACTCTGCCCATCGTTGGCAATTCATCGCAGCGGCCCCATGGGGCCATTGGCAACGACGGAGATCGTAATATCGTCGATTCCGTGGACTACATCACATCGCGAATTTGGGCCGATGGAAACGGGCGAGATCATATCGGCGCCGTCGCGATTCTCGACGAACAGATTTTTACCGCGCGGGACGTGCAAAAAGCCGACGCCCGGCCCGGTGGTTATATCGCCACGGGAGGGCATGGCGGAATTATCGGCAGAATGGGGCATCCCGGTTTACCACAGTTCTCGTTTAAGACAGTCAAGCGGCATACCTACGACTCGTTGGTGAATATCACGGTGTTACCGAAAGAGGTTCAAGGTTCAAGGGTTCAAAGTTCTAAGGTCGTTGCCATCACCGTGCCGATCAAAAATGATGCAGGAGAATTGCTGCCAACGGCGATTCCGAAAGCCACGATCGTCAAGCATGCGCGCTATTTACCGGAAGATACAACGGGCAATGCAGACGAAGAAGTCGATATTCTTGCACGCATTGAAAAGAATCTAGCCGGTGCGCCGCTGGCGGGATTCGTTGCCGAGGGCTCGGCGCCTTTCGGTGCGATGAGCAATTCCGTTGATGCCGCGCTCAAGCGCGCGACGTTCAGTGGCATGCCGGTAGTTAAAGTCTCAAGAGGAAACACGAGTGGTTTCGTCGATGCCACCCGCGATCCGCTGGCGATTGCTGGGAGCAATCTCACAGCAACCAAAGCGCGTTTGTTACTTATGGCTTGCTTAATGAGATTGGGCAGTTTACCGCTGGCGGTTGATCCCAATAAACCGACGGAAGCAGAAACGGAAGCGACCAAAGCAAAGCTAAAGCAATACCAGGAAGTGTTCGATACTCACTGATCTCCGGCAGCTCGTGGATATTCGGAGGGAAATTGATGTCAGGAAAACATGATCACAAACCCTTTGAGGGACACATGCATGACTTCGAGGCTCATATTCGGGCCGTTGAAGAAGACCTGGAATATTACCGAGCCAAACGGTTTGAGCCACGCATCATTTATTTGATTCGTCGCGGCGTCGTGACTTTCTACGATTTACTGAAAGCAAGGGTGGCGCTCAAGCGGAGCAACCAGTTCTTCAAACCAAAGCGGCCACAGGGGAAAAACATCGAAGCCCGCGTGCGTTACTTGGAAGAATGGCTCGATGAATATGTGAAAGGCATCGCGTTGGTGTCCGCCCGAGCCGTCGAAGCCATGGACATGGTGACCGAAGACAACCGCAAGGAGCGCGGCGATTACGACGACTTTTTCAAAATCAAGAAGAAGGAACACCACGGCACTCTCGAAGAACGCATGGTGAATGTGGAGCAAGATTTGAAAGATTACCAAGAGCTGCTCGAGGTATTTGTCCAAGCGCTGATCACCCGTGGTTGGTCTACGCGCGAGCAGTTGCAACAGCGTTGGCAGCAGCTCCATGAGGAGCGCCCGTGGGCCGGTGGGGTAATCGTCGCCAAAGCGTGGTCTGATCCTGCGTTCAAGCAGGCGTTGTTGTCGACCGGCCGCGAGGCGCTCCGAGAGATGGGCGTGCACCAGGGGAAAGTCGGCAAGTTGGTGGTGGTGGAGAATACCGACAAGGTTCACAACGTCATCGTGTGTACGTTGTGCTCCTGTTATCCCTACGACATTCTTGGCGATACACCGTGGTGGTACAAGCACGAGAGCTACCGGACAAAAATCGTGCAAAATCCCCGCGCCTGTTTGCGGGATATGTTCGGGCTGGACGTTCCTGCCAGTAAAGAAGTTCAAGTGTATGATAGCACTTCTGATGTTCGATATTTTGTTCTACCACAACGTCCCGCTGGTACAGAGGCAATGTCCGAAGAAGAATTAGCCAAGCTCGTCACCGTCGATAGTTTGATCGGCGCCGGTTACGCGCTGAAACCTTCCCAGCAGAAAGAAGCGGAGAATTTAGGAGTGACACCGGAAGCCCCCAGAGTCCGGCCGGATTGAGAAGAACCATGGAATCCACCAACAGCAGGTATAAGATCGGCGACGCCGTTCTGGTTGCGGCCGAAAATCCCACCGGTAACCCGCGCACACCGCGCTACATCAGAGGCAAGCGCGGCATCATCGGCTTAGTCCATGGGGTTTTGGAAAACATCGGAGACCACCGTGGTATTCATAACCCACTATACACGGTCAGATTCGACTTGAGCGAAGTATCGACTTGCGGCGATCAAGATTCGATTTGGGTTGACGTGCATGAGGAATGGTTGAGTTCACTGCAATCGGAGGAAAGAAATTAGTCGGCTAAGGACTGGTGTGTCGTGACACAGTGTGATTGCAGTACCTTGCCCCGATTTTTGCGAATTTTGTTACTGACCCTTACGCTCGGGCCGGATACTTTTCTAGGACTACCTGAGCAATCAACTCCGCGATAATTTCATCGTCATAGCGAATTTCGTAAATCCCCGCGTGGGATAGGTCATCAGGTTCTTCTGGCTCGTGCAACACGCGAAGTAGCCGGCTGTCCGGGCTCTCACGC
>Ga0209874_1000075_pt1 | contig 23556 bp, 19 predicted proteins | sample GWRWN1_20_30_FD_187216 | JGI IMG/M metagenome (GOLD analysis project Ga0209874, IMG submission 187216) | Riverbed sediment microbial communities from areas with no vegetation in Columbia River, Washington, USA - GW-RW N1_20_30 (SPAdes)... | ecosystem: Environmental > Aquatic > Freshwater > River... | reverse complement strand
ATAGCGCCGCCAAACTCCGCCGATCCTGCATCCGAGAATGAACCCGCCGCAAGCAGCGGGGTATCGAAAGAACTTAATAATAATTTTCCCCTAAAGTTGATAGGGGTCGGAAACGGCTCTCGCCGTCCCCGCCCTCCGAACCGTGCGTGCGGTTCTCCCGCACACGGCTCTCCGGTCGGTGGTTTCCTCATCGGGATTGGCTCGCCAGCTTCCAGGCTGTATGCATGGTGAACAGTCCCTGGGCCGCGAAGAATGTATTGGGCCAGCGCTGATGATCCTCTCGACAAACTCCCATGCCCGGTCGCTTCTCCTGCTTTCGTAGTATCGCTCGCAACCGTCGGCGTATAAAGCTATCCATCCATATAAAGGTGTTCGGATGAGCATGCTTGAAATAGTTAAACCAGCCGCGCAGCGTCGGATTCAATTCGACGATAATTTTCGCCAAACTATCCCCGCGCGTGCGCTTGGTCCTCATCCGAATGCGTTCGTGCATGGCCTTAAGACTCTTGCGCCTCACCCAACGCCGCCGCACTTCGAAGTGATAACCCAGAAAGTCAAAGCCCTGCCCCCATTGCCGACAGTCTCCCACGTGGGTCTTCTCGGCGTTAAGACTCAGGCCATTGACCTCTACCCAGGCTTTTACCTCCGCAAGCGCCGCTTGGGCTTCTTCAGCACTACCGCACAACACCACAAAGTCATCCGCATATCGCACCATCCGATAGCCCTTCTGCACCATCTGACCATCCAGGCCATGAAGGTAGATGTTGGCCAACAGCGGACTGATCACCGCCCCTTGCGGTGTGCCGCCGCTCGGCCTCCATTTCTCCATGTCCTTGACGATGTCTTGATGCAGATAGGCCTCGATCAGCTCCAGCACCCGGCCATCGCTCACACGCTCCTTTATGCACTCCATAAGCCGCCCATGCGGAATCGTGTCGAAGTAGCTCCTCAAGTCGGCATCCACCACAAAGGTGTAGCCCTCTCTAAGCAGTCGGTCCACTTCGCGAAGCGCGTCTTTGCAACCAAGACCCGGGCGAAAGCCATAACTCATCTTCAGGAACTCCCGCTCAAAGATGGGCTCCAGCACAAACTTAAGCGCCGTCTGTACGATGCGGTCTTTAACCACCGGAATCCCCAACGGACGAAACTTCCCGCCTCCTTTGGGAATCTCCACCCGCCGCACCGCCATCGGCCTGTAGGTGCCCCGCTCCAGCGCTATGCTCAGTTCCTTCAGATACATCTCCGCCCGTGCCGCAAACCGCTTGACGCTTTGACCGTCCACTCCTGCTGCTCCGCCGTTCGCCGCTACCTTCTGCCAGGCTGCTTTAAGCGTCTCGATTCGGTACACTTTGTCGATCAGGCTGAACCATTTACCTCCTTTGACGCCGTTTTCCAGCGCCGCCAACATGCGCTCGTTCCATACCGAAGCTTCCACCCACGACCAATCTCTTCTGTGGGCCTCTGCGCCTTGTGTAGCCACCTCCGGCACTCCCGGCGCTTTGCTTTCGCTTTGCTTCGTCGTGAAACTCACGCTTCCACCTTCCTATCCTCCCTTCCCTCGGAGCGGCTTTGCTTTCCGCCCCTCTCGCGGCTTTCACCGCAGCCGTACTACGGGGACTCTGACTCCTGCGCCGCTCACCTACGACGCAGGTCTCCCCGCTTACTGCGCCACACCTTCCTGCCGTTCCGTCTCCAACCACGCGGGCTGCCTGGTCATCGCTTCACCCACCACGCCAGCGTGACCAGCGAGTTTCGGACTTCGCCATGAATGAGCAGGCTCGTCGCAGCTCCCCGCCGAATCGAGTTCGTTATCCTACGGACCAACAGTTCGCCTCCGGTTGCTCTCCACCTTGCCTAGGGGCAACGCAGTTACCTTCGGCTACGGAGTTGTGGCATACTCCGACACGGACTTTCACCGTGCTAATGTGGCGCCCTCACGGGCGCACTCACCCCCGAATGTTTTTATCGGGGGTCCAGTCAGGGAGGTTGTTTGGTGTTTAGGGTTCGGCTTGAATAAGTGAATAAAGCGGCCGTTGAAAAAGCCAAACCGGGAGCTTTTTTCTTGGTCCTCGCGGCTATCTACGCGGCCGACTGTTTTTGCTCAGACGAGACGTTGGCACAAAGTTTTTTCCATAGACAGGCCATACAGCCGGCATGGATTCTCCCATAGAATCTGGCGCGCCGTCGCTTCCGACAGATCAATGCGTCCAATGAATGCATCGCGATCACCGCTGAATTCCTCCCAGGGTTTCTCGTGGGGAAAATCCGATGGCCAGAGCAACTGTGTGCTGCCCAGGCGCAAAAAGCCATTGACTTTTCGCGGACAATACCTCTAGCTCCGGTCTCTCCTTTCTGATATTCACCCCGTCTTGGAGGCCATTCAGTACCAGAGCATGAACAGGGGGTTGCAGATGAAGCGGATAGCATCGGTTTTCCTTTGCCTCGTATTCTTCATTGTGCCGTATGAGGCCTTGCCCGCAGACAAACTCTGGGGCGTCCATTCTGCGCGCGTCATGTCTCAATCTATGCCTTGGATTGCCGAGAAGGCGGGACTCTTTCGGAAATATGACCTCGAATTTCCGCTGGTCTACATCGGCTCTTCGCCGCTGGCGACCGCCGCGATGCTCGGCGGCGACGGAGAGTTGCTTATGGACGGCGGGCTGGGCATCGTGCGCGCTTATGTTCAAGGCAACACAGAGCTTGTCTGTATCGGCGGACAGAAAAACATTTTGACCCAGAGTATCTTGGCCAAGCCGCCGATCAAGCGACTGGAAGATTTGCGCGGCAAAAAGGTCGGCGTTACCCGGATCGGGGCCACAACCCATTATTTTGCCACTCAGGCTTTCCGCAAAGTAGGCATGGAAGCGGGACGAGACTACACGATGATCCAGACCGGCGGGGCGCCGGAGATGCTCGCAGCACTCTTGAGCGGCGCCATTGACGCCGGAACTCTATCACCGCCCCTGGATGGCCAGGCCCTCGCCCAAGGTTATCAGTACGTCGTCTACGGTCCCGATCTCCGTATTCCTCAAGTGGCCGTGGGCTTCATGACGCGCCGATCAGCGCTTGCGAAACGGCCTCAGGTACTCGGAAGATTCATGCGGGTGATGGCCGAGGCCGCAAAGATCCTGCACACCGACAAGGAGTTTACGTTTAAAGTCCTCAGCAAACAGTTGCGGCTTAACGACCGCAAGGCCCTTGAATCGAGTTACAATGAGGAGATCAAAGTTTTGGAGCCCAGGCTGACGATCAGGTCTGAGGCTTTTCAGGCGATTCTGGATGACGTCGCCCAGACCGATCCTCGAGCCAAGAAGGTGAAGCCCGAACACTTCATCGACAGGCGATTCCTCGACGAAATGACCAAGAGCGGTTTCTTTGACAAGCTCTGGGGAGAGAAATCGTAACAGTTGGTCTATTAGAGATCTGACTCGAAGAAGTTCCGACAATTGCAACGCCAAGGGGTCGCCTTAGTTCAACATGACTAGAGCCCTACCCTTTGCCTTCTTGTGAAACCCTCTACCTCACCTGCAACTCGTCCACGAATCATTTGATTGAGCGGTTTCCACGGGGTAAGTTTCGCGTTTAATCATGTTCGCCATCTTCCTCGCGCTTTTCGGTTCGTTCTGGTTCGCCGCTTCGATGATCCTCATCAATCGCGGCGTGCTGTCCATCGACTACTTCAGAGGCCTGCTCGCCAACCTGGGCATCAACACGGTATTCCTTTGGCTCTATCTCATCCTGTTTATCGACAACATCGATCTTTGGCTTCCGATCAACGGCATCTTCGTCGGCGTCGGCATTTTTGTGCCCGGCGTTGCGCGCTTTTTTATTTTCAAAAGCATGGAGCGGCTTGGCGCGACGATCTCCTCCTGCCTAACCAATGCCGGGCCGCTCTTTGCCATCGTCATCGCCATATCGTTTCTGGGGGAGCAGCCGACGGTGAGCAATATTCTTGGCGCCATTTCCATCGTTGGGGGAATCATCGCGCTCTCATGGAAAGGTGTCGCCAAGACCTGGCGCACACGCGATCTCGGCTTTCCGCTGGCCGCGGCCTTGCTCTTCGCCGCGCGAGATAACCTCGTGCGTTTTGCCGTAGTCCAGATCCCCTCACCGGTCGTCGGCGCCACCATCGCGGCGACAACGTCACTTTTCACTATGGGCGCCATGTACTTGACTTTCGGCGAGAAGAAACCGCTGCCGCCATCTGCCAAGGTTGGCTTGAGCTACTTTGCGATCTCCGGGTTCATGAACTTTCTCTCTTATGTTTTGACCTACACGGCCCTCAGCCTGGAGCGAGTTTCCATTATCTCACCACTGGTAAACGCCTCCTCTCTCTTCGTCCTGCCGCTCTCGATGTTGCTTCTCAAAGATGTGGAAACGCTGACGCCACGAAAGATCGGTGCCACGGCGCTGGTGATTCTCGGTGTTTTTCTGATTTCCTGGGAAAAATTATGATGCACGGTCCTATGATCAGCACGCAACTCCGGCTTGACGGCGCTAAGCGATTTCATTAACGTCGGAACGTTGCATAATCGTCAAATCATCCGAGGATGCACATTTGTCCGCGGGGTGACGGCGTGCGCAACGTGATCCGGCTCCTTGGGGCAACCAACGAAAAAATCCGCCGTCTAAAAGCGGAGGATCTCGTCGACGATCGATTCGTAAAAAAACTCGAGAAGGAAGGACGCTTCCAATAGGCACGGGCACTAGTCGAGGTATCCCATATGAAAATCGGGCTAAGCCCCCTCCAAGGACACGCAAGATTTGAAGAGACCCTGCGAGAATGCGAGCGCGCTGAAGCAGCAGGATTCGACTCGATCTGGCTGGGTGAGCATCACAACAATCCCGTCTTGTATCCGGCCCCTCTGATCGGACTTACTGCCGTCGCGAGCCGGACCCACTCCATTCGCTTAGGCACAGGGGTTCTTTTGCTTCCGCTGTACCATCCTGTAATGGTTGCCGAGGAAGGCGCGATGGTGGACATGATTTCCGGCGGTCGTTTGATTTTAGGGATAGGCGCCGGCTACGCCCCGGAGGAATTCGCCGCTTTTGGTTATTCGCTCAAGGAGCGCGGGAGCAGACTAGAAGAGGGCGCCTCCCTGCTTCTCCGGCTCTGGACGGAAGAGAACGTCACTCATCATGGCAAACATTATCGGGTGGATAACGCCACGATCGCCCCGCGGCCGGTACAGCGACCAAGACCACCCATCTGGTTCGGCGCCTGGGCCGAGCCGGCCATACGCCGAGCCGCGCGCCTCGGAGACGCCTGGTTCGTGGGACCCTCTGCCAATCTCACGGAGCTCACTCCCTGCGCGCGCCTGTATCAAAAAGCCTGCGGCGAGACCGGACGCGGCGAAGGCGAGATCGCGGAGCGAGGAATCTTTCTTGAGCTTAGAGTACGCTTTGTTTCTACTTGAACCACTATCGACCAGTACATGAGGTTGACAAAGATAAGGACGGGCTATATCACCGAATCGGTGCGTTTCTGTGCGCCAATCAAATTTACGCTCAAGGAGTTGATATGGCAGCGTATACATTACTCGACGCGGATTCACACGTTAGCGAGCCATTGAACCTATGGCAGGAGCGCTTGCCCGCAAAGTACCGGGATAAAGCCCCTCGGATGCTAACGGAGTATGAAGGGCGCCCGGGTGCCTGGTGGCTCATCGAAGAGGAACGTCATCCTCATAACGTGATTTTGGGGTTCGGCGGGAACAAGACGTTGGAAGAATTGCAGCAGTTCCTTAAAGGCTTCTCTTACGCAGGAGCTCATCGTGGAGGATGGGACCCGGCCCAGCGCGTAAAGGACATGGACCAGGATGGTGTAGCGGGAGACGTGCTTTACACCACCTTGGGTTTCCGCATGTTCTGGATAAAGGATGCCGGGTTCCAAAGAGCCTGTTTCCGAGTCTACAACGATTGGCTCGCCGAGTTCTGCAGCTATGCGCCCCAACGTCTGAAAGGCTTGGGACTCATTTCGCTATATGACCCGAAACAGGGCGTCGAGGATTTAGAAGAGTGTTCCAAAAAAGGTTTGGCGGGTGGTCTTATCTGGGCCTCGCCACCCGACGATCTGCCTTTTTACTCAGAGGCTTATGATCCTTTCTGGGCAGCGGCTCAGGAGCTTGCGATGCCTCTCAGTCTCCATGAATTCGCCGGGCTTCAATGGGTCGACTGGGACTCCAACGACAAAAAACGAACGGTAGCCGGCGCCATTAACTCCCATGAGGTCGAGAAAACCTTCGCTACGTTCATCCTGTCCGGCATCCTAGAAAAGTTTCCGCGCCTCAAGGTTATCTCAGCGGAATTGAACTGCGGTTGGCTTCCCTATTTCCTGCGCCGTATGGATGAACGCTTCGAGTCTCGTGGAACGCGGCTGCACGGCAGCCCATTTCCTACCAAGCTGACCATGAAACCCAGTGACTATTTCCATCGCCAGTTATACGCCACCTTTATCGACGATCCCTTTGGAGTGGCCCATAGGAGCGAGATTGGCGTGGACAATTTGCTGTGGTCTTCGGACTTTCCCCACAGCGCAACCTTCTGGCCCCATTCTCAAGAAAAAGTCGCGCGGGACTTCCAGGGAGTCAGTGAAGACGATAAGCGGAAAATCTTGTGTGAGAACGTCGCAAAGCTGTATGGCTTCGACGTGGTTGATTTTAGACCCGGACCACGGGCTGGCGATCGTTACTAAAATACCCCCGTGTCCAAGAGCGCGAATGTTATCTCTTTCAAAGCGGGATCGATAGTATCGAGTCGCGTGACAGTAGGGCCTCCCGCTAAGAAATCCAGTATCTCCGGCAGATCCTCCATTTTGACCCCTGCATACCAAGTCTTTTGGGGATGGATCACCACATTGGGCCCTTCTTCGCAGCCCCCGAAGCACAGGTAGGATTTCACCTCTACATCCAAGGATCGGGCAGCTACTTTGTCAGCCAACTCATTCATGATTTTTTCGGACCCTCGAAGCTTGCAGTCAACGTTCTGGCACACGAAGCAGATTTGTTTCATTGGAACGAGCCTCTTTTACCGCTTAGCTTAACTTCGGCGCTGTGACAATACGTACTCCAGACAGGATCGTACAGCTTCACCAATCACGGCTATCTTCGACTTTGACATATCTCGTGCTTCCTCGCAAATTTGCCCGATCAAAGCATCGTCTTCGAAGCGGCATTGACGCCGTAAATTTACTTGCTCAAAGGCAGAGTGGATACGCGTTACCGTCACAAGTTGGAGAAATCGATCATCTGCCAGGCAGGAGACTTCATCCTGATTAAACCTGCCGTGCCATATCAACCCATCAACCTCAGCGTTACGGAACCCGCCCTGGCCACCGTCGCGCTCAACGATCCCAACGAGCAGGAGAGCGCGCTGGGAAATTCTGCAGAAAGAAGAGCCTTTCTTGGAAGCTTTGTGAATCGAGCAGTTCTCCGCTGCAAAACTTTTCCGAGCACCGAGAGCAGATTCCTTTGGCAATCTTCTGATTGCAGCGTAAAATAGCTTTTTTGTGAAGCGCTAAAACAACTTTTTTGGCCGCCTTATATATGAAGACCCAAACCAAGATCATGAGTGTGTTGTTTACGCTCACTCTCGCATTGGGAACACTCGTTCTCCTGTACGCGAGTGATGACGTTTTGCGTCGTTTTCGCTGGTTCGTTTTTAACGATCCCCTGCAATTGGTTGCGGATGTCACGCTCGGCTTAAGGACCTCGAGCGCTTTATGGTACGGCTGGATCTCATTGTCTGCGATGATCATGGTCGGTCTAACCATCAAATTGGCCATGAACGCGGAACTGCGAGCGTTCAGTAATCGACTAGTGGAGGCCGAGGTAGCCAAGGCTGAGTTGGAGACAGCGCTCCAGGATTCCCTATGGAAAGAAAAGCACGCCCGGGGAGCAAAAGACGACGCCATGAAGGATCTAGAAACGAGCGTAGGCAAACTTATGCTTGTGGAGCATCAACTCATAGAAAGCAAACAACTTCTGGAAATCCAGGATAAAGAGCTAAACGGTCTGCGCTATCAATTAAATGTCTTGCCGGAGCGACCCGGCGAGCTCACGTCTCCTAACCTCGAACAACAGAGCGAGCTCCGGGACGAGCTTCGAAGGAAGACAGAGCTACTACTAGAAAAAGACGTTGCCATCAAGGAGCTCGAGCAAACCTTCACCGGAAAAGTTCATGCTCTGGAAAGACAGCTCAATACGAAGGAACAATTGCTGAAGGATCATGACAAAGAGCTGAAGACAGTCCAGCAGGAACTAAATAAGGCACGGGCGACCAGGAGCCAGGCAGAGAATTCGCTGGCAGAGGAGCTGAAAAAAGAAAAACACGCCTTGCAACTAAAAGACTCTGCTATAAAAGAGGTGGAGAAAAACTTGACAGCGAAGATCCGTGCTTTGAACGTTCAGTTAAATGAGAAACAGGATCTCTTGCAAAGCCGGAGTATGGAGTTGGAGACGCTCAGGGCCGACGTAAACGTTTTGACGAAACAACTGGCCGATGCGGCGTCCGTCAAGGATCGGGCAGAGAAATTGCTGCAACAAGAACTCAAGAGGGAAAAGGAGCTTCTGCAGTCGAAAGACCTTGCCTTCAAAGAACTCCGGGAAAGCTCAACAGCAAGGGTCCATACATTGGAAACTCAGCTCAATGATAAAGACAAGCTGATGACGGAGCGGGAAAAGGAGCTAGAGACGCTCAAAGTGCAAGTGACGAGGACAGGGGCCGCCAAGAATCAGGCGGAAAGCTCGCTAGCGGACGAGCTGCGAAAGGAAAGGGAAGCGTCGAGAGCAAAAGACGCTGCCATCAAAGAGCTGGAGAAAGACTGGCGCGGCAAAGTTCATGCTCTGGAAACTCAGATGAGCGAGAAACAGGAGCTTTTACAGATCCGGAGCACCGAGCTGGAAGCGCTAAAATCCGAAGTTGGTCTTTTGACCGTGCGCGTGGCCGACACGGCATTAACCAAGGAACGGGCGGAAAAGGTTCTGCAACAAGAACTTAAGAAAAAGACCGAGCTGCTGCAGTCGAAGGACCTTGCCTTCAAAGAACTGCAGACCAATCTAAGCGCACGGTTCCGCGATCTGGAAAACCAGGTGAACGCGAAAGAATCGTCTTTGAAAGAGCATAATGCAGAGCTGGATGCCCTCCGGAGCCAACTGACCAAAATGGGAGCGGCGAAGCAGGATGTTGAAGATCTATTGCGCAACGAGCTCGGCAAAACGAAGGCTGTTCTGGAGGCAAAAGACTCGACCATCAAAGAGCTGGAAGAAAGCCTGAACAAAAGCGTTAAGCGCCTAGAGACTCAGCTGCGGGAGCGAGATACACTTCTACGCAGCCGCGACGGAGAGCTGGAAGCGCTTCGGTCTGAAGTAGGTACACTCAAGACTCGCTTGACCAAGATGGCTTCCGCTCCGGTGCGGACGGAGGGTTTGCTGCAAGAAAAGCTATCGAATGAAACCACCCTCAAAGAGCTGCAGGAAGGCTCCAAAAGAATTCGAGCTCTGGAGAGCTTGCTGAGCGAAAAAGAGGAGATCCTCAAGGCCAACGATGAGAGGATGGAAAGACTAGAGTCAGAGATCAAAGAAAAGAGAAAAGAGCTGGCCCGCCACGAGATTGGGGTTTGGCGACAGATCGAGAAACGAGGCTTGTGGAAACGGCGGCTTTCAAAGTTTGGCATTTCTCTCAAGGATTGAGGGGGCTGTCTAGCGCGGCTCTATTTGCTTGGGGAGCTGATCCAGCAAGCCGGATTTCTGAATCTCATCAATCAAGCTCAAGTCCCAGTTGTCCTTTTCAGTCAAGCGTTTCGCTTGGGGAAGGTCCAACGCGGCCAAATCCAAAAGCGCGCGAACCGCTTCCGGCTGCGGTCGCAAGCCGCCCTCCACTCGGGTGACGATCTCTTCATACAGATAAGCCATGATTCCCAGATCGGGATTGCGCACATACTTAGAGAAAATCCTCAGACTTTCATCCTTGTGAGACTTCATATATTGAACTCCTTCCATGTAGCCGCGTAGAAATCTTAAAGCCTGAGGTCTGCTCTTTTGAATGAAGGCCGGGGTAGTGTTCAAACCGCCCCCGACGTTTGCCACATCGATTTTAGTGAGAATTCTCATGCCTGCTTTCTCGGAAATCAGATCCGAGGGAGGAGTAAACATGGTCGCATGAATAACGCCGCCCGATAGAGCCGCAACCCGGCTCGCCGGCCCGCCATCGCCCACCGAAAGAAACGTAACGTCCTTGCTGGCATCCATTCCATTATCGCGCAGCAGCTTGACGACCCTTGCGTAAGCGGCGTCGCGCCCCGGCGTGATGCCGATAATTTTGCCCTTCAGATCGCGGACCGTCTTGATACTCGGCTGCGTTACCATCGAGTATCCGAGTGTGTTGGTGGTGACGCCGACGCGAGTCAGGCTTGCGCCTTGGAGAATCGCCGTTGTGACGCCAAGGTCCGAGCCAAGAATGAAATCGACACTGCCGCCGATGAGAGCCGACACGGTTCTGGAGCCGCCACGCAAATAGATCAGCTCGACATCAAGTCCATGTTTCTTCCAGATCCCCTTGTCCGCCGTCACCCATGACGGGGCGAAACCGGTGGCGAGCGATGGGAATCCGACTCTGAATACCTCCGCGGCCCAAAGCGGAGTTACGTGAACAATGAGCGCAAAAATAACGAGAGAGGTTTTAGACCAACAACCCATTTTCTACCTCACAGGCTTGATCCGCTTCCTTCAAATCGTTGACCACGTCTTGAACGTTTGCAACTTTTTGAACTGCTTGAACGATTCATTACGCGTTTAGCCTGGCAATATCACTGGACCCCTGTGCCTAACATCAGGATCTCCACGTGTCAAACTCTATAGTGTGAATGCAACAGAGAGATCCAGGTTCTGGACGTCTTCCCCCATTTCGGTGTAAAGAAATCATATCGAAACAAATCCCTAAAAGAAGTCGCGGAGGAAACATGAGTACAGAGACACAACATCAAATCATCGACGGTGATGGACACGTGGTTGAAGACATCGCGACGATCTGGAAATACATGCCCCCGGAATATGTCGGCAAGAGTTTTTCCGATGCCCGCGGCCGGAGCCCGTTTCCGCCCATCGATCATCTGCACAACGCTAATCGTCACTTCACACCGAAGGGTGCCTTCGCCAACGTTGGCCGCGAGGGCTGGGAACTGTTTCTCCAAGAAGTCGGCATCGGCACCACCGTCTTATACACCAGCGCCGGGCTCGCCTTCGGCAAGATTGTGAGCCGCGATTGGGCCATCGAGCTGGCGCGTGCTTACAACAACTGGATCTACGATACCTATCTATCGAAAAGCAGTCGCTTTAAGGCGATGGGGCTGATTCCGTTACAGGAACCCGCGGAGGCGGTAATCGAGCTCAGGCGCATCGTGCGCGACTTGGGCTTCTGCGGCGCCATGCTGCCCTCTACCGGCGCAAATATGCCCCATCTAGGTTCCGAGAAATATTGGCCGATCTACGGCGAAGCCGAACGGTTGGGCTGCGCCATCGCGATTCACGGCGGTGCTCACGAAGGCATGTTAATGGACGACCTCAGTCCCTACGCGCCGGTTAACGCTCTTGGCCATCCCATGAGCCAGATGATCTGCTTCGCCAGTATCATCTTCAACGGCATCTTTGATAAATTTCCGGCACTGCGCCTCGGCTTCATGGAAGCCGGCTCGGCCTGGCTGTTGACCTGTATGGAGCGCTTTACCGGTTCCTGGGAAAGCCATGTGCAGTACGATCCGCGCGGCCGGTTCTTGCAACTGCGTAAAGACGAAAAGATCATCGACTACATTCTCCGGCACGTTGACGAGGGACGCATCTTTGTCGGCTGCGAAGGCGAAGAGCTGACCATTGCCGAGGCGGTACGCATCGCCGGCAACAAGCCGTTCGTTTTCTCCACCGACTATCCCCACGAAGTTGACGCGGAGACATGCAAACATGAGCTGGAAGAGCTGCGCGAAAACACCCAACTAACCGCCGATGACAAGGAAGCGATCCTGTTTCGCAATTCACAACGGTTTTACCGACTCGCGCAAACCTGATTGCTAATGTTTCGAGTTTAGAGTCCGGGTCTCGGTTCCCCTCTGAACCCGAGACTCAAGACGCGAAACGCGAGACTGACGAGTCAACGAAGTTGGAGACAAAACAAATCATAAGGGAGTACTAATCATGATAAGGGAAAAACATAAAATCATCGACGGCGACGGACATGTGGTAGAAGATCACGCGGCGATCGGCGCGCGGATGCCCGATGAATATCGCGACCGTTTCGGAGTCGGCCGGGGAGCCTATCCGCCCAATGACCATCTCCATGCAGCCAATGCCCACACTCTCCCGCCCGGCTCCTTCGCGAAAGTCGGCAGAGAGGGTTGGCTCGAATTCATGGAAGATGTCGGCCTGGCCAGCGCCGTGCTCTATCCGACCAACGGCTTATCGTTTGGCCGCGTCGTCAGCCGTGATTGGGCCATCGAGCTAGCGCGCGCGTATAATGACTGGATGCACGACGAGTACCTGAGCAAGAGCTCTCGATTCCAGGCTCTCGGCCTAATCCCTTTGCAAGAACCCGCGGAGGCGGTGAAGGAACTACGCCGCATCGTCAAAGAACTCGGCTTCTGCGGCGCAATGCTGCCGAGCACGGGCGCCGTCGGACAGCAAAATCAATTGGGAGACGAGCGCTATTGGCCGATCTACGAAGAAGCCAATCGGCTCGCGTGCTGTATCGGCATCCACGGCGGGGTCCACGATCACATGGGATTGGATGACATGAGCCCGTACGCGCCCATCAACGCGTTGGGGCATCCGTTCGGCCAGATGGTCAATTTCGCTGGCATTCTCTTTAACGGCGTGTTCGATAAGTATCCCAAAGTCCGCTTCGGCTTCATGGAGGCGGGATCGGGTTGGTTCATCAATTGCCTCGAGCGCTTCGAGCGCTCCTGGAACAGCCACGTACAACACGATCCGCGCGGGCGCTTCTTGAAGCTGCGCGATAAGGAGTCCATCACGGACTACGTAAAGCGCCATGTGGACGAGGATCGGATTTTCGTCGGTGTCGAAGGCGACGAGCTGACCTTGCCCTTCGCTGTCAGCGTGGTCGGCAACAAGCCGTTCATCTTCTCCTCGGACTTTCCGCACGAGGTCAACAACGAAACCTGCAAGGCGGAGCTCGAAGAGCTAGACGATAACGGCAGGCTCACCAAAGCGGACAAAGACGCAGTGCGTTATCGCAACGCGGAACGGTTTTACGGACTGTCTGGAGACTAGTGTCGTGTCTCAGAATTCATTCAAGAACTCCAAACGATGACAGCGGCAGAAGTCACGCTCAAATCCCCCTCTGTCCCCCTTTTTCAAAGGGGGAATTTTCTCCGTAGGACTTTAACCCCTCTTTGGAAAAGAGGGGAAGGGGAGATTTTAGGGTGGAGTGAGGCGGAAATTATTTGGCAAACTTCTGGGCCAGGACACTAGAACGTTTCTGTTACAAGGCAATCTCCAGCAGACTTTCGGCTCTCGGCCCCCCCGGGGAGCCTCCTCTATTTGTCCTCTTCTCACCTAGGACTGTGTCGTTGTTGGGGAATGATGTAACTATTTGACGTGTCATTTCGAGTCCTTCGGCAGTGCTCAGGACAGGCTCCGCGAGAAATCCTAGATCTCTCGCGTTCGCTCGGGATGACAACCGGATGGTGTGCCGTGGGCTACGCAGCAGAGTTTCCCGGAATTTGAAGTTGAAAGGAATAACGGCTTGGATATGCCCATCGAATATTTGTGGTTGCTCCCCTTAGGTTTATTGATCGGCGCTTTTGGAACTTTAATCGGCGCCGGCGGTGGATTTATCCTGATGCCTATACTCTTATTGGTCTACCCGCGCGACAAGACGGAACTGATCACCGCCATTTCCCTCGCCGTGGTTTTTTTCAATGCCTTATCCGGCTCGTTTGCATATACCCGTATGAAGCGGGTCGATTACAAATCCGGAATTATCTTCTCCATCGCCACCATTCCCGGCGCCATACTGGGCGCCTTGTCCACCGCTTACGTTCCCCGCCGCACCTTTGATTTAATATTTGGAGTCTTGATGACCATTGCCGCCGTATTCCTTTGGCTGTCGGCGAAGGAAGAGCACTCGACAAGTCCAAGTCCCAAAGTCGTCCCAGTTCCTGAAAAAGCGGGAACGCGCTTGACTGAGCGCCATCTCGTCGATGCGGAAGGAGTTCACTATCGCTACGCCTTTGATCTTCGAATCGGCGTAGTATTGAGCATTTTTGTCGGATACGTCTCGAGTCTCCTAGGAGTGGGCGGCGGTTTCATTCATGTGCCGGCGTTAAGCCGTTTGTTGAATTTTCCAGTCCATATCGCGACGGCAACTTCACACTTTGTTCTAGCCATCATGGCGCTGACCGGAACTCTGGTTCATGTTGTGCAAGGCGTCTTTGTTCACGGCGTGCGGCGCACAGCCGTGCTGGCCATTGGTGTATTAGTCGGAGCCCAAGCCGGAGCTTGGTTGTCGAACCGCACCGGAGGAAGAGCAATTATTCGAGGACTCGCCGTTGCGCTGGCGTTCGTCGGTATTCGGCTCATCTTCTCCGAATTTTAAAAGCTCCCAAGTTTTGACAGTGAGCGCGGCATGATCTACTCTGCCGGGAACAATTGGATACCACTCGATCTCGGGAGAACACCATAATGTCGGCTTACCGCCTAACGATGAGATACTGGCCGCCGCGTCAACATATCTTGTGTTTGCACTCTTCTTCACGGCTATCTCGTCACCTTCAGGCTACACCCAGAACTTGCCTCTATTTCGCATCGCCAACGGCACCAGCGGCGAAAATCCGGCGGTGCTTTGGGTCGGCGTCGAGCGAGGGTTTTACCGCAAACACGGCCTCAACGTCGAAGTCGTGTACATGCGCGCCGGATCTTTGTCAGTCTCGGCGTTGGCCGCCGGCGACGTTCAGATGGTTCTCACCAGCTCCAACGCGGTTTTGAATGTCGCTGCCGGCGGGTTGGACGTCGTGATCATCGGCTCGCTCTTTCACCGGCCCGAGGGTGATTTCATGGCGCGGTCGGAGATCAAGCGGCCCGAAGATCTCAAAGGTAAATTTGTCGCAATCCAAAGCATCGGCGGCGGCGGTTGGGCGAACAATATGCTGGCGCTGGATTATCTCGGCCTCGATCCCGACCGCGACAACATCCGTTTCATCGTTCTCGGCGATCAGCCGTCGCGCATTCAAGCGCTCGAAACTGGCCGTGCTCAGGCGTCGTGGATGGGCTCGACCTTCAGCGCGCCGCTCAAGAAAAAAGGTTACACGGTTCTGCTCGATTTGAGCCGCGCGCCAATCCCCTACGTCGGCGCGTCATTGGTGGTCCGAAGGAGCGCCGCGCTCCAGGAGGCGAAAACCTACGAGGCGATGCTCAAGGCAACCATCGATTCGCTGCGGTTTTTTCAAAAGCCGGAGAATAAGCCGATCGTTATGCAGACCATGGCAAAACATCTGAGACTTTCCCGCACCGAAGACGCCGAGACCGGTTACAATGCCATGGTGGCGGCCTACAGCAGTGACTTGAGACCGAAACCTGAGGGCCTCAAAAAGATCTATTCCATTCTGACGCGAACCAACCCCAAGCTTTCGACGTTGAAGCCGGAATCGATCCTTGACGATGCCTTGATGCAGAAAATCCAGTCGAGCGGTTACTGAGGAAAGGAGACCTTCATGAAGCGACTTGTCCTGCTGGCGGTATTGCCGCTGCTGCTTTTTGCCGACCCAGGTTTGGCCCAGCTGCAAAAGTTCCGCGCCGGGAACGGCGGCTTCGGCACCGCCATCAACGCCATCCTGCCGGGTGCTTATCACGCTAAGATCTTCCAAAAGTACGGGCTGGATGCCGAATACATTGCGCTGGAGAGCGGCACCATCGGGATGCAAACGCTTCTGGCGAACGAACTGCAAGTAGTTTTCACCACCGGCGCTCTCGCAGTCACCGCCAATCTCCAGGGGGGCGACACGACGATTATCGCCGGTGGCATCAATTTTTTTCCCTTCAAGTTGATCGTTCGACCAGAGATTAAGACAGCCGCGGAACTTCACGGCAAAAAGCTGGCGATCAGCCGCTTCGGTTCCGCTTCCGATTACGCCGCCCAACTGGCCATTGAAAAACTCGGCGGCGATCCAAAACAGGTGACCATGCTTCAGCTTGGCGGAAACCCAAGCCGGCTTGCCGCCCTGATTTCGGGCACGACCCACGCTACAGTCTTCAGCGAGCCTTTCGCGAGCGTCGCGGTCAAACAAGGGATGCGTTCGCTCCTTGACCTCGCCGACAGCGGCGTTCCCTTTCCACAAAATTCCTTCATCGTCCGCCGCAGTGTCTTGGCCGAAAGGCGAGCGATGATCGTCAATTCCATCAAGGCATCCATCGAGACGCTTTATCTATTGAGGAAGGACCGAAAGTTCGCGCGGGAAGTTTTGAAAAAATATTTGCGCATCGATGACGATGCCATGATCGATATCGGGATTGATTATTATTTGACCCGCCACGGCGACGGGATTCTGACCTTGCCTGACCGAAAGGGCATCGAGTTCGTCATCGCCGACACGGCGAAGACGAATCCCAAGGCGAAGGGACAAACGCCGGAGGCGTTGCGAGTTCTGGACGGCAGCGTCTTGGACGAAATCAAAAAAAGCGGCTTTATCGAAAAGGTGAAGGGCTAGACCATGATCGATCACACGGGTGTTTCAGTTAGCAATTTTGAAAAGAGCAAGAAATTCTACACGGAAGCCTTGAAGCCGATCGGCTACAAACTTCTACTCGAATTTCCCGCGTCCATAACCGGTAGTGGGAATGTCGCCGGTTTTGGCGAGCCCCCTAAGACAGACTTCTGGATCGGCGAAGGAAGACCGAACGACCCCCGAATTCATGTCGCCTTTCGAGTCGATCAACGTTCACTGGTTGACGCTTTTCATCAAGCCGCCCTCGCTGCCGGCGGGAAAGACCACGGCGCGCCGGGTCTGCGGCCGCATTATCATTCGAACTACTATGGTGCCTTCGTCCTCGATCCGGACGGCCACAACATCGAAGTCGTTTGTCACGAAGCGCCGGCTTAACCCCCCTCCTTCATCCTCCCCCGCGTCGCGGGGGAGGAAAGAGGTGGGGGTTTGAACGGCTTGAACATTTTGAACCCACCTCACCGAGGCCTTGCCGTTCAAAGTTCCAGGTTCAACGTTGAAGGCTCGCGCTTAAAGCGCGACTGCCTTCACCTTGCAGCGCAAACCATAATCTCGACCAAAGTGCCTGGCGTCAGTACGGCCCCCACTGCGGCGCGGGCGGGCAAATTCGATCGATCGACCCAAGCCATCCAAGCTTCGTTCATTTCGTCCTTCAGACTGGCGTCGGCCATGTAAACCGTTGCGCTCAGGATCCGCGACTTGTGGGTGCCGGCCTTGGATAGTACGGCATCGATTTTTTTCAGCACCTGCTCGGCCTGTCCTTTCATCGGCAGCGACTTGTCGTCGGCGACGATACCGGAAAGATAAACCACGTTACCATGCACCACCGCGCTGCAATTCCATTCCCTAGGGTTAATTCTTTCGATGTCCATAACTTCTTGCTCCTTTATTGCGTCCTTTAGAAAAATCCCCCTTTATCCCCCTTTGCAAAGGGGGAAATTCTTTACACGCAGTTCTTTAGTTCTTCACGGTCCCGTACAACTACCCCTCTTTGAAAAAGAGGGGCCAAGGGGAGATTTGCGTTCAATAGACGATCAGCATCTCAAATCGGCGGCCGTTGTTTGTGCCACTCGGTATTCTGCTGATACGTGTACCCTGCGCGAAGAACGGTTAGCTCGTCGAATGGCTTGCCTACGAGCTGCAGCGCGATGGGTAGCTTGCTGTCCGAAAAGCCGCAGGGCACCGATAACGTCGGCAGGCCGGTTAAATTAAACGGCCCATGATACTCAGGCACGACATGCTTAAACAGTGTATCAATCGGACTGACGTCCTTAACCAGCGGCGCGGGACCCGCCTGGTTGGGTAACGCGAGACAATCGACTCTGCAAAAAACTTCAGCCAACTCGGCTCGGCATCGGCTGCGCACGCGCTGCGCCTGAATATAATCCGCCGAACCGGTCAGGAGTCCCAGGTAGATGCGTGCCCGCCGCTGCGCCGCGCCATTCTTCAACACCCAAGCAGCATCGCTCTTATGGGCAGCCCAAAATTCGTTGTAGTAAATGACCGCATTGGCGATGGTCGCGACATGCAAAGTTGGAACTTTCACTTCTTCGACGCGCGCGCCAAGCGATTTTAACTCTTCGATCGCCTTATCCACGAGCTTCAGGACAATCGGTTCGGTGCGAGGTGCGCAGTCGTTGATGTAATCACGCGGAACGCCAATGACCATCCCCTTCACGTCTTCACGCAGCGCACTCGCGTATTCGGCCACCGGCGCTGCACTCGAAGTCGGATCTTTGGAATCGTGACCGGCGATGGCCTGGAGCATATGGGCGACATCTTCAACGGCGCGTGCCATCGGTCCACAGTGATCGAGCGACCAACTAAGCGGAGCGAGACCGTGACGGCTCACCCGACCGTAGGTGGCCTTGAGCCCGACGATGCCGCAGAACGCCGAAGGATTGCGGATGGAGCCGGCGGTATCTTCGCCGAGAGAGCCCAAGCATAGTCCGCCTGCCACCGCGGCACCGGAACCTGTACTCGAACCGCCGGTGATGTGTTCCGTGTTCCATGGGTTGCGCGGAAGCGGCAACTCGGCGTCAGGCAAGCTGCTCATATGAAGCTTGCCCATCATGATGGCCCCGGCTTCCCGCAGCTTTCTCACTGCAGTAGCATCACCCACTCCCTTTGTGTGCTGGCGAATTCGCGCGGGCGCGCCTTCGACATCCAGTTGATCTTTCACCGCCACCGGAATGCCATGCATGGGCCCGCGCCAGTTGCCGCGCAAAACTTCCGCTTCGGCAGCGCGCGCTTCTGCCAAAGCGTTGTCCGCCATAAGATTGATATAGGCATGCAGCTTTCCGTCCACGGCGGCAATTCGGTCTAGCACCGCCCGCGTCAGTTCCACAGGCGATAACGCACGTTTCTGGATGAGTTCCTGCGCTTCATGAACTGACAAATAATAGAGCGGCTTCTCTACAACTGGCATGGCGATACTCCTCTCTCTGCTTCAATGCTCAGCGAACACACCTTGAACGTTGAACGAGCGCAGCGCTTGAACCTTGAACATGGCTATTTATTTGCCGTCCACTCCGGCCGAAACACTCCGGCCACCTCTTCCGCACCGAGGTCGACGGAATGCAGCGTCTTCAGATTTCCCATGTAGAGCTCGATGATCTTGGCGAACTCTTCTAGGTCGCCTTCTTTGGGCTGCAGCCCTTCGCGCGCGAGAAGGGCGTTTAGACTCTGCTCGATCAATTTATCCATGATTACCCTCCCATAGATCCTGACACCTGAAACCCGACACCTGAAACCTGCCTCCCGAAACCCGACACCCTCGCCCCTACCGTGGCTGTGTGATCACATCAACGACTGCGGGTTTACCCCTGTCCACGACCTCGATGGCTTTGTCGAGAGTCCGACCAAGTTCATCCGGCTCCGTGATCGGACCAAAGCCCTCGACGCTCAACGCCCGTGCAATGGCCGCTATATCCGGCGCCGGGTCTTCAATGCGTATGCCGATACCCTTATTTTCTATCGGTCTCTCTCGCCAGCGCGCCATGCGCTCCTGGTGCTCTTCGTCGTTGTAGTAGGATCTGTTGTTCAAGACGACCACGAGCAATGGAATCTCATATTTCGCCGCTGTCCAAAGAGCGTTGGAGGTCATCATGAAATCGCCGTCGCCAATAATGCTGACACAGAGCCGCCCCGTTCCCTTGTGGCCAAGTGCCGAGCCGATGGACGATGGTAGGCCGTAACCGACTCCCCCTCCTCTGCCACCGCCGACGCCGTGGGCCGGCTCCGTCACTTCGATGGCTTCGCGCCAGCGCCGGCCGTGCGATGACACCAACGCCCACGATCTTTTCTGCACTCGTTTGTTGATCTCGCTGAAAAAGCGCGCTTGGGAAATGGGCTTTTCATCCCAAGCCTTTTCAATCCAAGCCTGGCTCTTTTTGCGGGCTTCGGCGTAGATCGCTTCGACCTTGGTCCGGCGCTCCTTGACCCGCTGTTGAAGGCCAGGAGTCGCGTTGAGCCGGGCGCGAACCTGCTCAACCAACTGTGGCAGCGCGACAGACGTGTCCGCCGCGATGGGAACGTGCACCGGCAAAAGCCACATCGCATCGCTTACCCAACTCTGCCGTTCAAGATCGAGCAGGGTTATGTGAATGATTTTCGTCGATGGGCTGACCCCTGGAACAAAATTGCCGCGCTCGCGCACCGTAGGTCCCAAGGGGACACCGAGGCTCGGCACATCGAGCGCCAGCACCACGTCGGCATCGCGCAAGGCTTCGTCCCGCGCCGTGGTCAAGTTCAATGGATGGGTGCTAGGGAAAGCATAACGGCCATCTGAGTCGATAACCGGCGCGCCCAACAGTTCAGCAAGATCCAGCAGCGACGGCAAAGCTTTGGGATTTTTTCCTACTTCTCCGGCAACAATGAGCGGCCAATCGGCGCCGGCAAGAAGCTGGGCGGCGCGGTTCAGCTCCTCTGGATTAGGCCCCGGGGCTGCCGGTGGGCGAAACAGCCGAGCGTCCGGCACAATCATTGGAGTGGTGATTTTCGCCTCCTGCACGTCGGTATCGAGACAAACATAGACCGGCCCTTTGGGTTCGGTCATCGCGATACGATAAGCCTTGAGAAAAGATTCCGGCACTGCTTCGACGGAGTTCGGTTGATCGTCATACTTCACGAACTCCCGAACCATGTTGCCCTGGATCAAAGCCGTATGAACCCAATCCGTCGACCGGCGGTTTGTTGTATTGAGCGGACCGCCGCCGCCGAGGTTAAAGATCGGCGTGCGGTCACACCAGGCATTGAAAAGGTTCATGCTGGCATGCTGCAAACCGACGATATCGTGGAGCCCCGTCGCCATGATCTCGCCCGTCACCCGCGCATAGCCGTTGGCGATCCCCACCGCGATCTCTTCGTGGGTACATAGAATCATTTGCGGGCCGTTTTCGCCCTCGAAGTTGACGATGGAATCGTGCAAGCCACGATAGCTGGCTCCGGGATTCAAAGCGATGTATTTGATTCCCAACTCGCGGAGCATCTCGGCCATAAGATCCGAGCCGTACTCCGCTCGGCTCTTGCGGCCGATGCCCGCGGCCCAGACTTCCGGGGTTCCTGATTTTGTTTGTTCCGCCATGATTCCTCCCTGACTTTTATGATGTCACTTTTGACTGCTGACGTTTTGACTTACTCCTCAGGCGCTAGTGTCCTGTCCCAAAAGTTCGCTGAATAATTCCCGCTCCACTCCCTCCAAAAATCTCCCCTTCCCCTCTTTTCCAAAGAGGGGTTAAAGCTCTACGGCGAGAATTCCCCCTTTGAAAAAGGGGGACAGAGGGGGATTTGAGCGTGCCTTCTGCTGCTGTCATCGTTTGGAGTTCCAAATGAATTTCTCGGATGGGACACTCGCATTCAAGGTTCAAAAGTCCGAAACGAGTTAAAACGTTGAACCTGGAACATTGAACCTTGAACACTCTTTTAGCGCCCAATAAGCTCGAGCGTCGCCAGGTAATCACGCACACCCTTCTCCACGTCATAGGTCGGTTCATAGCCGAGATATTTCCTTGCCGCCGAGATATCGAATACGCAATAGCTCTGTTTGCTTCGCCCCAATTTACTTGGACCCGGGCCGAGCTCAATCTGATGATCAGGAAACATCTTGCCCGCCGCATTCAAAAAATCTCGCGGCGTGCACGCCTTGCCGGTGCCGATGTTAAAAACCCACTCGCCTGGTTTTTCCGCCATTAGCGCAAGATAAACCGATCGCGCAACGTCGCCCACGTAAACCGCGTCGTTCAACTGGTCGCCGCCCTGCGGCACTACCCACTTTCCACCTTCTCTCGCTTTTTCGATGAGCTGGCCATAGAAAGAAAGCGGACCATGGCGCGCTTCTTTGCCCGGGCCATAGATCGACACGAAACGCAAAGCGATGAACTCGATCCCGTAGGTCTCGCGATAGTATCGGCCGACCTCTTCACAACAGAGCTTGATCGACCCATACAAATCCACCGGATGCTTGGGATGGTCTTCACGCACTGGCTTGAAAATCGGCGGCCCTTGCTCACCCAAAATCTCACCGTAGACCGCTTTCGAGCTGGTGAAAACAACGCGCTGGATGCCTTTTGCCCGGGCGACTTCCAAAATGTTCACCGTGCCATCGACACCAACCTTGATTCCCAGTCGCGGATTGGCCTCGGCGGGCTCCGGCATCAATGCCGCCAGGTGAGCAATGTGAGTAATTTTGTAATCGTCCACCAGTTTTTCCAAGGCCTGCTGATCGCACACGTCCGCTTCAACGGAGTCAACCTTATCTTTGATATCCCGCATCAATGAAAGATCCATTCGGTTATCGAGCAACACGGGACGCAGCCCCTCTTTAACCAATAGTCTGGCAGTCACAGCCCCGTTGACTCCCATCCCGCCTGTGATCAGCACGTTCACAATAAAGACCTCTAAGATTCTTTCTGTCCTTCTACCCGTTTCTTAGGCTGATTGTCTAGTGGCACCTTCGGCAAAATACAGTTCCAGCCGTTCCAATAGTTCAAATCCGTTCCAAACGTTTTGAACGGATGGAACTCTGCTGCGTGCGGAGATAGCGTTTGACTTAATATCGCTTTCCGAGTTAACGAAGACGAGACTATAGGAGCTTTGATTTCAGTTTCACGATTCAATTAAAAACCAGGAAGATCCGGATCTAATCCGAGTAAGACCTTCTCCCCCTTCGACGGGGGAGAATTGAAGAGGGGGTGAATAACATCTTATCACCCCTATCCTTACCCCGTCAGAGGGGGAAGGACTAAATCGCAAGTTTTCTCGAAAGCGGGGTACATCAAGTTTAGTTAGAGAATTTTAGAGGTACAACCATGAAAGCTGAAAAGAAATACTGGCAGCCACCCGAGTTCATTTCTCGGGAACAGTGCATCAAAGACACCGAAGAAGTCCTGAGCATGTCCGACATTCCAATCCGGCAGACCGAGGACATTTTCCGCATCAATGTCCTCGGTCTGGATTGGGATCTGGGAATGGTCGTATACGAACCGGAAGACACGAAGCGAATTCCGCTCGGCGCCGATGGAAAAAGAGCCGGCTTCTTCTTGCTTCACGGTGGCTCGGGCGATTTCAAAGGCATCGAGCGCCACTCGAAGCTGCTTGCCAGCAAGTTCGGTTTCAAAGTTGTGGCCGGAACTTTTCCGGGCAGGTTTTACTTTCCCGACGCCAGCCGCGACTGGCCCGGCGATACCATTCATCCCGACGGCACCGTGCGCGCGCCGATCTGGCAGCAAGGCGAAGCGATTACGCCGGATCAGTACGACGTGGTCAAGGACACCTCGATGCGCAACCGCTACGGCACGCGCACGCTCGCGCGCGCTAAGCCGGAGACGAATTTT